>Ga0209624_10001189_pt1 | contig 21130 bp, 17 predicted proteins | sample JacPinW_OM2H0_O1_FD_188565 | JGI IMG/M metagenome (GOLD analysis project Ga0209624, IMG submission 188565) | Forest soil microbial communities from Algoma, Ontario, Canada - Jack Pine, Ontario site 1_JW_OM2H0_O1 (SPAdes) (version 2) | ecosystem: Environmental > Terrestrial > Soil > Boreal...
AACGGATATGGCAGGTGCCCATCCGTCACCAGGACTAGCACATTGCCGAACAGTGACGTAATTCGTATGCGCCTGTAGGTCTCTCCCGGGCGTCCGATTTCACCCGCGTCCGCATGCTTGTCATCGGCAACCACGCTCCCGTGGGCAAAGTCGAGGAAGCCACGAACGAAGCCACGAACAAGATCATCGGCCTGGTCGTGCGATACATAGATCCGGTTCTCGGGAATGGTTTCGAGCGGAGGGTTCTTGGGTGGTGGCGTAAAGTGCCAATACAGTTGCATCTTCACGCCGCCGGGCCACTGGATGACGGCGTCAATTCCGATCGGATCCTTGAATGGCTCGACGATAACTTCCGCTCCGGCCGCGCGAGCGTCTTTGATCGCCTGATTCATATCGGTGACCAGGAATCCGGTACGCTCCTGGCCGAACGGAAAGGGGACCGGCGTCTGGTATGCGAAGACCGAGAGCACGCCTACTGGAGTTATCACAGCCTGAAACTCGGTACGGCTCGGAGTTGGCGTGACAGTCGATACCATCCGCTTGGAGGGCTTACCCCCAAACGTGGCGACGAAGCTGTTCACAAAGGCATCGAAGTCGCCGGGGGCGATGTACACATGCGTGGAGTCGTATTGTGCTCCAACCGCAACACCAGGACCGGCGCCAGGGTCGGCCTGCGCGCCCAAAACGGAAACTGACAGCGGAATCAAGAAAACCGCAGCCAGAACCATTGACCGGGCAACCGGCATGGGGCAAGGTCTCTTTCGGTTATGCAGGCGTATGCAGCACCTCCACGTTTTGCGCCTCAATGCCGACTGGGCCACTGGCCTGTTTCTCGCGGCCAAGTATACGCTGGCCCAGACTCGCTGAAGGCGTTTTCTCGGACAAAAAGCCCCAGACCGGTCGAGGCAACCTGCTGCAGCGTGCCTCATCACGGAACATTGTTTAGAATCAAACGTAGTATGGAAGTGGGGTGGTTCTTCCCGAAGGTTTGAATTTATGAAACTCATACGACCTGCTGTGTTGGCGCTGGTGATTGCCGGCGCGTTCTTTTATTTCACGACCTGGCGTTCGAACGCGAAGCTGGCCGGCGGGAGTCCGGTGGGCTGGCTCAGTCATCCGGCGCAGGTGGAGATTACCGAGGCCTCGGGCGGCGAGGCGCTCGACAGCGAAGAGCAGAACAATATCAGCGTCTATCGCAAGAACATTCCGTCGGTGGTGAACATCACGTCGCGCGCCATGACCTTCGACTTTTTTTACGGACTGGTGCCGCAGGAGGGCCAAGGCTCAGGTTTTGTGATCGACAAGGAGGGCCACATCCTCACCAACTATCACGTGATTGCCGACGCGCGCCAGGTGGAAGTGACCATGCACAATCGCAAGAAGTACAAGGCGACGGTGGTGGGTACGGATCCTGCGCACGATCTGGCGGTGATCCAGATCAAGGCGACGGAGCTGGTTCCGGCGGTGCTGGGCAACTCGCAGAACTTGCAGGTGGGGCAGAAGGTTTATGCCATCGGGAATCCGTTTGGATTGGCGGGTACGATGACGCGCGGCATCGTGAGCTCGATCCGTCCGGTGCGCGAGCCTAATGGCGCGACCATTGACGAGGCGATTCAGACTGATGCCGCTATCAACCCCGGCAACTCGGGCGGCCCGCTGATGAACTGGCACGGAGAAGTGATCGGCATCAACACAATGATTCTGTCGAGCGTGAACCAGAATGCCGGGATCGGATTCGCTATTCCCATCAACACTGCGAAGGCTGTGTTGAACGATCTGATGACGCTGGGTCGAGTGCGGCGCCCGGCTCTGGGAGTGCGCACGATTCCGATCAGCGCGGAGCTGGCTGACGAGATTGGCTTGCCCGCGGATTACGGTTTGCTGATCGTGCAAGTCACTCCCGGCGGCTCGGCGGACCTGGCGGGACTGAAGGGCGGCACTGAGCGCGCTTATCTGGGGAACATCCCCATCATGCTGGGCGGCGATTTGATCGTCGCCATTGACGGCCAGAAGGTTGAAGACGAACAGGATCTGTCGCAGATGATGAATAACCACCGCGCCGGGGATACCGTAAAGGTGACGATCTTCCGCAACAAGAAAAAGATGGATGTGAGCGTCGCGCTGGGCGAAGCTCGGGAGCAGGTGTGAGGGCCACGTTCCCCGGCGTGCATAATTGTTTCGATCGCTGTTGTTTCGATCACTCGTATGAATGTGGATTCCGTCCGTGCCTACTGTCTGTCTTTCCCGCTGGCAACCGAGAAGCTCCAGTGGGGAGATGCCCTGTGCTTCAAGGTTAGCGGCAAAATGTTCGCTGTATTGGGGTTGGATAATCTTCGGCTTTCTTTTAAGTGCACGCCGGAAATGTTTGCCGAGCTGATCGAACGCGAAGATATTCATCCCTCGCCGTACGTTGGGCGCTACAAGTGGGTGAAGCTGGATCGGCTTGATGCCGTGCCTGGCGACGAGTTGGAGGATCTGATCCGGCAGTCGTATGAGATGGTGGCGGCGAAGGCCCCGAAGAAAAAACCGGGGATGAAGAAGGGCGGCGGTGAGGTTCGCCGTCAGAAGAAGGCCGGAAAGAAGTCTAGGAGCGGGTAACGGATCTCTTCGTGGAAAGAGTTGGCGGGCGAAGGCGCCCGCCCTACAGAAGCAACCCTGATTTGACTCTGCTTGCCGCGGTCGGCTAGCCTCAAGAGTCCGACCGTTCCTGGACACTTCGATCCTCATGCGATTCCGAGACAAATCATTGATTTTGCTGCTGATGGCGGCCGTGGCGGTGTTCGGCGCGATGTTTAGCCCAGCCCGCGCTCACTGCTCCACGGAGCCGGTTCACGCCCAGCACGGCATCGTTGTGAGCGTTCACGAATTGGCGTCGCGAGCCGGAGCCGAAATGATGCAAGCCGGCGGCAACGCGGTGGATGCCGCTGTGGCTACTGGATTCGCGCTGGCGGTAGTGCATCCGGCGGCGGGAAATCTGGGAGGCGGGGGCTTCATGCTGATCCGCATGGCCGACGGTAAAGCGCATTTCCTCGACTACCGGGAAAAGGCTCCCGCGGCGGCGAAGCGTGACATGTACCTGGATGCGCAGGGCAACGTGATCGAAGGCGCCAGCCAGATAGGATATAAGTCAATCGGCGTGCCGGGATCGGTTGCGGGCATGGTTTACGCCGAGCAGAAATATGGCAAGCTGCCGCTCCAGCAGGTGATGGCTCCGGCCATCCGGCTGGCGCGCGAAGGTTATACGCTGAGCTGGGGAGAAGCGCGCGATTTTCAGCGGGATAAATATCTGGGGAGTTTCCCGGAGTCGCGGCGCATCTTCCAGCGTGACGGCAACTACTACCAGCCGGGAGAAATCTTCCGCCAGCCCGATTTGGCGCGGACTCTCGAACGGATTGCAGCGAAGCCCGATGACTTTTATCACGGAGCCCTGGCGCAGGAACTGGCGGCCGCGATGCAGAAAGGCGGAGGGCTGATTACCGCCGACGATCTGGCGCAGTATGAAGTGAAGGAACGCGAACCGGTGCGGGGAACGTATCGGGGGTACGAAATTATCAGCGCGCCGCCACCGTCTTCGGGTGGAACGGTTTTGATCGAATCGCTGAACATCCTGGAAGGATACGATCTGGCCAAGATGGGGAATCGATCGGCCGAGTCCATTCATTTCACCACTGAAGCTTTTCGGCGGGCGTTTTTCGATCGGGCGGAATTCATGGGAGACCCGGACTTCGCAAAGATTCCCGTGGCTCAGCTCATCGACAAGAAATATGGCGCAGCCTGGCGAGATTCGATCGATGCGGACCACGCCACCGCCAGCAAAGACTTGAAGCGGCCGTCGATTTTCAGCGAGATGGAGCAATACGCGACCGCCCATCCGCAGCCTTTGACGATTCACGAATCGCCACACACCACACACTATTCCGTGGTGGATGCGGACGGAAACGCGGTCGCGGTCACTACGACCCTCAACGGTTGGTTCGGAGCGCGGGTGACTGCGGAGGGCTTGGGGTTTTTGTTGAATGACGAGATGGATGACTTCTCCACGAAACCAGGCGCGCCGAATTCCGACGGTTTGATTCAGGGTGCGGCGAATGCCATCGGGCCGGGGAAGCGGCCGCTGTCGTCGATGACCCCGACTCTCGTGGTGCATGATGGGAAACCGTTTCTGGTGCTGGGCTCGCCGGGCAGTTCGAAGATCATCACGACGGTGGCGAATGTTCTGATGGGGGTGATTGATTACGGGATGAACATTCAGGAGGCTGTGAATGCTCCCCGTTTTCACAATCAGTGGATGCCGGACGTGTTGAACGTTGAGCAATGGTTTTCGCCGGATACGGTACAGGCGCTGCAAAAGATGGGATACAACGTGCAATTCGGGCTGCACCTGGGCCCCTACGTAGCCCCGTACTGGAGCGATGCGGAATGCATCGCGATCGACGCGAAGACCGGCGAGCGGCTCGGCGCCAGCGATGGCCGTAACAACGGAAAGGCTGTGGGGTACTGATGCGGAGAGCGGTCTCAACTTATTTATACGTGAAGGAGCGGCTGCATCCGGGAATTCTGGACGGCCTGGCTCGCAGCGGAGTGCAGGCGATTGAGATTTTTGCCGCGCGCCAGCATCTCGACTATGCCAACCGCAAGGCCCACGTCAAAGAAATTGCCGAGTGGTTCCGGGGGAGTGGGATTCCGCTGAGCTCCGTGCATTCGCCGCTGTACGCTGACTACGAGTGGGGACGTGCGGGAGCGCCGCCTGTCAACCTGGCATCGACGGACCGCGCCGGTCTGGTTGAGGCGATGGATGAGGTGAAGAGGGCGCTGGAGATTGCGGAGCAGATTCCATTTCGTTTTCTCGTGCAGCATCTTGGGGTTCCCAACGAGAGTTTCAGCGAGAAAAAGTTTGAGTCGGCGATGACTTCGATTGAGCACTTGCGGGCGTTTGCGAAGCCACTGGGCGTGCGCATTCTTCTGGAAAACATTCCCAACGAGCTTTCTACGCCAGAGAAATTGGTGGAAATGATTCGTGCCGCCCACTTTGACGATGTGGGAATCTGCTTCGATTTCGGGCACGCCCACATGATGGGTTCCGTGCGTGAGGCCTTCGAGTTGGTGCGGCAGCAAGTTTGCTCGACCCATGTTCATGACAACGCCAAGCTCCAGGATTCGCACTTGTGGCCGGGACAGGGAACCATCGACTGGAAGGAAGCGATGGAACTGCTGCGTTCTGCGCCGCAAACACCGCCCTTGATGCTGGAACTGGCGGACGACGAGAAAGTGAATCCCCTGGAGAAGTTTGGGGCAATGTTTGACGAGCTGGAAACGGCGTAGAGCATTTGGTAATTGGGTAATTTCGCAATCGGGTAAATTGAACCGCAACTCTCAGGATTTTCAATTGCCAAATTACCCGATTACCAAATTACAAATCATTTTATGTCTTCACCTGTAACGACTATTGCGGAAATCGGGAAGCATGAAGGGCAGTCGGTTACGCTGCGGGGCTGGCTTTATAACCTGCGCGAGAGCGGGAAGTTGCTGTTTCCGCAGTTTCGCGATGGCTCGGGCGTGATTCAGGGTGTGGTGCCGAAAAATGCGGTCACTCCGGAAGTGTTCGAGGCGATCAAGACGCTGACGCAGGAGTCGAGCGTGATTGTCGAAGGCAAGGTTCGCGCTGACAAACGCGCTCCTGGCGGCTACGAACTTGATGTGGCTAACGTGCAGGTGGTGCAGCGCGTGCCGGAGTCTGATCCCTATCCCATCACGCCAAAAGAGCATGGCGTGGAATTCCTGATGGAGCACCGGCACCTGTGGGTGCGGTCGCAGCGGCAGGCTTCGATTTTGCGGGTGCGGGCGGAAATTATTAAAGCAGTGCGCGATTTCTTCGACGAGCGCGGGTTCACGCTTACGGATCCGCCCATTCTTACTCCGGCGGCTTGCGAGGGCACGAGCACCCTTTTTCCTGTCGATTACTTTGAGGAGCAGGCTTACCTGACGCAGTCCGGGCAGCTTTACATCGAGGCTACGGCGATGGCGCTGGGTAAGGTGTATTCGTTCGGTCCAACGTTTCGGGCGGAGAAATCGAAGACGCGGCGTCATCTTACCGAGTTCTGGATGGTTGAACCGGAAGTTGCATATGCCGAGCTTGACGACCTGATGGATCTGGCCGAAGGGCTGATCAGCTTCGTCGTGAAACGCTGCCTGGAGCGGCGGCGCGTCGATTTGCAGGCGATCGGACGCGATCTTTCTAAACTCGAAAAGATTGAGCCACCTTTTCCGAGGATCAGTTACGACGATGCGGTGAAGAATCTGCAGGAAGGCTACGCCAAGGGCGCGCTGGAAACGAAGTTCGAATGGGGCGGTGATCTGGGATCGCCTGACGAGACTTATCTTTCGGCGCAGTTTGACAAGCCGGTGATGGTGCATCGCTATCCGGCGAAGGTGAAGGCCTTCTACATGGAGCCGGACCCCCAGCGGCCCGAGTTGGCCTTGTGCGTCGATGTACTCGCCCCGGAAGGTTACGGCGAAATCATCGGTGGATCGCAGCGCATGGCGTCTTACGAATTGCTGGTGCAGCGCATTCATGAGCATGGACTGCCGGAGGAAGCGTTCAAGTGGTATCTCGACTTGCGCAAGTACGGCAGCGTGCCGCATGGCGGCTTCGGTATGGGCATAGAACGGGCCGTGGCCTGGATCTGCGGGCTTGAGCACGTCCGCGAGACGATTCCATTCCCGCGCATGCTGCATCGGCTTTACCCGTGAGAAGCCTTTCGCCGCCGAGTGTACGGAGAGCGCTGAGAATGGGAGAAAAAGACAGACTCGATTCGATTACGCGGCGGATCATCGGTTAGCCCATGACAACAGCCATATCCTCCACAACTATTGCCCCTAAGAAGATTCGTGTGATCGGCGTGCCGCTCGATCTGGGCCAGTCGCGGCGTGGCGTTGACATGGGGCCTTCGGCGGTGCGGGTGGCGGGGCTTGAAGCCCGACTCGAGGCTTTGGGACACGAGGTTGAGGACGGCGGCAACGTCGCTGTTGCCATTCCGGAACAGAAAAAAGAAGGCGACACGCATGCCAAGTATTTGAAGGAGATCACTGCGACTTGCACCAAGCATGCGGAACTGGTGCTCAAGACGCTCGAGGCAGGGAAGATTCCGCTGGCTCTGGGCGGGGATCATTCGATGGCTGCGGGAACGGTGTCGGGAGTCGCGGAATTCTATCGGCGGCAGAACCAGCGCGTCGGGCTGATTTGGATCGACGCGCATACTGACATCAACACGCCAGAATCTTCGCCGAGCGGCAATGTGCATGGGATGCCGCTGGCTGCACTGATGGGTCTGGGTCCGGCGGAACTGTCGAACATTTTCGATTTTTCCCCCAAGGTGAAGCCGGAGAACTGCGTGCTGGTGGGGGTACGCGACATTGACGCGATTGAGAAAGAAAATGTGCGCCGCGCCGGCATTGGCGTTTTCACCATGCGCGACATCGACGAGCGTGGCATGCGTACGGTGATGGAAGAAGCTCTGCGCATGGCCGGACGCGGGACCGCCGGCTATCATATTTCGCTCGACATGGACTGGATTGATCCCGAGGACGCACCGGGCGTGGGCACTCCGGTGCGTGGCGGCGCCACTTATCGCGAGGCTCACCTGGCGATGGAAATCATTGCCGATCACGGGCGAATGGTTAGTTTCGAGATCGTCGAAGTGAATCCTGTGATCGATGAGCACAACCGAACTGCGGACTTAGCAGTCGAACTCGCGCTGTCGGCGTTTGGGAAAAAGATTCTGTAAGCCCTTATGAAAAAGCTTCGAGTCGGCATTCTTTTTGGCGGGCGTAGCGGAGAGCATGAAGTCTCTCTGCTTTCGGCAGCATCGGTTCTCAAGGCTATCGATAAAGACAAGTACGAGGTCGTGCCCATCGGCATCACCAAGGATGGCCGCTGGCTGACGGCCGGAGACGCGGAGAACCTGCTGCAGGGCAAACTGGTGCTCGAGCCGCGTCAGTTGCGGGCGGGCGACCCTGAAACTACTCCGGCCGCAGCTGTGCTCGCGCGCGGCGAATCCGTGGTGGTGCCTCCGGAGCCGGTGCATCGGCAGAGTGGTCTGGTCCCTTTCCAGACAGATGCATCACTTACGCGGCGCGCCAGCGATCGCGCCATTAACGTCGACGTGATTTTTCCTGTTCTACATGGAACCTTCGGCGAAGATGGAACGATTCAAGGGCTGCTCGAACTGGCTGACATCGCTTATGTGGGCGCGGGCGTGCTGGGCTCGGCGGCGGGGATGGACAAAGACATTATGAAGTCATTGTTCGCTGCCGCGGGGCTGCCCATTGTAAAGCACGTCACGATTCTGCGCAGCGCTTGGGAGAAAGAGCCGAAGAAGGTTCAGAAGTTTGTTGAGAGCAAGCTGAAATATCCCGTGTTTGTGAAACCGGCGAACCTGGGATCATCTGTGGGAATCAGCAAGGCGCACGACCGCAAGGAGCTTGGGCCTGCCATTGAGGAGGGGGCGAAGTTCGACCGCAAGATTGTCATTGAGCAGGGCGTGGGCGGGAAGAAAAACAAAGCGCGTGAGATCGAGTGTTCGGTGCTGGGCAACGACGAGCCGGTTGCGTCGGTCCCGGGTGAAATTGTTCCGGTCAAAGAGTTTTACGACTACAACGCCAAGTACCTCGACGAAGGTTCGGAACTGATCATTCCCGCGAAGCTCACCAAGGCGGAGACGAAGAGAGTGCAGGAGCTGGCGGTGCGGTCGTTTAAGGCTGTCGATTGTTCCGGGCTGGCGCGTGTGGATTTTCTGATGGAGCCTGGGTCGTCTAAGGAGAGCCGGAATAAGTCCCGGAAGATTTATTTGAACGAGATTAACACCATGCCGGGGTTTACGGCGATCAGCATGTATCCCAAGCTATGGGCGTCGTCAGGACTGGGCTATCCGGACCTGATCGACCGGCTGATCCAGCTTGGCCTGGAGCGGCACGCGGATAAGAAGAAGAATCAGTACAGCCGATGAGATTGCAAGCGCGTTGACCGGTAGTGGAAATGCCTTACCTAGGTTGTGGTGGCGCAGGAGTGCGAGGGGTCCTTCGACTGCGGTTGTGGTTCGCATTCGCGAACCACAACCTCCGCTCAGGATGACAGGGGGGCTACTGTGCTCCCGCCTTCACCATGAAGTTTGCCTGATCGGCCTTCATTTTTTTCAGCCCCTCCGTTGGCAGATAGACCATGTGGCCGGCCTCGTAAGTCGCGTAGGAAATATTGTCGCGATACTTCTGTGGCAGGTCGAGGTGCTGCAGCGCATAGTTCGCCGCGAAGTACGGCGTGGCTAGATCGTAATAACCTTCCATCACCAGAATCTTCAGATACGGATTCTTCACAATCGCCTGCCGCATCGCGGAGGCTGTGTCGGGAAAGCCTTCGCTGGCCGATCCCCAGTCCCATTGGATGCCCGCGTTTTGCGCCCGCACGTTGTAGGGCATGTCGGTCTTGTATCCAAGCTCGGTGCGTATGTAGTTGTTGAAGACGGAGGTGTAAGGCGGTTGAGTCGCGGAGCCCGTGGGATCGTAGAACGGAGTATCGAGCAAGCCATTGGGATCGGGGCCGGTGTAGCGGCCATCGAGGCGTCCGACGCGGAGTTTCTGGTCGATCAGCAAATAATGAGTGAACTTGCGGACATTGATGCGCAAATTAGCTTCGTCGATGACCTCTTTGCTCAGGCCCGTATAGCGGGCTAGCTGCTCGATGGTTTTTTCGCGTTCTTGCGGGGTGAGTGCGTCACCTTTTGCCAAAGCCTGGGCGTAATCGCTGAATGCCCACTGTTCTGATTCCTGCCGGGCGCGGTTCAGATCCTGCGCCAGGTCGGGCGCGAGCTTGTGGTGATAGGCGGCGATCATGGTGAAGGACGGAATCAGAAAGATGTAAGGCTGGTCGTTGGTGTTGGTCTCTTCGAGGGTTTCGAAGTTCAGCACACTTGAGAGCAGGGTGATGCCGTTGAACGAGATGCCGCGATCGGCGAGATATCCGGCGATTCCCGCGGCGCGCGTGGTTCCGTAGCTTTCTCCCAGAATAAACAGCGGCGAGGACCAGCGCTCGTTGCGCGTGATATAGAGGCGGATGAACTCGCTGAAAGCTTCGATGTCCCCTTTGAGGCCCCAGAACTTCTTGAACTGCTCAGTATCGGCGGCGCGGCTGAATCCAGTGCCGATGGCGTCGATCAGTACTAGATCGCTTTTGTCGAGAAGGGTGTAGGGATTGTCTTCCATGTGGTAAGGCGCGGGCGGCATGAAGCCGTCAGGCTGCAGCACAACGTGTTTCGGGCCGAGCGCTCCCATGTGCAACCAGATCGAGGCCGAACCCGGGCCACCGTTGAAGGCAAAGGTGAGCGGGCGTTTGGCGGCTTCCTGGCCATCGACTGTGTAGGCGACGTAGAACATCTCGGCTTCGATCTTGCCGTCTCCGCGCTTGATGGGAAGACGTCCGGCGGTCGCGGTATATTTCAAGAGTTTTCCATCTACCGTGATCTGGTGATGGGTCGCGACTGGAGGCACTTCGGTCATGTCGAAGTGTTCTTCTTTGTCTTTTTCTTTGTCGGGGAAGGCTTGAGGGGCCGGAGTCTTCGGCTCGGAAGATGTCTCCGATTTAGCGGTGGTGCTTTCAGCGGGCTCGGTGGAAGCCTGCGCCGGCTGCTTCTTTTGGCTTTGAGATTTCGGGGAACTGGTCTGCTGGGAGCTGGTTTGCTGCCCGAGGCAGGCAGCCGAAAGAACGCAAGCTGTGGCCAACGCAAGGAAAGGTGATCTCATGATCGGGTCCTCGTTTAGAAATGCGGCTCAAAGTTTGTGAACGGCATGAATTGTACACTGGACTGCGAAACTGCCGCGGCGTCGTTCGAGCCCCATCCGTGCTCGCGAAAGCTAAGGATTCTGAATGGTCCTGCCGATGGAGTGGGCATGGCCGGCAATCGCCTTCGTTATCTGACTGTCGATGATTGGGTTTTGCTGGAAGCCAAGGCGGTGCGGCGCGCCTTCAGGGTCGGGGAAGAGATTATCCGGCTGGGCGATTGGGGCGGCAGCATTTTCATCATCCGCCGGGGGCAAGCATCGGTTGAACTGGCCGGAACTGGCTCCCGGACGATTGTGGCCGTGCTCGGGCCCGAGGACATCTGCGGCGATATGGCGTTTCTGGAGCTGGGAAAGGCCACAGCGGCCGTGGTTGCGAAGGATGAAGAGGTCGAAGTCGACGAGATCAAGGCGATCGATCTGCGGGAAATCATGGAAGCCTTCCCCCGGCTTGCCTCTCGCTTTTACCGGTCGTTGGCGCTGGTTCTCGTGCAGAGATTGAGGACCACTACCGGAGAACTAGCCCGGGAAATGACGCTGCGCGACCGCCACTAGAAGGCGCCCCGCTAGCTCAGATCTAAATTGCCGGTTGACGAACCACATCCCGCGTTGTAGCATTATTGGGACAAGTTTGCCTTTCGGGGCAGACCTGAATTTCATGCAGAGTGGCTGAGGGACGAGCCCTGTGACGCCACGGCAACCGGATCGGGATCATATATCTCGACCGCCAGGTGCCAACTCCCGCCCGGAAACGGGGAACATGAGATTCGGATGCGAGCTTCACTTCTATTTGCATTCCGATACCTCTTTTCCTTATTTCCTGGAAAAGAGGCTTTGTATTTTAGGACTCTTTTCGCGGCTCGTCCTCAGCTATTCGCTTAACGAAGACAGAAAGCGAGTAGCCCGATGTCGAACAACGATTCTCACTACGAACTGCGCTGCCGGGAATGCGGCCGAAGCTGGGGAAACCAGCCTCGCTCGATCTGCGACGAGTGTTTCTCTCCTCTCGAAATCACTTACGACTACGACACGATCCGGGCCGCGATTGCCCATGGGACTTTCAGCCGCGAACGCATCGCCCAGCGGCCGCCGAACATGTGGCGCTATGCGGAATTGCTGCCGCTGCCGGCGGGTTTTGAGCCGCAGTTGCCGGTCGGTTTCACGCCTCTATTTCAGGCGCCGCGTCTGGCGGAGCGGCTGGCCGACCCGCGGGACACCAAAACTGCCGCGCAGAATCTTTACCTCAAGAACGATGCCGTCTGCTTGCCCACGCTGAGTTTCAAGGACCGCGTTGTGGCCGTGGCGTTGGCGCAGGCGCAGGCCTTCGGCTTCGATACGGTCGCCTGTTCTTCTACGGGAAACCTGGCCAATGCCGTGGCAGCGCATGCGGCGCGGTTGGGCTTGAAAGCTTGGATCTTCATCCCATCCGATCTGGAGCCGGCAAAGATTCTGGGCACACAAGTCTTCGGTGCGAATGTGGTGCGCATCGCGGGCAACTACGACCAGGTGAACCGCTTGTGCTCGCAGATTGCCGAAGAGCGGCGCTGGGGATTCGTCAATGTCAACCTGCGGCCTTACTACGCCGAGGGATCGAAGACCGTCGGCTTCGAAATCGCCGAGCAACTGGGCTGGCGTCTACCGGACAACGTGGTTGTTCCTATGGCCGGCGGGTCGCTCATTACTAAGATCAAAAAGGCTTTCGACGAACTGGTCAAGCTTGGATTCGTCGAGGAGAAGCCGGTGAAGTTCTTTGGCGCGCAGGCTACCGGGTGCTCTCCGATTTCGACTGCGGTGAAGACCGGCAGCGCTGAGATCGATCCGCAGAAACCGGCGACCATCGCGCGTTCGCTCGCCATCGGCAATCCCGCCGACGGGCACTATGCCATTAAGACTATCAAACAGAGCGGCGGATGGAGCGAGGATGTTAGCGATCCTGAAGTGATCGATTCGATCCGGCTGCTGGCGGAGACCGAAGGCATTTTCACTGAGACTGCCGGCGGCGTGACTGTGGGCACGGCGGGCAAGCTCTATCGGCAGGATCGAATCCTGCCCGAGGAGACGACGGTGCTTTGCATCACTGGCAATGGGTTGAAGACGACCGATGTGCTGGCCGGCGTGTACGAGACCGAGCGCGCCATCGCACCGAAGCTGGCTGAGTTCGAGAAGTATCTGCAGGAAACGCTGGACACCGTTGAGGTCACGAAAGAAGCAGCGGCCACGGTGGGCGTGTAGGGACGGAGGCCTAAGATGGCGATCACGGTGCAAATTCCAACCGCGCTGCGGCGGCATACGGCGGGCGTAGGCTCGATCGCGTGTGCGGCCACGAACCTGGGAGAACTATTCTCCGTTCTCGATGAGAAGTTTCCCGAACTGAAGCCCCACTTGCGAGACGAGGCCGGCCAGGTGCGACGCTTCCTTAATATTTACGTGAATGAGGAAGACATACGCTTCCTCGGCGGGCCGGCTTACATCTTCACCGACGGGGATGAAGTGCTGCTGGTGCCGTCCATCGCGGGCGGCGCGAGCTAACGCTCGCGGCTTGTGCGAACTCTACGGCTGGCGTGCAATCACGCTGGTGGTTTGCAGCACTTCACCGAAGCTCTTGCGACGTACTTGCTGCACATCACCTTTTACCACCTGAGCTGGTTGTGAAGCCGACGACTGCGCCGTGAAGGCCACGCCATCGTTGACCTGTGCGCAATCCATGCGCAGGGTGCCGTTATCGTTGAATACCAATCCATAGAAACGCAACGTGCAGTGTTGACGGGATGAGGCACGGAAAGCAAGCCGCCAGTCAGAGAAACGACTTTCAATTTGCCCGGAACTCGGCGCCCGTCATCGAGTCGAAGAACCGCTGAAGTGCGCTCGGCAAAATAGACTCTCGTGGCCCGAGGAGCGGGCTGCGATTGGGGGAGGGACATCATATTTCGATCCAGTATCTTCCATACCCAACCACCCGAGCAGATTACGGAAGGACTTGTCCGCCGCCGGTTACGCCCACTTCTTCCCCTCTACCGCCGCCCGGCACTTCCCATACAACTCCAGCAAATGAGCGGCGTACTCCTCCGGTTTCGCTGCCGAGCCCGTGCCCTGAAAACCCACCCCCGACGAAGTCGTCCGCCCATACCCCGTGGTCATCGCAACAAATTTCATAAGATCGAGAGCAATATCCTCGTTGCGGCGCGCACTCCCATGCAATGTTGGGCTTTCTTCCATAAGTCCTTCTCCTGAACCCGAAATATAAGGAAGTCCCTCGTCGTCTTCCATGTCTTCCATGACGAAGTCTTCCATAAACGTGTCTTCCATGGCCTTCACGAAACTCCGCCCACGATGATAACAGGGCCGGCGCTGCGTCGCCCGGCAGGCGGACTCGGGGCTATCCCCGAATTTTCGACGAGGGTGGAGCAGGCCTTAAGGCCTGCGTTAAAGGCATACATTGAATTGGGCTTCAGCCCCTGAGGTTTCCCCGATTCTTCTGATGTGCACTCAGTCGCCTGTCGGCAATTGAAAATCCACCCGCCCCGTGCGGCGCAGCCGGAACATCAGCCACAGGGAGGCCACGAAGAGAAGAGGAGATGAGTAAAACCCCGGCGCCGGACGCGGAATCGTCACAGCAGCTACCGTGTGTCCGAGAATCGAAAACAAGGTGTGGCCCAGCCCGTTAAGAAACATGATTACAGCGTAACACCACGCCAGCGGCCGCAAGCCACGCATCCCGCGCCCCGCCAGCGGAGTCAGACAGAACAGAAGTACGCAAGCCACGATCAGCGTCGCCAGCCACTCTCGAAACTCGAACGTGGGCATGGGAAACCCGCTCCAGCGCTCGTGCAAAATGATCACGGTTGGGTTATACACGGCGAGAAAGCCGGTGGAGGCCTCATCGATAATGTGCAGCGCGAAGGCCACGCACAGCGCAAACCAGGCACTCCCAAAGCCCGGCGCTGAAAGTGCAGGTGCTGCCCTCACGGCGAGTCGCCCATCCCATCAATTCTCGATCACCCACCGGACCATTGGCAATCGAAAATCCGTTTTCGAAGGCGCACGAATGGACACCAGCGTCGCCCTCCGCAGGCTACCGCGACACTTCACTCATCAGCGCCATCAGGTTTCCTTCCGAATCGCGAAAAAACGTCATCCATAAGTCATGCGTCGGCATTTTCGCGATCACGTGCGGCTCATCCTCGAAGCGCACCCCGTCTTCTTTCAGTTTGCCGAAGGCCGCCTGAATGTCAGGTACAGAAAAATACAGCACAGAGCTGGGATGATCGAACTCCGGCTTCTCCGCCCGGTCCAGCATCAGCCGCACCCCTCCGCAGTCGAAAAACGCCAGACCCGGCGGAGCCTTGAACAGCAGCTTCAGCCCCAGCTTGTCCTGATAGAAGGCCGCCGCCCGTTCCACATCCTTGGCGTTGATCGCGATCTGGCCGAGGCGGGTAATTCCAACTCCGGTTGCAGTTGCGCTCATGTCCTTGACCTCCCGAGTCACATTAGTTAGCATAGCTAACTATATTCGATGACAAAAGTCAAGCCTGAAAAAGCAAAGCCCGGAAACCTCCATCCCGGAACTGCCGCACTCCGGCCGGAGACCCTCGCCGCGGCCGACCGCCTTCATTCCGTCGCCATCCACCTGCTCCGCCGCGTCCGCCAGCAGGACATCAACTCCGGCGTCGGCCCGGCACAACTTTCCGCGCTCTCGGTGCTGGTCTTTGCCGGTCCGAAAACGCTCGGAGCACTGGCCGCCGCCGAACAGGTCAAGCCGCCCACCATGAGCCGCATCGTCGCCGGACTAAAGCGCCGGCGTTTAGTTGAAGTCACCCGCGATCCTCACGACACGCGCCGCACGCACATCCGCTCCACCCCCAAAGGCACCCGCCTCCTGCAGCAGGCGCGCCTCCGCCGCATCGAGTCCCTCGCCGGTATTCTCACCATCCTGACATCGGGGGACCTCGCCAAGCTGAACCAGGCGGTGGAAATCCTGCAAGCGCTGCTGGAGGCCCCACCCCGGTAGCAACTGGTGCCTATTCCACTTCGAAATCGGAAGACCGGAACTCGGAGGCATGACCAGCCGAATCCGCCGCTCCCAATTGCAATTCGTAGGAGCCTGGAGTGAGTGAGTTCAAGGGCAGTTGCAGCCCGAGACGAATCACCAGACTTCCTTTTTCAATGGAAGAGTCCGTATTGGGGATGCCAATGTCGAGCTTCTTTGCCCCGCTCTTGCGATCCCGGACAATCACTTTAATTCCGACGTGAGGAGGATGCGGTGCGGCCAGCAAAGGCTCATAGACCTCCGCATAAATCGCGGCCGATTCGGTGGTCTTGAATCGATTACTGGCGGAAGGAATGATCTCCATTCCATGAGCTATCAGCCGCGAGCGGTCAAGCAGCGCAAAGCTCGATCCCGAGTCCTGCTCCGGAGCCCGGCGAGCCTGGTTGCTTAAGACGAGTCCGCTCAGTGCGAACTGATTTCCGTTATAAGGATCGATGACGAGCGGCTTTTCCAGCTTGCCGAAGCTTTCATTGCCGGAGCTGAAGACAACCTTGAATACGTACTGGCCTGAGGAGATTTCAAATTGATTTTCGTAGTGGAAGGGAGACTTGGTGAAATTGTCGACTTCTTGCTGGTCTGCGAAATCGAGGTTTACGGTGTCGCTGAAGCGGGCCGCGATCGCATTGTCGGATCTATAGGCGATGCCGAGAATGTTCACCTCGGCGTGCATTTTTCCTTTCAGTTTGTCGAATTTAATCGAGTCGGAGGGGATCTCGAGCGCCAGATTCACGCGCGCCGTGTTCGGCGAGACATAAAAGAATGGAGCCTCCATCGAACCCCTGATATTTCCCGCCATATCAGCGGATGCCTGAATCTGCATGCGCTTCTCAACCGTGCTGCCAGCTAGCAGATCACGCGGACGCACGTTGCAATATCTGCGGCGTGAGCGCACGATCGTTCCGCTCCGCTCCACCTTCACCTTTAACATGTGGCAGCTTCCCTCGGGCGATTCGGACGGAGAGTAACCGAGAACGTAGTACTGGGATTGTTCCTTGCCAATCTTTTCCAGGCCCCCGAGAATGTCGTTCGTATTCACGATGACGAAGCCGCCAGTGTTAGCGGCGAATTCATCGAGGACCTGCCGGTTCGTTGAGGGGGTCGGGGGTGCAGGCGGAACTCCGGGCATAGAACCGGAACCGCCTTGACTAGGATCCGATTGGTGCCCAAGCAGCACGGTCGCCGGAGAACTCATCGACGACTGACCGGGTGCGGAATTCGGCGCTATCAGGGCGCGCAGGTCGATGGGATAAATCGAAATGTTTGCTTTGTTGCACTCGCTAATCGCCGCCCTGACTTCCGAGGTTAATTCAGGAGCGAGGTCGGGAGGGAGTGGAAATCCCCGGGTAAACATGACGAGAGTCTTTCGGCCGGGGACCGTAGACAAACTTCTGGCCAGAGAGGCCAACGCGAACCTTAGCGCGCGCACCAAGTCTAATTCCTTGACGCCTGTCATCCCTGACTGAGATGAGTCGCTGAGATCCGCAACTGCTTTCTTGAGGCGATCGGCATCGGAGGTGAAGTTTTGCGCGACCCGGAGTGCGCTGCCGAAATCGACGACCGCCATCTGCCGGTTGGGGGTAACATTCGCATCGATAAACTTCTCGGCCGCTTGCCGCACGGTGACCTGGTTGAGAAAATCCCTGGTTGAAGTGTCGAAGAAGAGAACCATGTACTTCTTCTGGGAGTAGTCCGGAGCCGCAGGATCGTCTCCCATTGAAAAACTTGTGATGCGCTGTTCTTTGTTGTCCTCCCAAACGCGGAAGTCTTTAGCGGTCAGGTCGCGGATGTAATTGCCTTTCTTGTCGGTGACGACCGAATCCACGAGAACGACGCGGACTTCCGATTTGATAACCGGGGCCGAATCGTCGTTGGCCGAATCATGAGTGCGGCCCGTTTGAGGCGGCGGCGCGGGAGATCCGGAAGTGACGCTGCTAGTTTGAGCGGGAGTGGATTGTTGCGCCCTGGCAATTGCACTCGGCGCCATCAGGCTCCAAATTCCCAGCGCAAAAGCTAAACACATCGATGCAGTCGGAACCACGGGGTGGCGAAGCCGCATAACCGCCTCCATCTCCGTCTAGGGAATTTCGACCGCGCTACTTTCCGCGGTCATCGACTGGCCTTCCGCATCCCGCACTATCAGGCGCACCCGATAGGTTCCGGGCTTCACATCGAAACTGGATTTCACGGTGACGCCGGATCCCAGCTTATTTTCGAGCGTCTCATCCTTCAAGCTCATCTGGAGAATTTTTTCTTCTCCCTTAAGGTAATTCCCATTGCGGTCGAAAAGCGCGGAGACTACGGTGAGATCGTTGCGGTTCCGTCCGTCAACTTTGCGAAAGCGAATGTGCTTCACATCGACCCTGGCAACAACGGACAGCCTTGCGTCGGCATCGCTCGATTTGTAGAACTGCGTGCGGAGTTCGACGGGAATGCCGTGGGATTCGTCCTGCGAAAAAACAGCGTCTTCGATTTCCTGCTTGGCCTCCTCGGCGGGATCATCCAGGTGCTTGGGAGCGTAATAGCCTCGGCGGGCCTGGAGATTCACCTTCAAGGGGCTGTTCAACTTGACTTGCAAAGCATGAAAGGTGCCGTCTGGTTTCAGATTCTGCGGAGTGAAGGCCAGCACGTAAGAATATTCCGGCGGGGCGGCGACGCGTGTGAATCCTTCGAAGAGGTCGTTGCTGTTGTGGAAAAAAGTGCCGCCCGTGCCATCGGCCAGAACCGCCAGAACGTCGTCATCGGCGGCAGCGCTCGTAATGTCATACAAAGCCTTTTGTTCTTGAACCATCACGCCCCCACCGGGTACCGGCCCTGAGGTGGTAAGGCCAGTTCGTATGGTTCCACCGGTGGCGTTCCCTGATCCGGGCTTGCTGGCATCGGCGGAAGCGCTCGGAATGTAAAGCCCGCGGGCGTCAATGGCGCTGATAATGACTTCGGAATGAAGCGCCCTATCGATGACGTCGACATATTCGTGCTCGAGTTGTGGCGTCTGAAAGCCGGGAGACACAAGCACAATACTTCTCTGGCCCGGCATCAGAGCGATGCGGCGGACCAGATCCCGCAAAACACCCAGAGCCAGGCGGCTCTCCTGTTCGTCCTCTTCGAGACTACGCCTGGCCGTGTTCTGGGCCATTACCTGAGCACCCCCCAACTGCTCGGGGTCGTCGCCAAATGCGCAATGCAGAGCGTCGAGGGTCGCAGTTTTCAGAGCCGTAAAGTCATTCTTGTTCACGATGAGGTCCGCCATGTAGTAACTCACTTCGGGACACGGGTTCGCTCCGCCGCTTCCCGCGATGGGGCGTGGCTTAAGGGTGAGCAAGGCGTTGTGCAGTTGGGTGTGATCGTCGGTGAAATCGAGAACGGTTTGCCCGGACGTGGAAAAAATCGCAGCGCGATCCGTCGGCCGTAACGAAGCGAGATGACGTTCGGCAGCCTGTCGCACGAGGGTTAAGTCCGCAAATTTCAAATGAACATCATCGAAAAGATAAGCCGCGTAGCGCTGCGGCGCGACCGCCGCTGGGACTTTCACGCTTTCGAGCGGCTCACTCGCAGGCACGTTTGTGGAAGACGTTTCCTTCGTGGGAACCGGCCCTGTCGGTTCGATCGTGGACCGATCCCCTGCCTTTTCGACGGAGAACTGGGTAATGGTCTGCGGCTTCCCGTTGTCAAGCACCTGGAAATCCTGTTGTTGAAGATTGCCTATCGCGTGTCCCTGGGAGTCGCGTGCTACGACTCGTACGACGACGAGTTTTACGTTCACCTTAAACGTAGTAGGCACGTCGCTGGAGGCCATCTCGGGCGAGTTCTTAGCGGCATCCTGGCTCGGGGCTTGACCGGCCGGTCGATCGTTGCCTTGAGTGGCTTCGGCTGGGGTATTTTGTGATGCGGTGCTGGGGGACGCAGTGCCGGGTGAGGAAGGTTGCGTTTGCGGCGCAGATTGCGCGTCAACCAGTTCGAGCGGGCAGAAAAAAGTCAGGAAGATGAAGGCAAAAACAAGACTGACCGCGTTCGCTGGTCGCCGACGGATCCGGACGCTTTCCTTATCAGGCGCAACAATCATCTCCGCCTCTGCGTTCTTTACGAGCACAGGGATTGTACTCCAAGACCGGCGGGTGGCTGATCCTTTCGCGTTCTTTGCGAAAGGGGGCGTGCCAACGAACGTCGGTCTCGAAGTGTCGTGTCCCTACCTCCCGAATCCCTCCATCCACGATGCCAATTTCGCTATTGAATTCATCCTGCGGCAACTTCCCGCAAGTCTATGTAATTAGCACTCCGAACCCACGACTGCCAGTCTCGTAACCCGAGCTTCGACGCTTTCCCTTCGCCCCGGGTTTTTCGTGCCGACATTTCGGCACTTGTCCAACTCCATCCCCCTCAGCCGCTTGCCGCCAGCCAACTATAGCTTTAAGGTGGTTTTCCGAGTTTTCCGAGATTCCCACAGTGTTCCAGCAAAACTGCTTATGTGTTCCAACTGGAACATTCAGCTCAATGTTCCAGTTGGAACATTAAGCCACACTAAATAAAGACTCCGCGGTACGCCCACTGGTGACCCGTTACCAGGGAAACGTTGGACTGATCCCTCAAGTGTTCCCTCGCCCCGCCGATGAAGCCTGAAGCGGGAGTCCTGAAGTTGAAGTTAAAGACCCGCATCTCGCCTCGGAGGCCCAAAAGCAATGTCCCGTCCGTCAGCAGCGTCCTTGCAGCGTCGCGCATTTTTGCTTCTGACTTTCACCATCCTTTGCCCGCTTCTTGCCCTCGAGCTTCCCGCCAGAGCGATGCCTCCAGTCGATCCGCCGAACCCTCCGCAGAACCAACTCCCGTTCGTTGAAGTGAATGACCGCGTCACCAGCTTCATCGATGACGATCAGCGCGTGACCCTGCGCGGCAACGTGCATCCCCTCGCCTTAGCCCAGTACGACGCCGGCGCAGTCGCGCCCGACTTCCCGATGGAACACATGCTTCTCACTCTGCTGCTCGATGCGGCCCAGCAGGACGCGCTGAATCAGTTCGTCGATGCGCAGTACAATCCCGAGTCTCCTTACTACCATCAGTGGCTAACGCCCGAGCAGTACGGAGAGCGCTTTGGCATCTCCGACTCCGACACCGCCGAGATTGTGAACTGGTTGCAAGGCCATGGCATGGAAGTGGAGGAGGTCACGGCCGGCCGCCGCTCGATCGTTTTCAGCGGCACAGCCGCCCAGGTTCAGGCGGCGTTCCATACCGCGATTCACGCCTACAAGATTGGCAATGAAGTTC
>Ga0209624_10001190_pt1 | contig 21130 bp, 13 predicted proteins | sample JacPinW_OM2H0_O1_FD_188565 | JGI IMG/M metagenome (GOLD analysis project Ga0209624, IMG submission 188565) | Forest soil microbial communities from Algoma, Ontario, Canada - Jack Pine, Ontario site 1_JW_OM2H0_O1 (SPAdes) (version 2) | ecosystem: Environmental > Terrestrial > Soil > Boreal...
CACATTATGGACGGAGTGGAGGCCAGTCTCCGCCGTCTACAGACCGACCATATTGACTTGTACCAGATCCATGGCAACGATTCCGTGACCCCTGTCGGAGAGACACTTCGCGCTCTCGACACCCTGGTGCAACAAGGAAAGGTCCGCTACATCGGCTGCTCTAACTGGCAGGCATGGAAGATCGCCAAATCTCCGAGTACAGGAACCTTGCCCGATTCGACACACTTCAGGCTTACTATTCGATCGCCGGCCGCGACCTCGAACGGGAAATCGTTCCCTTGCTGGAAGCCGAAAAGGTCGGCCTGCTCGTATGGAGTCCGCTTGCCGGCGGCTTACTTTCGGGCAAGTTCAGCCGGACGCAGCAAAAGCCCACCGACTCGCGCCGCAGCGACTATGACTTTCCCATCATGGACAAAGAGCGGACCTGGAATATTCTCGACGTGATGGCTCCCATCGCGAAAGCACACGGATGTAGTCCTGCACGTGTTTCGCTTGCATGGCTCTTGGCGAGGCCCGTAGTAGCCTCTGTGATCATTGGCGCGAAACGCCTCGACCAGCTTCAAGACAATCTCGCGGCGGTCGCACTCACATTCACCGAGGACGAGCTTAGGCAGTTGGATGAAGTCAGCGTCCTTCCCCCGGAATATCCAGGATGGGTATTGCCGTTCCAGGGAGCCGAACGCCTGCAGTTGGTTGATCGCTGGGAGAGCCTCCGCGAATCGAAAAAGCCGCATTGACCCTTCAAGTCTTAGCGTGATTATCAGCAGGTCCGCTATCGCCTCGGCGATCTTCCGGCCGGTCAACTGCTAGCTAAGCGCGCGGTCGAGGCGCTTCGATTGAGGCTGCATCGGGCACCCGAGGCAAGTCTCTTCTGGAGTCTCATAGAGATAGATCGACACTCAATCAGAAAACTAACCAGTGAAAGAGGAGCAAAGTATGCCATTGAACTCGTACGCAACACTTGGAAGATCAGGACTTCGCGTCAGCCCGTTTTGCCTGGGAGCCATGACCTTTGGGGAAGACTGGGGCTGGGGAGCAACACCGGAAGATTCGGCAAAGATTCTCGGTGCCTTTCTGGAGCGCGGCGGCAACTTCGTCGATACCGCTAACTTCTATACCAAGGGTCACTCGGAGAAGATCATCGGCGACTTTATCGTCGATGATCGCGCGCGCCGCGAGCGAATGGTGCTAGCCACGAAGTTCTTCGGCAACCTATACCCTGGCGATCCGAATGGCGGCGGCGCAGGTCGCAAGGCAATCGTAGCTCAGTGCGAGCAGTCGCTCCGTCGCTTGCAGACTGACTACATCGACCTCTACTGGCTCCATATGAACGACCGCTTTACTCCGATCGAAGAGACGCTTCGTGGTCTCGACGATCTTGTTGCTTCAGGCAAGGTGCGCTATATCGGCTTCTCCGACACTCCTGCGTGGAGGGTTGCGCAAGCTCAGACGATCGCTCATTTTCGCGGCTGGGCTCCCCTGATTTCCCTGCAGATCGAATACTCATTGCTTGAACGCACCGTGGAAGGAGAGCTGATCCCGATGGCTCAGGAGATGGGGCTTGGAGTCACACCCTGGGGACCGCTGAAGAGCGGAGCCCTTTCAGGGAAATATACGCGGGCAAACGGGGGCGAGATGAAGTCCGACCGCGGCGATCATGTAACGGGTTCTCTAACCGATCAGGCTTACGATCTTCTGGATGAGTTGCAGAAGATCGCAAATGAGTTAGGCAGCACGGTCGCCGCCGTTTCGCTCGCGTGGGTCCACAGCCGTCCCGGCGTGACCTCGACGATCATCGGAGCGCGCACCATGAAGCAGCTTGACTCGAACCTTGCTGCTTTGGACCTGCCTCTCTCGACAGACCACATGGAGCGCCTCGACAAGTTGTCCGAACCTAAACTCAACTTTCCTGCCCAGGTTATGAAAATTGCTCCAAACTTCTCGAATGCGGGGGCAACGGTGAACGGGATCGAATCAACGCTCTTGCCCCAAGCTCCGAAGGATCTGGAAGACCATTACTAAATTGCGGCCATTCTTCTCGCCCAAACGCTACACAGCATCCACAAGGATTCTGTTTATGAAACCATCTCAGGAAAGGAACTCCCGAATTGGTTCAGTGGCGATTTGCTGAGCGTTGTCTCGGTAAACACAATGTATGGTCCGCCGCACGACTGCAAGAGAAAAGCTGAGGGCGAGGAGAAGCAGTCTGCGTCAATGTATCCGGCCTTTGGTTGGAGATCAACTCTCCTGGCCATGATGAGTTTCGCGCGTGCCTGTTCTTATAAGCCGAACGGCCGTAAATGACCATTGTGTTTAGCAGATTTCAGGCACGCCGTTGTGACTGTTCTTTCGTCCTTGCTGCTTCTATGCAGACTTGGGTGGGTAAAGTTCAAGCCGTCGTCGTGGTGCGGTAAGTGGGAGCGCGAAGCGCTTCCAAGCCGCAGGCGTCTTTTCCGCGCCGTTACGCGGTGACGGGTCTGTATTCGTTGCCGCTGGAGAGTACGGCCCAGGCAATACGTGCCAGCTTGTTGGCCATGGCGACGACAACGACATTCTTGGGAGCTCTCGCGTCCAGCGCATCGAGCCAGGCTCCGATCGGTGCTCGGTCGCGCTTGATTCGTAGCACCCCAGCTCGTGCCCCATGAATCAGGATCTTGCGCAGGTACACGTTGCCCCGCTTACTGATGCCGAGCAGCTTCGCCTTACCGCCGGTCGAGTACTGGCGGGGCACGATGCCGAGCCATGCTGCGAACTCTCGACCCTTCCGGAAGGCAGCCCCGTTACCGATGGCAGCGACGATGGCCGTCGCCACGACCGGTCCGATGCCGGGGATCTGGCGGATACGTGTACACCCTGCGTCGCTGGCAGAGATCCGCTCAAGTTCATCGTTCAGTCCTTCGATCTGCTGCTCAACGAGCTTCCACTCGCCCCACAGCATGTCGATCAGGTTGCGCATCTGTGGTGTCAGGTCGGCTTCTGCGTTCTCCAGGATGTCCGCCATCGCGGGCCTTCAGCTTCGCCGGCTTCTGCGCAAACACCATGCCGGGTTCGAGCAGAAATGCCCGCAGCTGGTTGATCATCGCCGTTCGACGCGAGATCAGTCGGTCACGAACTCGGTGGATCGCCTGAAGGTCTAGTTGATCATCCGTCTTGATCGGCACGAAGCGCATGTTCTTGCGCTCGACGGCCTCGGCGATGGCCTCCGCATCAACGAAATCGTTCTTGTTGGACTTCACAAAAGGCTTCACAAACTGGGCCGCAATTAGCCGGACATCATGACCCTGCTTCCGTAATGCGCGACCGAGAAAATGCGCTCCGGAACATGCCTCCAGACCTATCAGGGAAGTCTGCACGTTCGCGGTGTAAGCCAGGAGCTGCTTCCGTGTGAACTTCTTCCTCACAAGCACCTTGCCGGCTGCGCAAGCGCCACGAGATGAAACGTAGTCTTGCCCAGGTCGATTCCAACCGAATGTATCTGCATGTCGATGATCCTCCTTATTAGAAGCTGCCACCACGATCAACCTGCTCAAGCAGGTGAATCAAGCGGCGGACCATCTCATTAACCGACTTTCCCAGTAGTAATCCCCTTCGCTTGCAGCAGGGCTGGCCATCGTTTCATTGGAACGGACAGCCGCGAATCGTGGCGGCTAAAAGGCACCGACGACCTTGAAGTCGTGGCTGACGAAGATGTGGTGCGGCCAGTTAACGCCGATATTGTGAACCTCGTATTCGCCGTTACTTAGCTCCACAACACGGTCGACAAGGCCCCCTGGGTAGTTAGCCAACGCAGCTTCGGTCGCCTTGTTCGCTTCCGTTCCACTGACGATCGTCCCCGACCCTTGACTGTAATTGGCTGGAATCTGACCGACCTGCTTTGCTGCAGATGGCGCACCGCGCTGGAAGGGGATCGCCGCCGAGGAAGTCGCAGATCCGCCCCAGTTGGCAGGTTGCACGATGACATGGCTGGCCGTGATGCTTGGTCCATTGACTACCCCGAGTACGAGTACGCTATCGCCTTTTGTAATAGCACTCGCCGGGATCGAATTTGCCCCATTCCGGTATTCCGTAGAGGGCGCCTCCTGGACGGTTACCTTCTGACCCGCCGACGTCAAGACCGCGATGCTCGATGGAGACACACTATCAACCGTGCTGGCTACTCCCCCTGCGGCAGGACCAGAGCGAGCGTTGGGCCGCCCGCTGCGGGGCACGCCTTGCGCCGATATTGCCGCGGGAAACGCGACTACTGCCAGGACCGCGATGGCGGTGGCGCAGATAGCGATGGACTTGGTGGGTCGCTGCAAGAACATGGACGGGTCCCTTTCGTGGTTGCTGATCCTACACAATCCGCGATATGCCAATTCAAGCTGTGCGCTCTATTCTCTCAAGCCACTTATTAGTGGCTACCTTCATCGTACCTGTATCGCTTTGAGTCGGTTCGAGCCGTTTGAGATAGTTGGTGAATCAAATCTCCGTTGGCGTTTGGGAGGATGATATGGACCTGAAGCTCACTGATAAGGTTGCGCTGGTGACCGGATCGACGGCGGGGATTGGATTTGCGATTGCCCGGGCGCTCGCCATCGAAGGTGCGCATGTGTATGTGAACGGACGCACGCAGGAGCGCGTGGATGCGGCGATAGCAGCAATACGGTCGCATGCTGCAACGATCAAAGTCGATGGTATCGTAGCTGACTTTTCCAGTTCAGCCGGAGCGGAAGCGGTGATTGCTGCGCTGCCTGTGGTGGATGTGCTGGTAAACAATGTCGGCATCTTCGAGCCGAAGCCCTTTGCGGAGATTCCCGATGCGGACTGGTACCGTTTCTTCGAAGCCAATGTCATGAGCGGACTGCGGCTTGCGCGACACTACCTCGCGGGGATGCTAGACAGGAACTGGGGACGCATTCTTTTCATTTCGAGTGAGTCGGCGGTGCAGATCCCGCCTGAGATGGTGCATTACGGGATGACCAAGACGGCGCAGGTTGCCGTGGCGCGGGGCATTGCGGAGTCGGTGGCGGGCAGCGGGGTGACCGTCAACAGCGTTCTTGCGGGGCCGACAGAGTCGGAAGGTGTAGGCAGCTTTGTCGAGGCGATGGCAAAGCAGCAGAACAAGTCGAAGCAAACGATTGAGAAAGAGTTCTTCGAGCATGTGCGGCCCTCGTCCTTGCTGAAGCGCTTTGCCACTGTGGATGAAGTTTCGGCCATGGTGACCTACTTAGCCGGCGAGCCTTCTTCGGCCACCAATGGCGCTGCACTGCGGGTAGACGGCGGCGTGGTGAAAGCAATTCTTTGAGATGAGAAATCTCTGGAACTAATTTTCAACCAATGTGATCAGTAACGACAAACGCCGCAGGGTCCGGGTTTCTAGTCCCGAGTCGGTCACTATATTCCATGACACATGCCGACTTATCGTACCCTATCTGCGGACGATACCTGCTCAGCGGGTGAAGTCTCGATGAATCGGCCGCCCTGGTGCGGCTAAGATGCGGAGCGCCAGCGTAGCGTACAATTCCCACATTCTCCGTTGAGGTTCAAAAGAATGTCCGAATCCTTGAACTTCGGGGTTGACCCGAAGTTGGCTGCGCTCCTTGGTAGCTCATATAACTCCACTGAAAAAGCAATCAAAGAACTTGTCGATAATGCTTGGGATGCAGATGCAGAAGAAGTCTCGATTACGCTTCCAGACCAGATGAGCTCGGACCCCATAATGGTCAGCGATAACGGCGCCGGAATGACCGTTCAGGAGCTTCGTAACGATTATCTGAAGGTTGCGCGCGACCGCCGAACAGTCAAGGGCGACCGAACTAAAACTAAGAACCGCAAGGTGAGGGGACGAAAGTGGATCGGTATGTTCGCAGGGTTGATGGTTGCCGAGCGTATGCGCTTAATCACCAAAGCTCGCGGCGTCCAGGCGGAACTTTTATTCGAGCGAGAGAGCATGGCGCAAGCGAAGTCGGACTTCGAACGCGTCCAGATACCGTTGAACGAACTGGAATGCTCCCCAGATGAGCACGGAACCACAATCGTCCTAAACGATCTGAATAGAAAACTGACACATCCGAGCCCTGAGAAACTGCGCAGTATATTGCTGTTGGACTACGGCAGAACGCCCGATTTCAAGATCTTGGTCAATGGTCTTGAGACGACGCTGAAAGATACCCCCGGCGAACTTTTTGAGAACACGGAAACCCTCCCAGAGGTGGGGGAAGTTGCTTTGTCATTCACGATCTCTGAGGAGAAACTCAAAGCTGGTGAGAGTGGCATCGTCATCAAGATAGATGGAAAGCCTATTGGGGAACCAAGTCGGGCGCTGCACTCGTTCTTCGGTCGTCCAGCTCGAACTACTTACGATCTTCTGGTAGTGGCAATTCGACTGAGTACGGGTTTCCGGTTCCCACACGGATTTCAATCAGAGGTGAGCCATCCGGCGTGATGCCACTGAAGAAGTAGCTTTCAGGCGTAGGCGAGCCGAGCTTTGAGAGATCGGCGACAGTTGTTACTTTGCCGTCAACGCCGGCCCTCATAATGGCCGAATCTGGCTTGGCGAAGGCATGGAAGTAGATAGACCGGCTATCCGTGCTCCAGACGGGATCGGCGGCGCCTCCCGTAAAGAGCGTCTTCCATGTTTGTTCGTTCGTGTTGTAGACCACAAGCCGGGACTGATCCCGCGACAGTGCAGCGATCCAAAGCCCATCCGGAGACCAGCGGGGGCTAAAGAAATCCTGCGAGCCAAGAAGAGACCTGATTTGATGATTGCGAAGATCAAGCAGCCGGATGTCATGAGGTCCGATCTCCGTGCCCATGAGATCTGCCTCCCGGCCAAAGACGATCTGGCTTCCGTTTGCGGACCATTGTGGGTCTGCAAGATTATGCCCCTCATCGAGCACAAGATGGAGCGCGCCACCGGAAGCGCTGACCGTGAAGATCTGCCAGGTTTTTCCGGGTTGCCGAGCCATTAGCAGCAACTGCTTTCCGTCAGGCGACCAGTTGGCGGCAAATACTTCAAGGTCACTGCCGCTGAGTCGTAAGAGGTCCGCCCCATCCCTGCTGCGAGCGCGCCAAAGTTGCTCTTGAGGGTCGGTCCAGGCCACCCATGCGCCGTCGCGCGAGAAGGTTACGCGTTGCGCGCTCTGGAGGAAGTGCGGTGCGGGGGCGAATCGATGTAGGGCACCGTCGTAGATGAGCGTGCCTGCGGGCTGAGCCACGCCAAAAGCGAAGACGGTCCGGCCCTCGCGGCTGGGCAGCGGCGAGGTGAAGCGGATCGGTCCGTTGGTAAGCTGCACCGGCCGTGTCTGTTCGCCGTTTCCAACGACCCAGAGATTGCTCTCGTGAACATCACCGCTCTGAAAGGTGAACTGGTTCCCGGACGGCGTCCATGTCCCACAGCAAAGGTCAGTGCTGCTCAGAGCCGGAAACGATAGTCGGTGAATCTTTCGCGTCGCTGCATCGAGTTCCCAAAGGGAAGAGGTATGACTCGTCGGTTCCAGAAGTGTAAAGCGGAGCTTCTTTCCGTCAGGCGACCAGCGCATCCAGAAAGCCCGCCCCGGAAGCGATGCGTAGGAGGATATAGCGCCGTTGCTGGGCTGCACGACGCCCAGGTTGTTGCCGGACGCGAACAGAATGCTCTCATCATCTGGCATCCAGGTTGCATCGTGGGCTAAGATCTCGCCTACCCGTGACGCTCCGGACCCGGCCGTGGGAACAATCCACAGCGATTGCTCCGGTGCTCGCGTCTGCAGGCTACGCACCAGAAGTCTTGAGCCATCATGGGAGATGGCGGTGATAGCGCCGGAGCTCAGATCCCTGGGCATGCTGATCGGCTCGGACTCCGTGCCATTCAGAGCCAACGATGAGAGCTGCGATTGACCGTTCACAAGTACTGGGACATATAGCCGGGGTCCATCCGTGGCGATTGACAGGAATGTCTCCGGATTAGGCGGTCCAGTATATATATCCGTTGCTTGTGTGAGCTGCTCGATATGCGGGGGCGCCGAGTTCCCTTTGCTCCGTCCCCAACCACGGGAAAGTAGGGCGGTAAGCAGCATCAGTGCAACAGCTCCGCACCCAAGCACCATGACCTCCCAGAACCGAGGAACTGACACGTACCGCAGGGGCCTCCTGGCAGCCTGCGGAAGCTGTCCCTGCTGAGGGGCTTCGACTGTTGGCAAGGTGCTCACAAGGCTTTCAGTGTGGCTTGGCGAACGGTCCGCAACCTGGATCGCGCGTGGCTCTAGTTGAGCGTGCTCCTCCCCGGCCACCCGCCCGTGATTAACGCTTATTGGTGCAATGAATCGATATCCCCTGCGAGCCAAGGTCTCAACATAGCGGGGTTGTTCCGCGGAGTCACCCAAGGCTTCACGTAACTTGTTGACGGCGCTGGCCAGGCCCTGCTCGAAATCGACGTTAGTGTTGGCACCCCAGATCTCGCGCTGAAGCTCCTCCCGAGGGAGTACTTCCCCCGGACGGGCAAGCAGTGCGGCCAGCAGCCGAAAGGGCTGGCCAGGAAGGCGGACGCGCATCCCCGACTTGCGAATTTCGCCCGCATCGATGTCGACTTCAAACGTTCCGAACGAGACGACCTTGTGTCTTGATTCAACAGCCATGGTGGTATCTGGTATCTATCGCTGATTCTAATCTGCGGTCGCCGTCACGTAAAGAAATCCGCTATCGAGATCAAACAAAGAGACTTATTTGGTTATACACATTCAATACAAAAATCTGGGCGCCGCTATTGCGCTAAGCCGCAACGACCGAAGAGAGTTTGCAGTCGAACCAGACTTCGCCGCGTAATCGCAGCCAAGCAAACGATTCACATTGAGGCCGTCCTATGAAATTGCAGTCTATATATCAGCTATGCAGAGCAGCCGTGGTCTGTCTTGCGGTATCTGCCATGTTTTCCGTTGAGATGCCCCACGCCCATGCCCAGGCCGACTCCGGCCGCATTGCCGGCACCATCACCGATTCAACGGGCGCTGCCATCCCGAACGCCATCATCACTCTGGTCAACCCGCAGACGGGGCTTAGGCTTTCCGGCGTCTCAAACGGCAGCGGCGAGTTGAACATTCCCGCTGTACCCCAGGGGACCTATACAGCGAGGGTGATCGCGACGGGATTTCAGGCCCAGACGCAGCAAGTCACGGTTGCCGTGACTCAAAACCTGACCCTCAACTTCAAGTTGCTGCCGGGCGAGACAACGACAACCGTCGAAGTGACCGGAGCTGCCGCCCTGGTCGACACGACCGACGCCACACTAGGGGAGACGATCCAGGGCAAACAGATCACTGAGCTTCCATTGAACGGCCGTAATGCCCTCAATCTCGCCCTGCTGACACCCGGGGTGACCCAGGGACTTTATGGAGACAGCAGCCAGGACACCGTAAATCGCAATGGGGAGAGCGGCGGTGGCGCGCTCTCGGTCAATGGCACCCGGTTGCAGGCCAATAACTTCATCCTGGACGGCGTAGACAATAACGATGGCCTGCAGAACGACATCCTGTTCTTCCCTCCGGTGGAGGCCACTCAGGAATTTCAAGTGACCACCAGTGTGGCCCCCGCGCAATACGGGCGGGCAGGCGGTGCCTTGGTGATCGCCTCCATTCGCTCCGGCACCAATCAGATTCACGGCTCGGCCTTTGAGTTCTACCGTAGCGGTCACTTTGACGCGAATCCAAACTACCAGTTCCAGGATGCTCCCTTCACTCCAAACCCGTCGTACAACAGAAACCAGTTCGGCGGTTCCGTGGGGCTGCCCATCATCAAGGACAAGCTGTTCATCTTTGGCGACTATGCAGGTTACCGCGAGGCTTTGCCAGTGGCTGCCTCGTATCACACCGTGCCCACGGCACTGATGCGCACGGGTGACTTTTCGGAACTGCTCAACCCGGCGCTCACCGGCGGGACCTTCATTACGACATTCCCCAAGTGCGTTCCGAACAACGGCGCAATGAACAACAATTTAAGTATGTTCAGTAAGGGCCAGATCTATGATCCTGAGACGTGTACACCTTTTTCCGGCAACAATATACCCTCGAACCGGCTCAACCCAGCGGCCGTGAACTATCTGAATGCCTACCCGATGCCCACCCGCACGGACCGCGTACTCGAGAACTACCTGGCCCAGCAGCGGGCGGCGAACAAATACAACACCTTTGATACTCGTATGGACTGGCATCCAACCAGCAAGGACCTGCTCTTCTTCCGTTTCTCCTACGACAACTCAACGAACACGCTGACGTCTGTACTTGGCCCGGCCCTGCCGGCCGGCAGCGGTTCCGGGTCCAACTACGTGCATGGGCGGGGCTACGATCTGGGTTCCACGCACACGTTTTCGCCCCGGGTCGTGAACGAGCTCCGCATTGCTTACAATCGCGATAACTTCGGCTACCAGCCTCCCAATTTTGGGGAGAACGTCTCCGCCAATCTCGGCATCGTGAACGCGAATCGCAACATTGAGACCAGTGGCGGCGCACTGATCGGTGGCAATAATACGGAGATTGAGTACACGGGCGACTATGGCCTCTACGCCGTACCGGAGAACACATACGAGCTAACCGACACTGTCAATCTAACGCTCGGCAAGCACGTGATCCAGACCGGCGGGACCTTTTTGCGCCGGCAGGTGGAGTTCTTCCGGCCCATCGCGGGTAAGGGCTTCTACGATATCGCCGGGAACGGCGTCGACTACACCGGGTACGAGCCTACCGAGCTTCTCGTGGGAGCCGTTGATAATTATCAGATCGGCGCGCAGAGTGGCTACTTCGAGAACAACAGCCAGGAGGACGCGCTCTTCATCCAGGACGACTGGCGCCTCAGCCCACGCCTTACCCTCAATCTTGGCATCCGCTGGGACCTGCTGACCTGGCCGTATGAGGAGCACAACCAGGCCGCCGCGTTCAACCCGACAAATGGCACCATCTATCTTGCCGGGCAGAATGGAATTTCACGCAGCATCATCAATCAGGATTATGACAACTTCGCGCCGCGGGTTGGATTCGCATACTCGCTTACGCCCGACGGTCGCGCTTCTTTGCATGGTGGTTACGGAATCTTCTACTTCCCCGACTACGGTGGCATTAGCAACCAACTGGGCCAGCAGCCACCCTTTGGTGGTAGCGTCACCTATCTGGCAAACAACGGCTACTGTATTACGTTCACCGGCCAGACCACCGGTCTCGGCGCGCCATACACGTGCCCGGGATACACCTCGCCTGCTGCCGTGACCGCGGCTCTTCCGGCGCCAGGCTTCCCCAACTTCAACCCGAACAGCCCTCCGCTGGGCCTGAGTGGCCTGGCCGTCGACCGCAATAACAAGCACGCCCGTCTGCAGGAGTTCAACCTGCAATTGCAACAGCAGTTCGGCCGACGTGACGTATTCAGCGTGGCCTATGTTGGTGTGCACAGCGACCGGCTGTCTTCGTACTATCCGCTGAACAGCTACTACTTCAATACCCCCACGCTGCCCTTTGAGAATCTCGGGGGAATCTCCCTTAATCGATATGACGGCATCTCCAACTACGACGGACTACAGGTGCACTACGAGCACCGCGCAGAAGACCTGCTGGTGACGGGGTCTTATGCCTGGTCGCACTCGCTGGATAACTCACCGGGCGCGTTTGAGGGCTCAACCGTCAGCCAGCCCAATAACCCGATGCTTGACTATGGCAACTCCAACCAGGATGTTCGCCACAACTTCTCGACCTCGGCTCTTTACATCCTTCCTTTCGGCCGCGGCAAGCGGTTTGACGCAAACGCTTCCAGGGTCACGGACCTCCTGATCGGGGGCTTCCAATTTAATCTCATAGCGTTGCTTGCAAGCGGTCAGCCCGATGATCTCAGCACCGGCTTCAATACGCCCGGCAACCGTCCAGACCTGGTCGGTACGCTTCAGTATCCCAAGCAAATTGCGGGTCACTGGTTCAACCCCAATGCATTCTCTTCCGACATCCCGTCGATCAACTCAACCGATGGTAAGAACGCGACCGTCTACACGCGTGTGGGCACGGCGGGCCGCAATATGATCTTTGGACCTTCGTCCCGCGTCGTGAACTTTGGCGTGCAGAAGAATCTCCACCTAACCGAGCGCATCGCGCTGGAGCTCCACGGCGATGCCTTCAACGTCCTGAACACTCCCCAGTTCACCAATCCCGGGGGCAGTCTCAACAACCTCACCACGTTTGGTGTGGTTACCGGACTGAAAGCAAACTCTGCCCGTCAGATCCAGCTTGCCACCCGTCTGACGTTCTAAGTCGAAAGCGCAGGGAGGCAGCCCGTTTACGGTCCGCCTTCCTGCGCATACTTTCTGCGCCTGCTCATCAGCCAGTAACTAAATCACCCTTCTTGGAGTTCCGACCATTTATGTCAGTACCTACCCTGCTTCGCGAGCTGATTCTTCCCGGCAGAGCGAATTCATCCGCGGCGCACTCTGCCCTTCGTACGGTGTGCGGCCTCGCACTTGTTCTTGGTTTTCTGTATTCGAGCTCAGCCTCACGGGCACAGGAGCCCCAATCCGACACACTCCGGCTAGCGCCGGCCGTGTCTGCTCCCGCCTGGATGGACCAAGCCGTCATCTATGAGGTTTTTCCCAGGCACTTCTCCCCCGAGGGGACGCTCAGTGCTGTGACGGCGCGGTTGGATAGCCTGCATGCGCTGGGCGTCAACGTGCTCTGGATCATGCCAGTGCATCCCATTGGGGAGGCACACCGGCTGGGTGCGCTGGGAAGCCCATATGCCGCGCGCGACTTCTATGCTATCGACCCTGCGCTGGGAACGAAGGCCGATTTCACGCACCTGGTCGAGGCGGCTCACGCACTCGGCATGCGCGTCATTCTCGATATAGCCGCCGATCATACCGCGTGGGACAGCGTGATGATGACGCATCCGGAGTTCTACACGCATGATGCCGCGGGACACATCGTCTCGCCGCACGGCTGGAGCGATGTCGCCGGTCTGAACTACGACAATCCGGCACTCCGCGAGTACATGGTCCAGATGTTCACGTACTGGCTGAAGACCTTCAACCTTGACGGCTTCCGGTGTGACGCGGCAGGATTCGTCCCGACCAGCTTCTGGGAACAACTACGGCCGGCTCTTCTGGCGGTTCGCCCCGATGTGCTTCTGCTCGCGGAGGCCTCAAAGCCTGAACTGATGACCAAAGCCTTTGACCTGGACTATGGATGGCCGCTACTTGCCACGTTCAACGAGGTCGTCGAGCACGGCAAACCAGCAACAGCTATCGAGGCCATGTGGAACGAGCAGCAGGCCCGCTTTCCCCGCGGCACCGAGCACATGCTGATCTCGGATGACCACGATGAACAGCGGGCGACGGTACGGTACGGAGCCGGTGATGCACTGGCTGTGTCGGCGCTGGTATTCACTCTGCCGGGGGTGCCTCTGCTGTACAACGGCATGGAGGTGGGCGATGCTACGCCCTCGGGCGCCCCCGCTTTGTTCGAGAAGTTTCACGTGTACTGGGGAGCCGGAGAGCAACGGCCGCAGTTCGCGGCCTTTTATCGTGCCATCATCCCGCTTCGTGCGAGCTCGACCGCGCTTCGCCACGGGGACCTGATCTGGCTGCACAATTCTGACGAGCAGCATGTGGTCAGCTTTATCCGCCGCAGCCCTGAGGAGACCGATCTCGTTGCAGTCAATCTTTCGAACACTCCATTTCGCGGCAGTCTTGAGGTGACTGCGTCCGGCAACCAGCCGTGGCAAGAGGTCTCGTTGACACCCCCGGTCGGCTCAAGGAGACGCCCTGCGAGTGCGGCTGTCACAGCACCGCTCCCTGCGGCCCTACCAGCTCTCTCCCTCGATGCCTTTCAGGTCCGCATCTTTCGGCTACCCGCACCGACCCGGCCCTAAGGAGATCTTGTGTCTCATTTCTTTGCCTCGATTGTTTCGTGGTTCATCCCAGCAGCTTCCTCTCGCCGTCTTCGCTGCGTGACCTTGAGCGTTGCCCTTTTGTCCGTGGTGACCGTCGCTGCGACAGCACAGATACCGGACGGCGCCGATCTGGAGCGGCTCGCCAACGGGGTCCGTGCCCATCGTGGAGACCAGACGATGGAGATCACCACGTTGCGCGACGATGTCATCCGGGTGCGCTCCTGGCAAGGCACGGCGGAGCCCGAGAACAGCTCCTGGTCTGTACTGCCTGAGGCGCTCCGCAGTACGGCCCCGGCGACGCCAGAGCCTGGCGGCTTCAGCACCGGCAAGCTCCATGTTGCCCTCGGCCGTGGCCTAATGTTTACCGTGACGGACAACACCGGCAACATCCTCGAGCAGGATGCCGAGCCCATGGTGCGCCGCGGCACCGATTTCCGGGTCTACAAACGCCGCACCGAAGACGACCACTTCTTTGGTCTGGGAGACAAGCCTGGTCCGCTCGACCGCTCTCGTGAGGCGTTTACTCTGTGGAACACCGACCAGTTCGGCTGGCAGGAGTCAACTGATCCGATCTACAAGAGTATCCCGTTCTTTCTCAACATGAGACACGGCCGCACGCTCGGTGTCTTCTTCAACAATACCTTCCGCAGTTTCTTTGACTTTGGCCGTGAGAAGGCAGACGAATACAGCTTCGGTTCAGTAGACGGTCCTGCGGATTACTTCCTGCTGTACGGTCCCACACCCAAGCAGGTACTTTCAAGCTATGCATGGCTGACAGGGCCGACGCCGCTGCCGCCATTATGGTCGCTTGGCTTTCAGCAATCGCGCTATACCTACTCTCCGGAATCAGACCTGGTGGAGGTCGAGCATCGGCTGCGTGCCGACAAGATTCCGACGGATGTGCTTTGGCTCGACATCGACTTTCAGAAGAACAACATGCCATTCACCGTCGATCCGGAGCGCTTTCCCAACTTTCCGCAGATGGTGAAGGACCTTGCATCGGACCAGTTTCACCTTGTGGTAATTACGGATCTGCATATCGCGCGGCAGCCGGACATCAGCTACGCCCCCTACGATTCCGGCGTAGCGGGCGATCATTTCCTCAAGCTGCCGAATGGCAGCACCTATGTCGGCACTGTCTGGCCGGGCCCCGCCGTCTTTCCCGAGTTCACACAGCAGAGATCCCAGGCATGGTGGGGTTCACTATACAAGCCGTTCATCGACGAGGGTGTCGCCGGCTTCTGGAACGACATGAACGAGCCTGCCGTGTTCAACACACCCACCAAGACGATGCCTGATGACGTGCAGCACCGCATCGACATGCCGGGCTTGCTCAAGCGTACGGCCGATCACCGCGAGATACACAACGTCTACGGCATGTTGAATTCGGAAGGCACCTACGACGGAATGCTTGCGGCACGGCCGAATGAACGGCCTTTTGTTATGACGCGCGCCAGCTTCGCAGGCGGCCAGCGCTACGCTGTCACCTGGACTGGCGACAACAGCTCTACGTGGAATCACCTTCGCATGACCACACCACAACTGATGAACCTTGGTCTGAGTGGTTTCTCCATGGCGGGTGCGGATGTGGGCGGTTTTGCGGGGTCTCCACCGGCCGACCTGCTGACCAAATGGCTTGAGGTCTCCGCCTTCCAGCCCATCGATCGCGATCACTCCGCCAAGGGAACTCGGCTTCATGAGGTCTGGGTGGACGGTCCAGCGCAGGAGGCGATCCGGCGACACTTCATCGAGGAGCGTTATCGGTTGCTGCCTTACCTATACACAACGACCGAGCACACGGCCCATGACGGCGTTCCGATGATGCGTCCGCTCTTCGTGGAGTTTCCGGAGGCTACGACCGATGGACACCCCTTCGATCTGGAGGCAGGAGGCAGTGAGTTCCTGGTCGGTCCTGATCTGCTGGTGGCGCCTAATCCATCTCCTGAAGAGATCGCTCCGTATGAGGTCCATCTGCCACCCGGCACCTGGTACGACTACTGGACAGGTGAGCGCTTTGATCGTGCTGCGAAGACAGCCACTCGAGATCTGGAACAACGCGACCAGATGCATGCTGCCCAACGCCTGATGATCACACCAACGGTCGATGCGCTGCCTGTGTATGTTCATGGCGGCAGCATCGTCCCCATCGAACCGCTCACACAGAGCACGGAGGAGACGCCTAAGGGACCGCTGACCTTGCGGGTCTACCTCGCAACCGACCGCACTAGTCCCTGCACCGGCGAGGTATATGCCGATGACGGTCACAGCTTCAACTTCAGGCAGGGCGACTACGCCCGGGTCAACTTCTCCTGTGTCCTTGAGCAGGATGGCTCGATGACGTTTACCGCCGCACCGCTGCAGGGCCGCTTTCATCCCTGGTGGACCGAGTACAGGCTCGAGATCTTCGGTTGGACGCCCATAAGGCACACAGCATCGACTGACTCAAACAAGCTACCGCTGACGGCTGTAGGAAGCGCATGGACCGTAAGCTTTCCCGCTAAGCCGAACGGAGGAACCGTGCGAATTCAATAAACAACATCCCACTTGCCTCCAACCAGGTTCGATGGTCGAAGGCACTGTCATCCACTTCGCTCAACTCATGTCTTCAGCTTTGGTTTCTTTGAGAGGTGTCTCATGATTTCTTCTCGCGGTTTGATTCGGTCGCTTTCCTTCTGTCTTTTCCTATTCGGTCTTTTCTCCAACGTGGACGTGCATGCGCAGTCCGATCCCCCAATCCCCGCAGGCGACATCCGCGTCCACTACTTTCGCCCGGATGGGAACTATGCGGGCTGGACTATCTATGCCTTCGGCGATACCACAGAGCCCAACAACTTCGCCGGCGGACCGGTTCCGGTCACGGGTATCGACAGCTTCGGGGCGTACTTCGATGTGGGGGTCACGACGACGGCGGCCAACGTTGGGTTGATCCTGCATAACGGCAACACCAAGGACCCGGGACCGAATCAATTTGTCGATCCCGCCACCCAGGGCAACGAGTTCTGGGAGCTCTCAGGAAGCGATACGCTAAGGACAACCCAGCCCGCCACGGGTGCCGATCCCGCAATACCCGCCGGGCATGCGCGTATTCACTACTTCCGGCCAGATGGCAACTATGACAACTGGAGTCTGTTTCCCTTCGGTGCCACCACGGACCCAACCGGAACATTCTGCTCCACGGAGGATTTCTACAGCGGCTATGACAGCTTTGGACCTTACTTCGATGTCGGAGTCAGCAGTGGACAGCTCGGCTTCATCATCCATAACTGCTCCACGGGCGTGAAGGATCCGGGCCCGAATCAGTTCCTGCAGATCCCACAGTTTCAGCAGGGCTGGGTCGTCTCGGGTGATCCCACCGTGTTTACTCAGCAGCCCACTGCCGCGCAACTGCTCAATGGTCCATTCCGTCAACTGCAGGCGTATTGGATCGACGCAACGACGGTGGCCATCCAGCCGCAGTTCATGCAATCGGGCTCTACCTACACGCTTCAATCGAGCCTTTCTGCAAGCCTCGGTATTACGGCGACAGGACTGACCGGCGCTGACATCACGCTTGCGCTGACACCCTTCTCTGGCACCCTTACTGCCGAGGAGCTCGCCCGCTTTCCGCAACTCGCGGGCTACGCTTTACTGAAGCTGCCTGCGACCGTGCAGGCGGCAACGCTCGACAAAGCGCTCAAAGGGCAGCTGGAGGTAACGGCCACCACCGCGGACGGCAGCCTGAAGTACACGACCGGCGTGCAGAGCTTCGGCGCACTCGATGCTCTGCTTGCCTACAACGGCAGGCTGGGAGTTGTTTTTCACCATAACCTCGATCCAGGCTGGTTCGATTGGGAGGACGATGATTCCTGTCCGCTCAAGGTAAAGGTCTGGGCTCCCACGGCGCAGAGTCTTTCGCTTCTCCTGTTTGCGAACAGCACCGATACCACGCCTGAAAAAACGGTCGCCATGCACGAGCACAATGGTGTGTGGGTCGCCGACGGCGAGGCGAACTGGATTGGAAAGTACTATCAGCTCCGCGCACAGGTTTATGTCTCCGCCGATCAGGCGATCGACACCAATACCACCACCGATCCTTACTCGGTCGATCTTGCACTCAATGGATTGATGACGCGCATCACCGACCTGGACGACGTGAAGAGCAAACCAGCCTTCTGGGATTCACTGCCTTCGCCCACGCTCGCCAGCCTGAACGACGTCAGCATCTACGAACTGCACATTCGCGACTTCAGCGTGGGTGACGCCACGGTTCCCGCGGATCGTCGCGGCACCTACGAGGCCTTTACCGACCTGAGCAGCGACGGCATGCGGCACCTCCACACGCTGGCGCAGGCCGGCATCAAAGCTGTGCATCTGCTGCCCAGCTTCCACTTCGGCACGGTCAATGAGGACAAGACTACGTGGCAGAACACCGGGAATTTGTCCAGCGATCCGCCCGACGGAGAGCAGCAGCAAGCTGCCGTCGAGGCTGTCCAGGCAAACGATCCGTACAACTGGGGCTACGACCCGGTCCACTACATGGCTCCCGAAGGAGCGTATGCCACTGATCCCAGCAACCGCGTGCGTGAGTATCGCGACATGGTCGGCGCCTTGCACCTCGACGGACTCCGCGTCATCCAGGACGTTGTCTTCAATCACACGTTTGTGAGTGGCGAGGACCCGCAAGCGAACATGGACGAGTTGGTGCCGAACTACTACCACCGGTTGGACGCGAACGGTGTGCTCGAGACAGGCTCCTGTTGCGCGGATACGGCCAGCGAACACCAGATGATGGAGAAACTGATGATCGACTCCGTCGTGCTGAACGCCAGGGAGTACAAGATCGACGGCTTCCGCTTCGACGCTATGGGTCTGCACTTTGTCTACAACATGGTAGACATCCGCAACGCTCTGAACGCACTGACGCCGGAGAAGGATGGCGTCGATGGAAGCAAGATTTACATCTACGGTGAGGGCTTCCAGATCGCCGAGGCGGCCAACAACGCCATCGGGCCGAACGCCAGCCAGTTGAACCTCTTCGGAACGGGCGTGGGCAGCTTCAATGATCGCATCCGGGACTCCATCCGTGGCGGGAATGCCTTCGGCACGGATGGAGAGGACCAGGGCTTCGCCACAGGTCTATTCACCGATCCGAGCGCGTTTACCAGCCAGGGCACCGCTCAGTCTAGCCAGCTTGCTACGCTTCTTTCGCAGGCGGACCTGATCCGTCTCAGCCTCGCGGGAGCGCTCCGGAACTACACTCTCACCGACGCTACGGGACAGACCGTCACCGGTGCACAACTCTCCTACTGAGGTCAGCCCGCAGGATACACGGCCTCGCCCATTGAGGATGTCAACTACTGTTCCGTGCATGACAACCAGTCTCTCTTTGATGCCATCCAGATCAAGAGCTCTGCCACGGACGCCATCGCCACACGGGCGCGGCGGCAGGTGTTGGCCATGAGTCTCGTGGCGCTCGCCCAGGGTGTCCCTTTCTACCAGGGAGCGGATGACCTGCTGCGATCGAAGGACATGGACAACAACGCCTTCAACTCCGGCGATTGGTTCAACAAGATCGACTTCTCTGGTACGGGCAATAACTGGGGAATCGGCCTGCCGGTCGCCAACCAGAATCAGGCGCAGTGGCCGGTCATGCAGCCCTTGTTGGCCAACACCGCGCTGAAGCCCTCGTCGCAGGAGATCTCCTCTGCGACGCAGGAGTTCCAGCAGTTCCTGCGCATCCGCTATAGCACTGGCCTGTTCCGCATGGCGACGTTCGCTGAGGTGCAAGCGAACCTCAGCTTTCTGAACACCGGGCCCAATCAAATCCCAGGACTCATCGTCATGCGGCTTGATGATCACGGCCACGACTACGGCGGCGGTATCCACCACGTGGTCGTGTTCTTCAACGCTACAAATGCCGCGGTGACCTTTACCAACGCCAGCCTGCAGGGAATGAATCTACAGCTTGACCCATTGGAGACGGCATCATCTGACGCGACGTTGCGGCAGTCTAAGTTCGAAAGAAAAGAGGGCACAGCTACTATCCCTGCGTTAACCACTGCAGTCTTTGTCGACTATCAGGAGTAAATTTCACCGGGCGGGTTCGCACTATGGCGCACCGCCTCCTTCTGCCAAGAATTTTTAAAGGATTTCAATGGCTCTGCTGTCAACTCGCGGCTTTATGGTTGTTCACGCGCTCTATCTTGCACTGCTCGGCGCAGACATATTGCAGGCCCAGACGCAGTCGCCGACGTCTGCCGAGCCGCTCACAGTCAACAAGATCGATCCACCGAACTAGTACAGCGGGTTGCCGAGCCCTATGCTGTTACTGCGCGGAACCGGCCTGACTGGAGCGCGTTTCACCTTCAGTAACCATTCGCTACACGTAGAACGTAGCTCAATCTCCGCGAACGGTCATTGGGCTCAGTTACAACTGAACGCAACGCCCGCCACCGGGGAGTCGGTAGTGATTCAGATCGAGCGTTCAGGCACTAAGCTGCGCGTGCCATATAGGTTCGACACAGCGCGTGCAAGCAGCGATGGCATGCAAGGCTTCTCAGGGCGCGATGTCATCTACCTGATCATGACCGATCGCTTTGCGGACGGCGACCTCCACAACGACGGTTTGGACGCGCAAAGCGATGCCAGCAGTCCGGCGGCTCTGGCAGAGCGGAGCAAGCCCAGAGGCTGGCATGGCGGCGATCTACAAGGTGTACTCCAGCATCTAGACTATCTGCAGCAGCTCGGCATCACCGCTGTCTGGATCACTCCCGTATACACGAACGCTGAATCGTCGGCCTACCACGGCTACCATGCTACGGATTACTACGGAGTGGATCCGCACCTGGGAAGCCTGAGCGATCTTGAACAGCTCGCGAAGGCGCTGCACGCTCGCGGCATGAAACTGGTACTGGACACCGTCCCCAATCATGTCGGTCCTGGACATCCCTGGGTAGCCGACGAGCCAGCACCAGATTGGTTCCATGGCACGCGGGCCAATCACAGCCCGGCCACCTTTGACTTCTCAGCCCTGATCAACCCGCACGCCCCGGAACGCGACCGCGTCAACCCGCTTCACGGTTGGTTCGCCAATGCACTTCCGGACATGAACACAGATGATCCGATCGTGGCGCAATACCTTCGCCAGAACGCGGTCTGGTGGGTCGAGCAGACTGGGGCGGACGCTCTGCGCATCGACACCTTCGCGTTCGTCAACCGACCCTTCTGGCATGAATTCAACGGCGAGCTCGCTGAGCTGTTCCCGCAGTTGACCGAGGTT
>Ga0209624_10001191_pt1 | contig 21125 bp, 16 predicted proteins | sample JacPinW_OM2H0_O1_FD_188565 | JGI IMG/M metagenome (GOLD analysis project Ga0209624, IMG submission 188565) | Forest soil microbial communities from Algoma, Ontario, Canada - Jack Pine, Ontario site 1_JW_OM2H0_O1 (SPAdes) (version 2) | ecosystem: Environmental > Terrestrial > Soil > Boreal...
AGCTTCGGGGTTGCTCTTATTCCAGACGATTTACACTGTCGATCTCGCCGGCGCCGTGCTGACCGGCCATCACATCATCGGCGGCACCGAATACATGTTCGATCCGGGCCTGCCGCTCATCATTCGCCTGCTCAGTTTGTTTCACGTGGTCACGCCGCCGCTGCTTTTGTGGGTGATCCGGCGTCTCGGTTATGACCGTCGCGGATGGAAGCTGCAAACGTTGATGGCGTGGATGGTTGTGCCCGTAAATTACTTCTGGCGACCCGAGAAGGATGTGAACTGGGCGCGGGGATTGTTCTTTCACGAGCAGCATGTGATGCCGGGCTGGGCCTATCTACTCGTTTATCTGATAACCGTGCCGCTGTTGGTTTATTTCCCCACCCATCTTCTTCTCGATTGGCTGACGCGGCGCTGGCAGCGGTAGTGCCGGCGTCTTCGCCGGTTGTCCCGAGGGCGTCTCGCGCGGCTGCCGCTGCTTTTTTGAATTATTTTGTCGGGCTCCCCGGCTGCTTGCGCACGGCCGACTCCGGCTGCGGGTACTCGATCGATCCCTTGAAAGACGAAATGTCTTCCTCATGGAAGTCGGGGAAAGGCAACTGCTTGCCCTCCCGCAGTTCCGCAATCTTCTTGACGGCCTTGTCGGCTTTTTCTTCTTCGACGCCCGGATCGCGGCTGAGATAGAGCGTCTGGGAGGGAAGGGCTAGCCCGCCGCCGGAGTTCTCCATCACATCCATCATGCGCAGCAACACGTCTTCACGAACGGCGGCGAATTCATTGAAGTCGCGTGTCAGGATGTAGGCGACCACCTCTACGCTGAGAGAACTGCCCGCAATGTCTGTAAGGCGCACTCGCACCGTACTGGTTTCCACTTTGGGGTGGCTGTAAAGCAGCCGCCGAATTTCGGCGAGTACAAAGCGCACATGGTCGGCCTTGGTCTGAGGACGCAGACCGAGAGTGGTCTTGAAAAGAATCTTGTCTCGTCGGCTAAGATTCTCCAGGTTGATGGTTGCAACGGTCCCATTGGGAATGGCCACCAGCGTGCGCTCGTCAGTGCGGATGCGAGTGGAACGCAAGCCGATGTCTTCGACCAATCCCGTGCGATCGCCGAAGCGACACACATCTCCCACACGAAACACTTCATCGCCCAGGACAGAAACTCCACCGAAGAGATTTTCGATGGTCTTCTGCGCTCCGAAGCCGATGGCCAGTCCGCCGATACCGAGGCCGGCGAGCGCGGTGCTCATGTTGAAGCCCAGGTTGCTGAACACAGCGAGAACGCCCCCCACAAAAATCACGGCTTTGAGGATTCGCTCGCCCAAGAGCATGAGCGAGCCCGTACCCGCATGTCCGCCAGACAGGGCGCGATTGCGCACGCGATGCAGGGACCATTGCACGACGCGCCACAGAATCCAGGTTGCGCTGATAATTAGTGCGATGGACGTGACTTGAAAATAATAGTGTCGCGGCAACAGCGGAATATGCAGGTAGACGGCGAAGACTTGATGAATGAGAGTGCCGGTCAGCAGCCAAGCCGGACCAGAAACCGAGCGCCAGTTGGCGACATCCAACTGGCCGCGACGCCGGGCCCACCAACGGAGTGGAACTTCCAGCAGGGCCAACACCAACCACCCGAGGGCCGTCGCCACCGGCAGGCCGAGCAGCAAAGCCAGAAGCTGCCACAGCGGCATTCCGGCGAGCTCGTGTTTGACCAGCACATTCGGAAGCCGGCTTTCGACTTGCCGAGCCTGCACTTGATCGTAGAGCTCGGGAACTTTGGACAGAGTGGTGGAGGAAATCAGCCAGATCTTGCCGGCACTCGGATCTGAAACCCGCACCAGGTCCAGGTCGGCCTCGACGTCGCCCGACGACATGGTGCCGAGTTTCTGCGAATTCAGCGGAACGCCTTCCTGGGGAATTCCGTCGGCCTGCGTGAAGTTATTGAACCCGCCGACAAAGGCACGGTCCAGCACCACTTTGAGCTTGGTAGCCATCTGCTCGCCTTCGGATTGGCGGCGCGCAGGACTCATCTGCAAATATTGCGCGGCAATGCCGTAGTCCCCGGCCTGCGCCGTCTGCAGAAAACCAAGCATGGCCCCCGACGGCGTCGTGCGTCCCAGAGGATCGGCCGGGGCATTAGCCGCGGTCGTGGCAGTTGACGATGGCAGAACCTGGCTCAGGGCCGCGCCCGCGGAGGTCAGGCAAGTCCCAAGACACACGACCCAAACGAATACGACTTTCGGAAAAGAGGGCATGATGTTCGCCCGCGCAGCGTTACGCGGATGCACGTAGGTCGAGCGTAGAAATCGAAGCATGGAAGCAATCATTGTATCGAAACGTCGTATCAAAACTCCGGGCAGCGGCGGCGAGAAACCCGGTGGGGCCGCGGCACCTACGAGCGCTTCGGTCGGTAGATGTGGGTGCTGGTGCCGAAGAAAACTTCGGCTGATTCCATCACCGTTTCCGAAAGTGTGGGGTGCGGATGAATCGTCAAGGCTACGTCGCGGGCCAGCGCCGCCATTTCAATGGCGAGCACACCTTCTGCGATCATTTCGCCCGCACTTGTGCCCACGATGCCAACCCCAAGCACACGCTCGGTCTGTGGATCGATGAGCAGCTTGGTCATGCCCTCAAATCGGTCGAGAGTGACGGCGCGACCGGACGCGGCCCAAGGGAACCTCGCGACCTTGATGTCTCGATTTTCTTTTTGCGCTTGCGTCTCCGTCAAGCCGCACCAGGCGATTTCGGGATCGGTGAAGACAACGGCGGGAATGGCATTCGGTTCGAAGGCAACTTTATGTCCGGCAATGGCTTCGACCGCGACGCGACCTTCGTGCGACGCTTTATGCGCCAGCATCGGTTCGCCGACCACATCGCCGATGGCATAGATGGATGGATCATCGGTCTGCAGTTGTTTGTTCACCTGAATGAAACCGCGCGGCCCGAGTCTGGCGCTCGTCTTTTCGAGACCGGGAATTTCAGAATTGGGCTTGCGGCCGACGGACACGAGCACGCGGTCGAAAACCTTCTGGGGTTCTTTAACGTCCCCGCCTTCGAAGGTGGCGCGAATACCGCTCCCCTCGTCTTTGACCGAGGCGACAGTCGTGTTGAGCAGGATTCCGTCGAACATCTTTTCCAGCCGCTTGTGCAGCGGAAGCACCAGATCGCGATCCGCGCCGGGGAGAAGGCCAGGAAGCATTTCCACAACGGTCACACGCGTGCCCAGCGCGGCATATACGGAACCAAGTTCGAGACCGATGTATCCGCCGCCGACTACCAGCAAGGTTCCGGGGATGTCTTCGAGATTCAGGGCGCCGGTGGAATCCATCATGCGCGGCGTATCGAGCTTCAGAGTTGGTACGATCGCGGGACGAGAGCCGGTCGCCAGGATGATGCGATCGAAGCTGAGCGTTTCTTCGGAGCCGTCGGACTTCGTAATCCGTACCGTCGTCGAATTCTCGAATGCCGCGCGTCCTTGCACGTAATGAACTTTGCGCTGTTTGGAGAGCTGGCCGAGGCCTCCAGTGAGCTTCTTGACCACGCTCTCTTTCCACGAACGCAGACGTGCCAGATCGATTTTGGGTGCCGCGAATTCGATCCCCCAATTCTTGGCCTGGCGCGATTCCTCCAGCAGGTTGGCCACATGGAGCAGCGCCTTCGACGGTATGCAGCCGCGGTACAAGCAGACACCGCCTGGGTTCAGTTCAGGATCGATGAGAGTGACCGTCATGCCAAGATCGGCAGCCAGAAACGCGGCGGCGTAGCCTCCCGGACCGCCGCCGATTACCGCAATATTGAAGGGGTGGGTGTCAGACATGTTGTATGAGTGCTGCTCCGAGAGACGTTCCTTGCAGCGTCTCTACGAATTGGAGTCGCGCCGAAATTTCCTTTATCCCTGCACCGACAACAGGAATGGCTGTTCAAACGCTTCCGCGATCCATCGCAGGAATCGCGCCGCATCCGCGCCGTCAATCAAACGATGATCGTAGGAGAGCGAGAGCGGCAGAATCAGACGTGGCTCGAACTTGCCCCCGTCCTTGTCTTGGATCCACTCCGGTTCCATGCGCGAGCGCGAAAGACCAAGGATCGCAACTTCCGGATAGTTCACGATGGGCGTAAACCCGACGCCGCCAATGCCGCCCAGGTTGGTGATGGTAAATGTGCCGCCCTCCATATCCGCAGGTGTGAGTTTCTTGTCTCGTGCTCGTTTGGAGAGCTGCGACAACTCGACCGCTAGCTCGACAATGTTTTTCTTGTCGACCTCGCGGATTACCGGAACCAGAAGTCCGCGATCCGTATCCGCGGCCACGCCAATGCTGATGTATTGCTTGTATACGATTTCTTCTTTCTCGATATCGATGCTGGCGTTGAATTGCGGAAAGACTTTGAGAGCCGCAGCGCAGACTTTGAGAGCGATTGCCGTCACCGTCATTTTGCCGCCGGCTTCTTCGGCCTTCGGAGCAAAGCGGGCACGCAGCTGTTCGAGTTCGGTGATGTCGGCGCGATCGTGTTGCGTGACATGCGGAATCGTATTCCAAGCTTCGGCCAGGTGCTCCGCAGTCTTACGGCGAACTCCGCGCATGGAGACGCGCTCGACCTTTCCCCATCGGGCGAAGTCGGGAAGCTTAGGCTGGGCGAAGTGTCCGGCGCGGGGCGGCGTCTGGGCCGCGGTAGCCGCCGCGGACAGCAAACCCTTCGCGTACGCTTTAACGTCGTCTTCGCTAATGCGACCGCCAGGACCGGTGCCCTTCACTTCGTAGATGTCAATGCCGATCTCGCGGGCAAAGCGCCGCACATGCGGCGCAGCCGGAATGGCCTGGCGAGGTTCGGTGCCGGCAACTTTGCCCAACTGCGCAGGCATGCTGAATCCCGCAGCCGCCTGCTGCGGCTGGTCGGGAGGCAAGGCCTGTTCTTCCGTCTTGCCTTCGGCGCGAATCGCAGCCTGAAATGCCAGACGCGCTCCGTGCTGGCCCGAAACATGTTCGACCGGAGCGTTTCGCGCGCGGGTGGTCTCCGCTTGAGACGCTGCCCCGCCTTCGAGTGTGAAGATCACCTGCCCAACTTTGATCTTCTCGCCTTCTTTTACTTTGACGTCTTTGATCACGCCGCTGACCGATGACGGCACTTCGACCACGGCTTTGTCAGTCTCTAACTCCATCACCGGCTGGCCTTCGGAAACCTTGGCGCCGGGCGTGATCATCAGACGAACCAGATCGCCCTGGGAAATGTTTTCCCCGAGTTCGGGAAGTCTGAATTCGCTGGCTCCAGAGCCGGTCGAACCGGCCACGGTGGAACTCGGGGCGGGGGGCGCGGCAGCAGGTGGCGGGGTAGATGGCGACTCGGCCGACCCTTGCTGCACTGGCGCAGGAGCTGCGGCTGTGCTTGGGGGACGCTCGGGGGAGGTTTTGGCTTCAGCACCGTCGACCGTGAAGATTACTTGACCGACCTTAATCTTATCCCCCTCTTTGACTCGAATCTCCTGCACCGTTCCGCTCACCGACGAGGGCACTTCGACAACCGCCTTGTCAGTTTCCAGTTCCATGACCGCCTGACCGGCGCTGACATTGGCTCCGGGCGCCACCATCAGCCGCACGAGGTCGCCTTGTTCGATGTTTTCTCCTAGCTCGGGAAGTTTAAATTCAATCACCGCGTCGTTCCTTTTCTAAAATCCTGAAATTCGCAGTCGAGTTTTGTCATCGAAATCTGTAGCCGATATTTGTAACCGCGCAGTCCGCTAACTGATCGCCGGGTTCACTTTGTCGGGATTGATCCCCAGTTCCTGGATCGCCCGCTTCACCACGTCGGTGCCAATCTTGTTCTCCCGCGCCAACGCGCCCAGCGTGGCCAGCACAATGTGTTTGGCATCCACTTCAAAGAAATCGCGCAAGGCCGCACGGTTCTCGCTTCTTCCGAAGCCGTCAGTTCCCAAAGAGACGAGTGGTCCGGGAACCCACTTTCCCAAACTTTCAGGCAGCACCTTCATATAGTCGGATGCCGCAATGAACGGCCCGGGAACATCCTTCAAAGTTTGCGTGACATAAGGAACCTTCGCCGACTCCGCAGGGTGCAACATGTTCCAGCGGTCGCAGTCGTTGCCGTCACGATACAGCTGCTTGTAGCTCGTGACGCTCCACACGTCAGCTCCGACGCCGTATTTTTCTTCCAGAATCTGCTGCGCTTTCAGCACTTCGTACATGATCGTGCCGCTGCCCAGCAGTTGCGCCCGCAGTTTCAAATCGCTCTTGGCCGAGGTTTTAAAGCGGTACAGCCCTCGCAGTACGCCCTCGCGAACGTTACCCTCGGCCGGCATTCCGGGCATAGGCAGCGGCTCATTGGTGACGGTCAGATAATAGAAGATCGATTCCTGATCAACATACATGCGCTTGATGCCGTCCTGAATAATGATGGCGATTTCATACGCGAATGCCGGATCGTAGGCCAGTAGATTCGGTACCGGAAGCGCGAGCACGTGGCTGTGACCGTCCTGATGCTGCAGACCTTCGCCGGCCAGCGTAGTGCGGCCGGCTGTGCCGCCCACCAGAAATCCGCGACAGCGCATATCGGCGGCGGCCCAGATCAAATCGCCGATCCGCTGGAAGCCGAACATCGAATAGTAGATGAAGAACGGAATCGTGTTGATGCCATGATTGGCGTACGCCGTGCCCGCCGCAATGAACGAACACATCGAACCCGACTCGGTAATGCCTTCTTCGAGAATCTGCCCATTCTGGGCCTCTTTGTAGTAGAGCAGCGTATCCATGTCGACGGGTTCATAATTCTGGCCCACGCTGGAATAAATTCCCACCTGGCGGAACAGTCCTTCCATGCCGAAGGTGCGAGCTTCATCGGGAACGATCGGTACGATGAGCTTGCCCAGTTCGGGATCGCGCAGCAACTTCGCCAGCAGGCGCACAAAGACCATCGTCGTCGAAACCTCGCGGCCGTCCGTGCCTTTGTGAAATTCCTCGAAGTGCGAATCCGGCACAGATTTCAGCGCCGCGGCCCGCACTTTGCGCGTCGGCATGTAACCGCCGAGCTGCTGGCGTCGGGCCTGCATATATTTAATCTCAGCGCTATCGTCAGACGGGCGGTAGAACGGCGCCTCATGCAGTTCGTCGTCGGGAATGGGGATTCCGAAGCGCGAACGGAACATCTGCAATTCGTCTTCATTCAACTTTTTCTGCTGGTGAGTGATGTTCCTGCCTTCCCCGGCTTCGCCCAGGCCGTAACCCTTGATCGTCTTAGCCAGGATGATGGTCGGTGCGCCGGTGTGATCGAACGCAGCGCGATAAGCGGCATGCACCTTGATCGGATCGTGCCCGCCCAACCGCATGCGCGCCAGTTGGTCGTCGGAGAGATGTTCGACCATTTTCAGCAGACGAGGATCGGTACCGAAAAGGTTCTGCCGGAAGTAGGCTCCGCTTTCAACAAAGTATTTCTGATATTGCCCGTCGCTGACTTCTCCTAGGCGCCGGACCAGAAGGCCATCGCGGTCGTTCTGAATGAGGGTGTCCCAATCGGAGCCCCAGATGACTTTAATGACGTTCCAGCCCGCGCCGCGGAAGATGGCTTCCAGTTCCTGAATAATCTTTCCGTTTCCGCGTACCGGACCGTCGAGCCGCTGCAGGTTACAGTTCACCACGAAGATCAGATTGTCCAGTTTTTCGCGGGAGGCCAGGGTGATGGAGCCCAGCGACTCGGGCTCGTCCATTTCGCCGTCGCCCAGAAACGCCCAGACCTTGCCGCCGGTGGACTGCTTGAGCCCGCGATTCTCCAAATATTTAATGAAACGTGCGTGATAAATCGCTTGGATCGGCCCCAATCCCATGGAAACGGTGGGAAACTCCCAGAACTCCGGCATCAGCCAGGGATGTGGATACGAACTCAGTCCTCCACCGGGCTTCAGTTCGCGGCGAAAATTTTGCAGCTTCTCTTTTGAAATGCGGCCTTCAAGATAAGCGCGCGAATACATGCCTGGGGCGGCGTGTCCTTGGAAGTAGACGACGTCGCGATCGCCGCTTTCGGTTTGCGCCCGAAAGAAATGATTGAACGCAACTTCATAGAGCGTCGCCGCAGACGCAAACGTTGAAATGTGTCCGCCGATGCCTTCCTGAATCTTATTGGCGCGAACCACCATGGCCAGCGCATTCCAGCGGACGAGGCTCTTGATGCGGCGTTCCATCTCCTGGCTGCCAGGAAAGGGAGCCTGTTGCCGTGTAGGGATCGTGTTCTGGTACGGGGTCGTCGCGGTGAAAGGCAGGTTGACACCAGCTTCGCTCCGCGCGTGCAGCGCCAGTTGCTGCAACAGCCGTCCCGCGCGGTTGGGGCCGCCCTGGGAAAGAACGTAATCCAGAGAATCGACCCACTCCCTGGTTTCCAAAACCTCTAAGCCATCGGTTTCCGTCTGAGCCACGTCTGGTTTCTCCCTGGTAGAATGCGCAACGCTCCATCATAGTGCAAACGCGAGGATTTTTTCTGGCGGGAGCGGCGGATGGGCTGAATCCGAGGGCTCGACGTTTCACCGGTTACGGATTTCTTATTACGCGCCCCAGGGACGAGGCCGCGGCAGACCTACGCGTCCGCACAATTGCACCGCCGATAACGACTGCGAATGGACCGGCGCATTGGAATAGCATCCACCAAAGGGCTTCGCCCATGAGCCAATGCTCGGCTACCAATACAAAATAAGCAGGAACAGCCAGCCCGAAAAGGACGAGGCTTAGCGTCATCGTGGCAACCATCTCTCTTCCCTTGGCGGCCAACGCGACGATACAACCGACGGACATCGACAAGACGAAGTGTTCGATCAACATTGCTTTCAGCACCCACAGGTACGCCTGGAAATGTGCGGACCAGTAAGTGAGATATTTGTCGGTAACGGCGGACAGCACCTTATCGGGCAGCCCTTGGAGAAAGCGACCCAATACAAACCCTCCAACGACGGCGGCGCTCGTCGACCACGGAGCGGCACCGAATCCAGTGCCGAAAAGATGCGCGATGGTTTTCAAACTCTGTCGCCAATACCAGCGGCGGGCCAACCTGACTCCCGATTTGGAGGCGAGACCACAAAATTCCTCAAGCAGATCCCCCAGGATCGATTCTTCTTCGGGAAGGACGAACAGACTTACGAGCCAGGTGGCAATGCGCGGCGGCGGAACAAGATCTGGGTGCGAGGTCATGGGTAGCTCCGGATAAGCTCAAGGCCTTTGGTCATGGTCTGGAGCGCGCGCTGGGTGCGGTTCACAGCCGTCACTCCCTTAGCCGTGACGCGAAAGAAGCGTTTCGAACGCCCGCCCCGTTCCGGTGTAGGGTCACCCCGGTGCGACTTGACGTACCCTTTGGTCTCCAGGCGATCGAGCGTGGCATAGACGGCGCCGATTGATACTTCACGCTTGATGCGGAATTCGATTTCCTGGCGCACGGTGACCCCATAGGCTCGATCTTCCAGGCGCAGAAGAGCCAGCACAATGATGTGCTCGAATTCTCCGAGATAATCGCGACCAGTCATTATCTATACAATATAGAATCAATGTCGGTCGGTCAAACCGATCTGCCTCCGTAGCGGCGAAAACCTTTCTGATCTAGAATCTTTCCTGCGCCCGGATCGGCACAGGAGGCTTGCCATGCTACGGATCGTGCTACTGGTGGTGGTGGTGGTGGTCCTGGTAGTGTTCGTGCCGCGCCTGTTGTCGCGCTCCGCCGCGCCCTCCGACGGAAGTAACGCGCCCGACTTCACGCTGCCTTCGCAGCAAGGCACGTCCGTCAGCCTGAAGGACTACCGGGGAGAGTGGGTCGTCCTTTATTTCTATCCCAAGGATCAGACGTCGGGCTGCTCCCGCGAAGCCCACAACTTTCAGGTGGATCAACCGCAGTATGCCGAGCGCAACGCTGTGGTGCTGGGCGTGAGTCTCGATAGCGTGGATTCGCACAAAAAGTTTTGCGCCAAAGAGGGATTGAATTTCAAACTGCTCGCCGACACCGATCACAGAGTGACCGACGCCTATGGATCACTGACCAATCTCGGCCTGGTGAAATTTGCCGCGCGACATACCTTCCTCATCGATCCTAACGGCAAAATCGCGAAGACCTATACCAGCGTGGATCCGGTCAAGCACAGCGGCGAGGTTCTCGCGGAACTGGATCGGCTGCAGAAGTCCGACGCCGTGAAGCGCTAACCGGCAAACCTATGGGGACGGCCGGCGCGGCTGTCCGGTGTGTCCCGTCGCCAAACCATCGGTCAGTCGACGTACACTATCAAGATGGCAACTGCAGCCCGAAATGAGGCGCCGCGGAACGAGGTCCGCAAGCCCTTGGAGTACCGCTTCCCGCCCGGCTTCCAGCGGAATCTCTTGTGGTTTGCGCTTCGCAGATTTCGACCGGCGAATCCCACCCTGCTGTTTCAGCACTTGGCCCGGGAATACGGGGACATCGCGCACTACAAGATCGGGTGGAATCACATCGTATTCCTCAATCACCCCGACTACATTCGCGAAGTGCTCGTTGTGCAGAACGAAAACTTCATTAAGGAACGTACGGTCCAGCGCACAAAAATGTTGCTGGGCGAGGGCATGATCACCAGCGAAGGCGCTCGACACCGCTCCCAGCGCCAGGTTGCGCAGCCTGCGTTTCATCGCCAGCGCATTTCGGAATACGCCAGCACGATGGTCGGTGAGGCAGCCCGGGTGCGCGACCAATGGAGACCCGATGAGCAGCGCGACATTGCCATTGACATGATGCATCTCACCCTCAATGTGGTCGCGCAAACCCTGTTTGCCACCGATCTGCGCGAGGAAGTGAACGAACTGGCCAGCGCTATCAACCGCATCATGGGTCTCTATAATTTTCTTGTGATGCTGCCCGCCGCGGAGTGGTTGGTGCATGTGCGGCCTCCGGGGCTGGCCGCATTTGTCAGAGCGCGTAAGCGGGTTGACGCAGTCGTCTACCGCATGATAGCCGCACACCGCCAGCGAAGGTCTCACGGCAGCAGCTTGCTGGATCTCATGCTCGCCGGGTCGCCCGATGGCAGTCCGGGCTCGGAGCAGTCCCTTCGCGATCAGGTCATCACGATTTTTTTGGCTGGCTACGAAACTGTGGCCAACGCTCTTTCCTGGACGTGGTATCTGCTCTCGCAAAATCCCGATTGCGAACGCCGCTTTCACGATGAAATCGACCACGAGTTGCCAGGCCGTTTGCCTGCATTCGACGATCTTCCTCGTCTGCGGTACGTGGAAATGGTGCTGGCGGAATCCATGCGGCTCTACCCCCCAGCCTGGGCGATGGGCCGTTACGCGCGCAACGATTTTCAGCTGGGTGATTTTCTTCTCCCCGCGAAAACGACGGTGCTGATGAGCCAATTCATCACCCACCGCGATGCCCGCTATTTCCCCGACCCTCTGCGCTTCGACCCGGAACGATTCACCCCGGAAGCCCGGTCGCGGCGAACGAAGCTCACCTACTTTCCCTTTGGCGCCGGAGTGCGGCAATGTGTCGGCGAGTCGTTTGCCTGGATGGAGGGCGTGTTGCTGCTGGCCACTCTGGCGCAGAAGTGGAAGTTTCGACTCGCTCCCGGACACCGCGTCGAGCCCGAGCCGCTCATTACTCTGCGCCCTAGATACGGGATGCGAATGCAATTGGAAGCGCGGGCTGAGACCGGCAAGGCTTAACGCGGCAGCTGCTCTTCGAGAGCTATTCCACGATGTGCCACGTTATCTCCCGGCCTCGAATCAGCCACATTCAACCTCAGCGTCTTGCAATGTCCTTCAGTGGTTGGAGTTCCGGACTCAGTTTTACGATCGACCCCGGAATCGTATGATGTGACGGCGGTCTCGCTTTGAAGGCCGGCCTTCCGGCAAAGTTTCGAATTGGCGCATCGCTTTGCGTTCGGCTGCGACCTTCTCGCGCAGTTCCCGGCTTTCCTCGGTTTCGCGATAGAGCGTCTGCGCCACCGGTGCAGGACCCCGCACCTCGCTGAGAAGCAGAACTTCGATCTGAAAATCGCCGCCGTCATTGCTCACGCGCAACCGGTCTCCGATCCGGACTTCGCGGGCTGCCTTTGCAGGTTGCCCGTTGGATTGAATCCTGCCGAGTTCGCATGCCCGTTTTGCCAATGGCCGCGTCTTGAAAAATCTCGCCGCCCAAAGCCAGGTGTCTATCCGCACGCCAGTCATAGATCCATTTTCCTACCAGAGCGGGGATTCCGGCGCCCCGGTCCGTACGGCACAAAGTCCGCATGGCGGCAATCCCGTGCATCGGGCGAACCGCTCAGAAGTGAAAGATCAAGTCACTCGCCACAGTAAGCTGATTCTGGCGTCGACCGTAGTCGTAAGCCTTCATCTCCCAGGCCCGTTCGAATCGCAGTTCCGGACGGATCTGCACGGTGGTGCCCATCCAATGACACCACATGATCGTGTTCTCGGAGTATCGCGTCGCGTATCCGGTGCGCTGGCCTTTTTTGTCATCGAGAAAGTCGTTGCGAAACGACAGGAAGTCATGCGCTGAGAGTTCCTTCTGCAGAAAGTTAACCACGGCATATTCGGGCGCCGTGCAACGCTGTTCTCCCGGCAGGCAGTACGCCGCGTTGGCGCCGATCTCCGGCTGAACCTTGCCTCCCAGAGCAGGCACGTCGCGCTCATACATGTACCAGGTTTCGGTCGCCATGTGCACCGTCTTGGAGAACTTGTGATACCAGGTGGAGTCATACTGCTGCAGGTTGTTGTACGCATACTTGCCGTCGTTGATCCCGTTGCCGCAAACGTAGAAATTATCATTGACCGATTTCGACGTGTAGCTAAGACACGCCGTGCCCGAGGGCTTCGCATCCGGCGTCCACAAAGCCACATCATGGCCGGCGGTAATGCCGAGTTGCAGCAGCCACCGGTCGTTCACTTTCACCGTGGCGATCAGACCAGTGTCGGTGAACGGATCGATCGCATACAGCAGCGAATGGCTGAAGATATAGTTGTTGGGCGCCAACTGGGCCTCAATCCCTGGCACGGAGATGAACAGGCCCACTCTCAAATTCAAGCCCTGTGCAACCCACGGAACATAAACATCGACGTATTCCAGCGTGGGATCAAACCCATATTGCCGCTGATGGTTCAGCCACGGACCGCTAAAGTATCCTTTTGCGACCGTGTAGCGATAGTCCGTTCCGAACAGAGCGGTTAGATGGTAGCCCCAATCGATGTGATCGCGCTGCACCGAATCCGGCAAGCGCTCGGCGTAGAGAACGAACTGGTTCATCTCGAAACGATTGGAGTAGACATCGTTCGCCTCGGGCGCATTGCGTTGCGCGGACGTAGTGAAGTTCAGCGACGGATCGATCCATCCATAGAGCTTCGTCCGGCTCCTGGCCTGGTTGATGGCGGTCATCAGCGGATAGCTGTTCGAGTCCGGCTCTCCAATCACCGGCGACCCACCGTACGACCAGTCTGAATTCGGAAAAGGAGGAGAATCCAGGGGCGAGGGAGCCCCGCGCCGCGCCGGTGCCGGCGAAGAAGCTGTGATCCCCGACCAATCCTGGCGATAAAACTCTGCCCAACGGGCAAAGAACCCCTTCGCGTCCGCGGCAGTGGGGTTGGGAGCGTCAGGTATCGGATTGGTTTGTTGATCGGCCTGCTGCGCTGATGAGAAATCACGACATAGGAAAATGAGGCACACGATCAAGCAGAATAAGGATCGATGGTGACCTTCCGGTTTCTTAGGACACATAGAAAATCGCGTGATCGATCAAGGCCAATCGCGAAGTAGATGCCAAGTGCAGGTTACGCAGTCAGGGAACTAAGAGAAAGAGAAATTGGAGGCGCGGGTCGGAATCGAACCGACGCATAAAGGTTTTGCAGACCTTGAGGTAGCGCGTCTAACACTATTGTTTTCTGTGCCCTTCGTCAACCGCTGTTGGCTTTTGTCGTAATTTTGTCGTACTCGCCCAACCTAGGTCAACCATGAACCTTGGCGGGTCTGCCGCGGACTTCTCCAACCCGAGCATGACTCTCCCGAGAACTAACGATCGACACGCGCCAATCTCCCGACCTGTCGCTCAGCTGCTCAGGTGATGCTCGACTAGCGGCTCAATTTCGGCCCCGATGCTGGGATCACTGATATTCTGCAGTTCGATTGCGACAGCCATTTCAGTCGATACGGGGCCGTGCATTCTTCAGCTTCCTACACAGCCAGGATGGGTTTGGCTTCGATCACGGTCGCAATCTCCGAGACTCGCCGATACGATTGCAGCCTGTCCTCATGCTCATAGGTATCAGTCACGACGATCACCTCGGCGGCTGCAGTTTCACTCAGCAACTTTTCCAGACCCGCCTTCACCGTTGCATTCGATCCCACAATCGCTTCACGCAACCTGCCCTCGACCGCCGCTCGCTCCCGATCGTCCTGCCACAGCGGCTCCATCGAATCCACCGGAGGCAACAACTCCACTGGTTGGTTGCGTATCAAGCGCAAGAAGCGCTGCTGCGGCGTCGTGAACAACCGCCGAGCTGCTGCGTCCGTCTCCGCCGCAATCACCTGCACCGCCACCATCAGGTATGGCTTCCCCAGCACTTCGCTTGGGCGGAAATGATCGCGGTAGAGATCAGCCGCTGCGTACAAGTACTCGGGAGCAAAGTGCGCCGCGAATGCAAATGGCAGTCCCAGCATTCCTGACAGTTGTGCGCTGAAACCGCTCGATCCCAGCAAGGTGATCGGCACATTGCTTCCCTGTCCGGGAATCGCCTTGACCGCTTGCCCCGCCTTCTCGGGTCCCAAGTATGAGCGCAGCTCCTCCAAGAGCGCAGGGAAATCGTCCCCGCTCTGCTGCGTATCCCTGCGCAGCGCCCGCATCGTTTGAAAGTCGCCGCCCGGAGCGCGTCCCAGCCCCAAATCAATTCGTCCCGGATACAGAGATTCAAGGGTCCCAAACTGTTCCGCCACCACCAGCGGTGCATGGTTCGGGAGCATCACTCCGCCGCTGCCCACCCGAATCGTCTTGGTTGCCCCGGCCACATGCCCAATCAACACCGGGGTAGCGGAGCAAGCTAGTCCAGAGATGGAGTGATGTTCTGCCAGCCAGTAGCGTTTGTATCCCAACTGCTCCACACGCCGCGCCAAATCTACCGACCTGGCAATTGCGCTGCCGGCGGACTCCCCTGCTCGCATGCCCACAAGATCAAGAACTGAAACGGCTAGTCCGTTGCCCATGCTGGATTGGATGAGACGGAAGGAAAAGCGTTGCGACCTTACGTTTTTGGGCAGAAGTCGAGTGCCTTGCAACCTGGTCAGATTTCAAGATGCGGCGCGGAAGGCCGCCCTGACCGTCGACCGGCAAAGTGAGGCATCCAGACGGGCCAGGAGTGCCCAAACCCTGTGCGCGGATTTCCACACTCCTCGTAGGGAGCCAGTACGCCACCTTGTCCATCTGGACCTGCCCATCACTCAAAGCGATAGCGGAGAGCTTCTGCGACAGCTCGATATCCAATTCGCCGGTAGATGGAATTTGATGTGGGATTCGCCAGGTCAGTGTAGAGGATGCAGCGATATCCAGAGTCCCGCAGGCGTCTCGAAAGAGCGTGAACGCACGCCTCCGCGTAACCCTGTTTCCGCTTTTCAGGGGGCGTATAGACGCCTGACAGGCGGACTACTCCATCGACCGGCTCGCGGGCGACAGCCATAGAGACCGTTTCTCCGTTTCGATCCCACAACCACAGTTGCCCGGCCGCCAACCCTCGATCCACACGCGATTCCGTATCGTCAGCAGACTCCTCAATTTCATGTTGGAAAGCACGGGTCCAGAGAATCATCAAGCTGCGATCTTTCAGACCTGCCTGCCGTAACCTGCCTTCGATACCGGGAACTTCTCTGACCTCCAAAAGTTCATAAAGGCGGTTCCCTTGGAAAGGCTTGGCTGCCGACCTGGAACGCTCGCTCCATTGCCCCGAGAAAATCGCCGCTGTCGCCGACTCGCCGTTGACTCCTGGCAGAGGGATGCCTGCATCCGCAATCGCGTCGGCCATTGCCGTCGCCACCGGCGGTTCCATCGGTGTCAGCGTCGCTGGGAAGGTCAGAGGTGACTGCAGGACAAGGCCAACAACGTCTTCCCGTTGAATTGCCATCCAATAGCGGCCCGGATTGCCTCGTGCAACGCGCTCGTGCAGGATGGAGAGAACCAGATTGTGGAGAACCGGTTGCGAGGAAAGGTAAACTCCAGCCCTGCTCAAAACGAACGCAGGATCTTCACTGAACTCCACCCTGAGTTCCATTTGGGAGATTTTACTTGTTTTGAAGCGCCGGTCTGAAGGTTCATAGGCGGTGCGCAATTCGGAGTGGGTCGCGGGCTATTCGGAGGTCAATTGTCGAACTTAGGCGATTGCGCTCGTTCGGGATCGGTCCGGCTCCCGAGGACGCCGTTGACTTGGCGCGCAGTCGAGCCTACGATTTTTCTCATGGGGAAGGAGCATTCTCCCATGACAAGTCAACCATACTCCAAGATTCGCCCGTCCGCCCGAGACTGGGGAATGACACTGAAAACCTTTCTTACGACCGTGATGAGTCTTCTGAGCATTCTTGTGGTTGGGCTTGGAGGTTTTCAGAAAGATGTGTTCTGGTTGTGGATAGGATTTGGCTGTTGCCTGGTTTCGGGGGTCTTTGTTCAACTGTTTATCAACCGCATCAAGAATGATGTTGCGTCGGGTCGCAGGTAACAAAAGCCTTCTCCATTTTAAGGAACCGTGCTGTAACCACTGAAGCACTCAAAACCGGCCGATGAGCGATGTGGATATTTCGCCGATCGACGAGTTCGTTGATGCCCGGCACAGTGATACCGGGCGTGTTCACAACATTATGAAATCATGCTCCTGCTCTGGTCACGCACCTAGATCTTATCGATCCCTGCAAGCTGCATAGCCCTGTGCGGCTCCGGATTCGCCGTGAACCATTTCCACACGCTGCCGCTGCGCAGATTCTCAGCGCTCAGCAGCGTCATGCCGACATCGAGACCCAGAGTGTCGGTGGAGACCCACCCGGTGAGCGGATTGAAGGCATCGGCGAACCCGTACTCGCCCCATATCTTGTCGCCATACTTGTCCTTCATGGCGTGTATAGCCGGAATGCAAATGTCCGGCGCAATCATCAGCGAGCCGCCCGCAGCGCACGGAACCACGCTCCCATCAACCTTCGAGTGCATCGGTGGACCGCCCCAGGCCCTATAGCCCTGCGGACTTGAGGAACTCGTAATGCCCCAGATGGTCGGAGTGTAGCCCGGAAACTCCTTCGCCAGATCGGTGTAACACCACTCACGATGGGCGCGGGTGGCGACCTGGCAATTTGCCCACCAGTCGGTCTTGCCGCACCGGTTCTCGCGGCGGCCACGGAAGTCGAACCACGCGAAGGAATATTGATAGGTCCACAGAAGAGATGTCCCAATGTAATGATAGTTCGCGTAGGAGTTCGGATCGCGCTCCCAGGCGTACCAGGCATCCGGCGGAAGCGCATGCGCGGGAGATCCGATGCCAAGCAGGTACATCGCCGCAAGCTGGCAATACTTGTCGTACCGGAAAGGGATGAAGCCCCCAGGTCGCCAGCCATGCGAGAGGAGTTTTCCGTCGCCGTTGGTCATCCAAGGGAAGTCATAGCGGCTGTAAAGCAGCGTCGCGAGTTCGGCGATTTCTCGGTCCTCATGAAAATACTGACGGCAGGTCAGTGCAGCGGCCAGCAGCCAGATGCAATCGCTCGTGGAAACCTCAACGTCTTTCCAGCGCTGACCGGTGTGAACGTCGATGAAGTGATAGAACCATCCATGGATGGCGAATACCTTTCCGTTGGTGTAGCTGCGAAGTGCGCGGCGTACACGATCTTTAGCCTGCTCGCGGGTGATCCACCTGCGCTTTGCTCCGATACAGAGCGCCGTAAGCGCAAAGCCGGTGACGCCGGTGCTTCCGCGCGACTCATCGTCCTTCTTTGCATTATCGGCGGGGCTGCCGTGGATAAGGTCTCTGCATATCCCTGTCTCAGCATCGGTGGCGTCCCAGAAGTACTGGAAGCAGCGGCGAGAAAGATTATCAAGAAGCGCATCGTCATCGTGCCTGGCGATGGCAAAGCTACCACCGCAAACCGCCGCGACGGCGACACCGGCCGCACCTTCCAGAAAGGTGCGGCGATCGACGAACCTCTTGGACGTATTCATGGTTTCTGCCGCACGAAGTGGGTTGAAAATCCGAGGAGCAGCCCGATCGAAGTGCGACCGAATCCCAGAAGGGAGCAGACAACTAGTAACAACCTGTTCATGCCCGATACTCTAACAGCATCACAGCTTGAGCCGGACCTCAATTGATGCCAACTCCCCGCTCTCATTGACTTGCCCGTTTTACGGACGTAAGATTTCGCGCCAGTGATCGGCCAGACCTTCTCGCACTACCGCATCGTCGAAAAACTCGGCGGGGCGGCATGGGTGTGGTCTACAAGGCTGAGGACAAAACCGCGAATGGATGCCGCTGTGTCCGCCACTGCTCGGAGGACATGATGCTTCGTCAATCTCCTGCGCCTGAAAGGCAAAGCCGTATTGTGATCAGAGCTTGCCTGTGTTTTATCTTTGTTGTGGTCCTGCCGCTTGGCGTACGTGCGGACGTAAGCATTCCCGATACTCCAGCAGGTCGTACGCTTCGGGCGTTCCTCGATGCATTTAACAGCGGGGACCACGACCGGATCGTCGCTTATGTAAAGGAATACGATCCGAAAAACAGTGCAGACGAACTGACTTCTTTTAGCGGCCAGACCGGCGGTTTCACACTCGTCTCCATTGTGCATAGCACTCCAGATAAGCTCTCATTTCTTGTTCACGGGCGCGGAGACAACATCGATGCTTACGGAACCCTGCAGCTTGCCAGCACTACGCCACCACGGGTAAAGCGAATGGGCATCCGTGCCCTTCCGCCAGGCGCGAAACTGGAGGATCGTCAACTGGATGATGCTACTCGGCAGAAAACGATTGCCGCCATTAGCGAGCAGTTGACCGAGTACTACGTGTATCCAGATCTGGCCGCGAAGATGATCGAGGCCATCCGTGACCATCAGAATCACGGCGATTACAATTCGATTGTGGATGGCAGTGAATTCGCTGATGCGCTCTCGCGTGATCTGCGCGCTATCAGCCACGATCAGCATCTCTTTGTCGGATACGAGCCGTACATCGTGCCCGCCGGGTCCGGTCCTTCGGATGAGCCGCGTCCCCCGAGTCCGGCCGATGAAGCAAGGTTCCGTACCATGCTGGAACACGACAACTGCACGTTCTCCAAGGTTGAGATCCTCAATCACAACATTGGCTATATCAAGTTTGGCGCGTTTCCTGACCCGAACATCTGCGGACCTACGGTCGTGGCTGCCATGAACTTTGTGGCGCATACCGATGCCCTCATCTTTGACCTGCGCGAAAATCACGGAGGCGACCCCAGTATGGTCGATTTCATGGTTTCCTATTTGTTTCGCGAGCCAACCCATATCAACGATCTCACCAACCGCCACGATAACGAGACCCACCAGTACTGGACGCTCCCCTGGATTCCGGGACCACGCTTTATCGATCAACCCGTCTACGTACTCACCTCGCACGAAACTTTTTCGGGAGGGGAGGAATTTACCTTCGATTTGAAGACGCAAAAGCGCGCCACCATCGTGGGCGAAACGACGGGAGGCGGCGCCCATCCCGTGCGAGGCATGCCTGCCGGAGATCACTTCACAATTGGCGTCCCCTTCGGCCGGCCGATCAACCCTGTGACGAAAGGTGACTGGGAAGGAAAAGGCGTGGAACCAGATGTGAAGGTCAGCGCTGCTGACGCCTTGACCACCGCGGAAAAACTGGCCGCTGAAAAATTGGCGGCCAAGGACAACCAGCATTGAACGCACCCCTACGCGCTCAAGTATCAAAACGTAAGAACATGCTCAAAAGAAAGGCCCATCCAACGAGGGATGCCCGCTACATGCAGACGCGGAGCAGGAGCAATGTCTGGTCGTCTTGCTGCACGCCGTGCCGTTTGACTTCGTCCATGATCAACTCCCATAGCTGCGGGAGTGGGTGCGCGGCGTTTTTCCTGAGCAACTGTTCGAGGCGATCGAGACCAAATTCTTCGTCGTTCTCGTTGGGTACTTCCGAGATCCCATCGGAAATCATCAGAAACAGATCCCGCGGGGAGTAGCTGACGCGCTGGCTCGAATAGCGCCCCCCGGGTATCAAGCCCAAGGGAACCTGTTCCATGGCTAGCCGCGCAATATCCCCGGTCGGGGCGCGATAGTGAAGGATGGGCGGATGGCCCGCCAGCGAATATTCCGCTTCGGACGAGCCGTCGAAGTACAGAAGAGCGAGCGTCGCGTACATGTTCTCCTCTTTGACCGCGGGAAGCACGCGATCCGCACTTTCCAGTACGGCTACCGGTTCCTGTCGGAACTGGAGGGAGACACGCACCGCCGTCTTCAACATTCCCATCAACTGGCCAGCGGCCAGGCCGTGTCCGGAAATGTCAGCCACGTAGGCGAGTAGCGTTCCGTCGCGCTCCACGGCGTCGATCAAGTCGCCGCCCATTTCTGTGCTGGGAATGGATTTCCCATAGACCTCAAAGCGATCAACCTGAAGAGAAAGCGTCGGAACCAGAGTCGCCTGTATGCCGTGTGCGAGGGTAAGTTCGGTCTGGATGCGGACGGTCGCGAGGCCTTCGGTCCTGATGAAATCAACGAGCAGCCGATACCCGACGCTCGTGCCCACCAGGCTGCCGATGGCGTCGAAGACGACTCGACTGTGCATCGCCTCCAAGTCCGGCGACGCGGACGAATGAAAGGACATCCGAACCGCCAGCCAGAGGCCGGCCCCCGTAATCAGCAGAAGGACAGGGACGAAACCAGTCCGCCCCATGCGGGCCGCAAAAACCGCTGTCCCAAGCGTGCCAAAGTAGATTGGCCAGAAAAAGCCTCGACCTAAGGGTTGATAGTTGACCAGTAGCAGATCGATGACGAAACCGACCGCGCACCAAGTGATAAACGCCGCGACCAGGAACTTCCCCCTGCTCAGCATCGGCAGCGTCCGCCAATAGGTACCCGATGTGTTGGACGCCCACCGATCAGAGAACCATCTGTGAACTGCAGTCTTCATAGCCGCT
>Ga0209624_10001192_pt1 | contig 21124 bp, 24 predicted proteins | sample JacPinW_OM2H0_O1_FD_188565 | JGI IMG/M metagenome (GOLD analysis project Ga0209624, IMG submission 188565) | Forest soil microbial communities from Algoma, Ontario, Canada - Jack Pine, Ontario site 1_JW_OM2H0_O1 (SPAdes) (version 2) | ecosystem: Environmental > Terrestrial > Soil > Boreal...
ATGAATTGCCTCCTTCGGCGCCGCCGCGAGGGCTCTGCGGTTTCGCCGTCAAAACGCGTTCTTGCCAGTGCCATTCCTGGGTTCGTCATTTCGGCGACCAGTTCGGCGATTCGTTCTGGGCCTCGAATGTCAGTTGACGAGACTGGCTGCCGTCGGCCAGCATCGACCAGATTTGCCGCGTTCCGGTGCGCGTGGATTCGAAAACCAGATGCCGCCCATCGGGCGCCCAGCTCGGACGTTCGTTGCGTCCAGCGTCCCTGGTGAGTTCCACGAGTTGACGGCTCACAATGTCCATAGCGTAGATATCGTAGTTGCCGCTCGGCCGTCGCCAGCTAAATGCGAGCAATTGTCCATTTGGTGACCACGCCGGGTCGATCACATATCCCATGTCAGGGAGATTCAACTTCTCGACGTTTGATCCGTCCGAGTTCGCCAGGTACAGCACAGGCGACCCTCCGCGGTCGCTCACGAAGGCGAATTGCTTGCCCGTTTTCGGATTCCACGCAGGCGATGTGCTCACCCCGGCCGCAAACGTGATGCGGTGCAGATGCGCTCCGCTCAGATCGGAGACGTAAATTTCCGGGTCACCGTTCAGGCTGGACATAAATGCGATTTCCGAGCCGTCGGGAGACCACGCGGGCGAGCCGTTTGTCCCGCGATAGCGCGGGAAGGCAATCAAGCGGTCCGACACGGTTGAATACAGGCAGATCTGCGCCGATGTGACGCCGCGGTAGGGCGCAAAGCACGTGAACGCGATTCGCGTCGCGTCCGGGGCCCAGCGCGGGGTAAGCGAGATGGATTTCAGGTGCGTCAGCTGCTGCTGGTTCGCCCCGTCATAGTCCATCACCCAGATTTCCTTGTTGCCATTGCGCGCGCTGGCGTAGGCAATCTTGGTTAGCGCAATCCCGGGCTGTCCGCCGCTCAGGACACCGATGATGTCGTCGGCAAACTGGTGCGCCATGCGCCGCACGTCGGAGTCGGTCGCAGCGCCGCGGTAGATTTTCTGCAGCGCGAGAGGAGCCGCAGGATTGTGCACGTCGGCGAGGTATCCGGCGAAGGCGACGCCCGATGCGTCCGTTGAGAGATTTCCGTATGCCACCATGTAGGCATTTGCCGGCGCCGCCGCCCAGTCCTGCGGCTTGAGCTCGCTCGGCTGACCTGGCACCGCCACGGGATAGAAGCTCGGGCTGACCATGTCAACGATTCCGGAATAATCCAGGTCTCCCCATACAACGTCGTGAAACGTCTTTGGCAGCGGCTGCGCGAAGGTCGATCGGGATGCTATGTCCGGCAGTGCGAGACGCACCTTGGTGACACCCAGTCCCGTGCCGGTCTTGAACCAGTCCTGGGCGGCCGCGGGCCGCGCGAACGACAAGAGCGCCAAAGCCGATAGAAGGAACCATTTCCTGAATGAAGGCGTTGTATAGGTCCGTATCACCAAGCGACACCTCGTAGAATTGCTGTCTCGCCGAAAGTTAGATGACTTCGTGCCCGTTTCGGTCTTGCCGAATATCCATTTATTATCCCGTGAGGTTCCATGTCCGTGTGGCTCGTTGACTCACCGGTGAAAATCAAACCAGAACTCCACGTTCACGCTTGATCCCGAGTATTCCGCAGGCAGTCTTGCGAGCGGGCTGGAGTCCTGCACGGCGCGAGCTGCGGAGCTGTCCACGGAGGCATTGTTGCTTCTCTGCGTAAATTGCAGATTCGTCACCGTGCCGTCGCGCAAGATCGTAAACGTAACGACGACCCGGGGCGCCGTCGAAATGCTCGGGTCTACGGTTGAGGCGAGCCAATTGCCGCTGATGCGCCGCTGCACCGCTTCGACGTACCAGGAAAATCGTGAACCGAAATCCCCTCCCGCCGCGCCGGTAAATCCGAGTCCTGCCTGCGTCGTGCCTGCGCCAAGCGCAAACGAGGTTGTAGGCACCGTCGGGGTGCCACCTCCGCCGTAGGGGATCGCGTTGGGAGGCGGTGGCGTCGGATTTTCCAGCACCTTCGACGGCCGGGTAACATATTTCGGCGGCTTGTTGCGCTCGAATTTCGGAATCGGGATCGCATCTGGCGGTGGCGTGGGCACTGGCGCAGGCTCGGACTTGAACAGTCCCTTGGATTCATCCACCACTCGATTTGGCGATACCTCTTCGGGGCGGGGCAGCGGGATCGCAGGCACGTTACCGACAAGTCCCACGGTGATCGATCCCCCAGGTCCTCCCCAATCGGCCTGCTGGCCATAGAAATACGCGTACAGACCCGCCAGCACGCAAAGGGTCAAGTGGATGATCAGCGAGATGGACACGAAGGTCTTCAGCGCGTCGGGTCGAGTTGCGGCGAGCGTGGTCATTTCACTGGGTAGTCGGTCGTTCGCTGAGCGGTTGCGTCACCACGCTCACGTTTTGGATTCCCGCCTGGCGCAGCGCATCAACCACAGTCGCCCAGCTGCCGAACGGGACACTTTCATCGCAGCGCACGTAAACGGCCTGGGTTTTCGGATTCGGGGACTGCGCGATGACCTGCTGCCCGATATCGTGGATGTTCACCGGTTTGTCGTTCAGATACACCCGCTGCCCGCGGTCGATGGTCACAACCATGCGGACCTCGGTCAGCTCCTTTACCGTCTTGGTTTTCGGCACATCTACTTCGATTCCGGACTGAAGGATCGGCGCGGTGATCATGAAAATAATCAGCAGCACGAGCACCACGTCAATGAACGGCACCATATTAATTTCAGAGAGCGAAGTGCCGGTCTGGCGTTCGATGGACGGCATGGCAGTTGTCTACGAGTTGTACAGCGTCTCAACCTTCGACACGAATTCCGCGGCGAAGTCGTTCATCCGTGATGCGACGCCACGGATGCCATAGAGGTAGTGGTTGTAGGCAATCAATGCGGGAATGGCGGCAAAAAGACCGGCCGCCGTCGTGACCAACGCCTCGGCGATTCCCGGCGCAACCGCACGCAGACTCGCAGCACCGGCGTCGCCCAATCCGGCAAACGCATCCATCACACCCCACACCGTTCCGAACAACCCGATGAAGGGTGAGACTGAGGCGATCGTTGCAAGTGACGACATTCCCTTTTCAAGACGGCGCACTTCTTCGCCGGCGACTACCTGCATCTCGACGCCGACCGCGCTTGCGTTCCTGACCTTGCCGGCGGCACCGGATGCGCTCCGGGGTGCTGCGCCGCCAATCTGTGACTCCAGTTCGCGGTATCCGGCGGCATACACCGAAATCAACGGAGTTCCGCCGACGCCGGCGCGCAGCGTGTTCGGATCCGAGAGCCCGCGGCCCGCTCGAAACATCTGCAGGAACTTGGACGTTTTACTGTCGATTCCGCCCAGCTGGGAATATTTCTGGAGAATTAATGCCCATGAGAAAATAGACAGCAGAAGAAGTATTCCGAGGATGACTCTTGCCACCCCACTCGTCTGTTCCAGAAGAGTGAGGGGGCTGGCAAAAAGGAGCAGCGCCAGGCCAGAAATTGTTTCCCCCTTGAAAGCACGAAATTTGCCGGGCAAAACTACCGTAGCACACGCACTCAGCAGATTCAAACTTATCAGACGCGCGAGGAAGGATTTCTGCTGCCTGACACGACACAGCCAGAGCCGCAGGTCTTTCTAGAATTTCGTAGTCAGTCCCACTGCATCTGTGTTATTTATTCTCCGTGACTCGCGCAACCTGCCGCGCCTTATACCAATTTCATATCTCGCAGCATGAATTCTTCCGGCTTTTGAGTTACACGGCCAGCTACTTTTAGCCGCATCTCGTCACGCGAACGCTCACCCGTCACGGGTGTTTTCAATTTCAATCTGGGGTCAAGGAGATTCCATGAGCGCGGCTGAGACACGATCGGGTAGTCCAATCACGTCCTTCGTGAAGCACCACTATCGCCATTTCAACGCGGCCGTGGTGATTGACGCCTCAGAAGCCTACGTGAAGCACCTCGCAAGCGGCGGCAAGATGTTTGTCACGCTCGCGGGTGCGATGAGCACGGCTGAGCTCGGGCTGTCGCTTGCCGAAATGATTCGCCAGGGGAAGGTGCACGGAATCTGCTGCACCGGTGCCAACCTCGAGGAGGACGTCTACAATCTCGTGGCGCACGATCATTACCAGCGCGTACCGCACTACCGGCACCTGTCACCCCAGCAGGAAGTCGAGCTCCTGGAGCATCACCTGAATCGAGTCACCGACACCTGTATTCCCGAAGAAGAAGCCATGCGCCGCATCGAGCGCGCAATTATGGAAGACTGGTATGCCGCAGACAAATCCTCGCAGCGCTTCTTCCCGCACGAATATCTGTTTAAGGTTCTCCGGTCAGGAAGGCTCAAGCAGTTCTACCAGATCGATCCCAAGGACAGTTGGATGATGGCCGCCGCAGAGAAAAATCTGCCCATGTTTGTTCCCGGCTGGGAAGACTCCACGCTCGGAAATATGTTCGCGGCGCAAGTGATCAGCGGCAACGTGAAGTCCGCCACCACCATGCGGGGCGGGATCGAGTACATGGTCGAATTGGCCCGCTGGTATACGGAGACAGCCACGAAAACTCCGATTGGCTTCTACCAGATCGGCGGCGGCATCGCCGGGGACTTTCCGATCTGCGTCGTGCCGATGCTTCACCAGGATTTGAAGCGTCCCAATGTTCCGCTGTGGGCCTATTTCTGCCAGATCAGCGACTCGACAACGAGCTATGGCTCCTATTCCGGTGCTGTTCCCAACGAGAAAATCACCTGGGGGAAACTTAGCGTCGACACGCCTCGATTTGTGATTGAGTCCGACGCCACCATCGTTGCACCACTCATGTTCGCCTACATTCTCGGATGGTGAGGATCAAACGCCGGAACCGCCGCTCGGAGTCAGGATTTCTCCGGTTATCGGCAACGTTCGGGTTTGCTTGCGTTTGAGATTCATCTGCACGATTGGATTACGCCGCGGTCCCAATTCGCCTGACGCCTCGCTGTGTTAAACTCAAGAACGAAAATGAGTGAGTCCTTCGACATCGGAATCGAATCCCTGACCTGCGCGGATCGGGTCCCGCTCGCCGGCCGAAGTTCGGGAGCACCGATCGCAAACGGCAAATCCTTCTTCATTGAAACCTTTGGCTGCCAGATGAACGTTCACGATGCCGAGAAAGTGGCCGGAGTGTTCCTTGCGCGCGGATATCGCGCGGCAGAAAGCATCGCCGAAGCTGACGTCATGCTCTACAACACGTGTTCGATACGCGAGAAAGCCGCACAGAAGGTATTCTCCCGCCTCGGCGCGTGGCGGGGCATCGCGGACGGCAAAATTATTGGCGTGATCGGATGCCTGGCCCAGCAGGAGGGCGAGGACATCTTCGAGCGTGCGCCCTGGGTGAGCCTTGTGTGTGGTTCAGCAAGCTACCGAAAGCTCCCCGAGATGGTGGCGGAACTGGAAGCCGGCGGACGCCGGGTGATGGGTCTGGACCTCAATACCCAGGAGACGTTCGAAACGGAAATCACGCGTCGCGACAATCCGCTTCGCGCTTACGTGACGATCATCGAAGGCTGCGATTACGCCTGCTCGTATTGCGTGGTGCCGCATACGCGTGGGCCCGAGCGCAGCCGCCCAAGTGAAGCCGTGCTGGCCGAGGTTCGCCGCCTGGCCGATGCGGGCTACACGGAAATTCAGTTGCTCGGCCAGACGGTAAATTCCTACCGCGATCCGTCGGCGCGCAAGCTCGGGTTCACCCAGCTGCTTTGCGAAGTTGCGGCGGTGCGGGGAATCCGGCGCGTCCGGTTTACCACCTCGCACCCCAACGATTTTCATCGCGAGATTGTGACCGCGATTGATTCGACACCGGTGCTGTGCGATCACATCCACTTGCCCGTGCAATCCGGATCCAGCCGCATTCTTGCCGCGATGCGGCGCACCTACACCCGTGACGAGTATCTGGAAAAGATTTCCTGGATTCGCGCCTCGCGCCGCCCGATCAGCGTGACCACCGACATCATCGTCGGCTTTCCCGGCGAGACGGAACAGGATTTCGAGGACTCGCTCACCCTGCTCGATGTCGTTGGCTACGACGGCGTCTACGCCTTCAACTATTCACCGCGCCCGAACACGACCGCTTCAACCATGCCGGACGCGATTCCCGAGGAAGAGAAGTCCCGCCGCCTGGCGATCCTGCAGGATCGCCAGCGCCAAATTCAGATCGAGCGCAACAATAAACTGGTTGGCGCAACTTTCGAAGTGCACGTTGACACGCACCACGCCGCGCGCGCGCAGTGGGCGGGACGGTCGACCAGCAACTTTATCGTAAATTTCACTTCGCCACGTCCGGGTCTTCTGGGAGAATACGTTCAGGCGAGAATCACGCGAGCCGCACCATTCAGTCTTGTCGGCGAGCAGGTGATTTGACCCAGTGGAGGCCACCATGGAGCTCGAAGTCAAAATTCGGGGTCTGATGGTGGACCCCGCTACGCAAAGTCCGGTTGTGGTCCTGCAGGAAACGCACGGAAGTGGCGTTCTGCCGATTTGGGTTGGGGTTCCGGAAGCGCAGGCAATCGCCCGCGAAATCGAAAAAATCGAGGCACCGCGCCCGCAAACGCACGACCTTCTCAAGAATGTACTGATCGGTCTGGACGTGCATGTCCAAAAGGTAGTCGTTTCCGATTTGAAAGAGGACACCTTCTACGCTTTGATCTGGATGGAGCGCGACGGCCAGGTTATGTCCATGGATTCACGTCCGAGCGACGCTCTGGCGCTTGCCCTGCGCCTGGATTGCCCGATTTTCGTTGAAGATCAGGTCCTGAAGAATTCAAACAAAGCCGGCGTGGTTTCCGAGAAAAGCTCAAACGAAGAGTTGCGCAGATGGCTCGAGGGTCTGAACGACGACGATCTCGGCCGCTACAAGATGTAAGACCTTGCGTGCATCGCTATACCAGTCTGCGGCGGCTGGGCTGTTGTTTTGCGGCGACCGTTGTGTTTGCCGCCTCGCTTTCAGCGCAAGCTCCCACCTCAACGCCCGCCCCGATTCCGATGAGCGAGGAAGGGCATCATCATCTGCTTTTCGAGAATTCCTACGTGCGCGTCTTTTTCGTCGAGATTCCCGCCCACGAGACCACTCTGCTCCACTATCACGATCTGCCGTATATCTCGGTTCCGCCGGGAGGATACGAGCTAGGCTCTCAAGCCGAGTCCGGTCCGACCCCCGTTACGAACTTTGCGCGAATCGCCTATGCGGCGGGGAAATTCTCGCACGCGGTCACAAACTCAGGAGATCGACCGCTGCGCAACGTAGCCGTCGAACTCGCGCGGCCGCAGGGAGCAATTCGAAACCGCTGCGCGATTGTCGTCCGCGACCTTCCCCAACAAATGTGTGATGCACCCGAACTCACCTCGGCAGATCCATCACGGCGCTTGCCGCTTTTCGAATCTGACGAAGTTCTCGTCGAATCCTGGGAAGTCGGCCCGGGCGCGACAACCGCGCCCCTGGACGACCGCCTGGACATGCTGATCGCCGGACTGACCGACGTCAGAATCTCAGGAAATTCCGGAATCGATTCGGCGAACGCTTTAAGGGGTGGCGAGCTTTGGATTCCCGCGGGTTCCAAACCCGTCTTCAGCACTGCGCCTGATCGCGGCGGCCACCTCATCGCGATTTCGTTCAAGGACAGCGCGCCGAAATCGCAGTAGGGGCGATGGGCCCTGGTCCGCCTGCAGCCGCTTGCAGCTCAGAATTTGATGATCTGCAGGTAATGGTATTTTCGGAGGAAGAGCCCGGCAACCCCCGACATCGCGTCCTGAGCTGTATGTTGAATGATGCCTGGGCGCAGGCTCTTTCGCATCGAGGCGAGAACTCCAAGCATGGCTCCATAAATCGAGAGAACAAAGACGGCCTTGCCTCCCTGATACAGATGTGCCGAGCCGAATACGACCGCCTGGAGCGCGATGCCCGCCGGCACGTTTCTAGTCCACGCCGTGAACTGCCGCTGCAGGTAGCCGCGAAAGATCACCTCTTCGCAGAATCCCGCCGAACACACCAGCAGCAGGAACACTGCGAGTTCCAGGCTGGTTTGCGGCAACAGGAATTTCGCTGCCTCAATTCCGCTGAAGTGCATCGAAAGCGAGAGCGCCACCAGCATTGCGTCAACGACAATCCAGAACAGCAGCGCGACACCTATGTCCCGCCAAAAGTCCCGCCAGCGCAACCATTTTCCGCCGATGATTTCACCCAGTGTCACCTTGTACGGCCTGAGCCCCAACAGCCAGACGTAGCCGAGCAACAGGAATTCGTATAGGACGGTAGAAAGATAGAGAATTACCCGACCCGGTAATTGGACTCCCTTGGCAAGCTGAGGCTGGCCTTGCATCACGGCCAAGCCCAACAAAATCCCGATAAATAGCGCCGTATGCCACACTCCGGCAACCGGGGTCACGCGGTCGGCCGGTATCGCCGCATGCGATGCTGGATTTTCGCCTTCACCGCTCGTCATCTCGCGCCACCACTCCCTTTTCTCGCGCCGAAGTGTACCAAGTCCCCCAGCTTCGGTCGAGGCCGTCGGGTTGCGCCTCGGACCTAGATCGTCCCACGCATGGCGTGCTTCTGAATGTCGCGCTGTCCCATCTGACTCGCGAGTCAAGAATCTCGGCGCTCTTGCTCGGTGATATCAAATTTTGCTTGCGTTGGCCTCTCCAGAATGGGTAGAGTGGGCCCTAGTCGTAGTGGCGAAAGGACTACCGGGTTCCACATATAGGCCTGGGGTTGCCATCCGGCGAACGAGGCGATCGGTTTGACCTGCGTCCTGTCCATTGCCAATCAAAAAGGCGGCGTCGGGAAGACCACTACATCCATCAACTTAGCAGCGGCGCTCGCGGTTAAGAAGAAACGCACGCTACTGATTGACCTGGACCCGCAATCAAACGCCACCATAGCATTTTTCTCCTCAGATGAAATTCAGAACACGATGTACGACGTGTTCGCCGAGCACCCCGTGGAAATGGCGAAGATTATTCGCCCGACGAAGGACCCGAATCTTAACGTCGCACCGGCCCGCCTGGCACTTGCGAGGCTTGAACAGCAGCTCGCTGGAGCGTTTGATGCGCCCTTCAAGTTGAAGGACGCGCTCGCTCCGGTTCTGAAGGATTACGACTACATCGTGCTTGATACTCCCCCGGCGCTCGGCATTCTGACGGTCAACGCGCTGGTCGCCTCGACGCACCTGCTGGTGCCGATTCAGGCGGCCTATTTCGCGATCGAAGGCACCGACGACCTGCTTGAGACCTACGGACGAATCCGTGCCCGGCCCAACCCGGCGCTGAAAGTTCTTGGCGTGGTGATCACCCTTTTCGACAAGCGCACGAACATCTCGCGCGATACGCACGAACAAATTCGCGCGACGTTCGGAAACGCCCTGTTCAAGACGCGCATCAGCAAGAACGTCCGGCTGGAAGAAAGCCCGGCGTACAAGGAAACCATTTTTACGTACGCGCCGAAATCTTCCGGCGCCGAGGAATACAAAAGGCTCGCACAGGAGGTATTACAACGTGTCGAAGAGGATCGGGTTGCCCGTCACTCTCAAGATGCGGCATGACGCGCATTACGTTGAAACGCTGACCAGCTTCAGCGGCGCGTCTATCGGACGAATGATTCCGATCGACAAGATTCGGCCTAACCCCGAACAGCCGCGCAAGAATATCGGCGATGTCCGCGAGCTGGCTGATTCAATCCGCGAAAAAGGCGTCCTTGAGCCGCTGCTGGTCCGCTTCATGCCGCGCGAGGACATGTATTACATCATTTCCGGCGAGCGTCGCTTTCATGCGTCGCAGGCCGCCGGTCTGCAGGAATTGCCGTGCATCGAAAAGATCGCAGACGACGCAGAAACACTTGAGCTTGCGCTGATCGAAAATCTCCAGCGCAAGGATCTGACGCCGTTTGAGGAAGCCGACGGTCTGCAGCGCCTCGCCGATCAATTTGACTACACGCATGACGACATCGCGAAAAAGATTGGCCGCGCGCGCTCGTCGGTCACCGAAACCATGTCGCTTCGTGTCATTCCGGACGATGTCCGCCGCGCGTGCGTCGAGAAAGGAATTGCCTCGAAGTCGCTGTTGCTGCAGGTGTCGCGCCAGCCCAGCGAGAAAAAGATGCGGGAAATGGTCCAGCGAATCGCGCAAGGCGGTCTGACACGCGATGAAGCCCGCCGCGCGCGCAAGGATGAAACCGAATCCGCGCCGCGACCCCAGCCCTTCAACGTTGACTTCCATGCGGAGGATGGTGCGTTTCGCGTCAGACTTCAGTTCCGCAAGAGCCACGTGACCGACGAGGAGGTTGCCGCCGCGTTGCGCACGGTCCTGCGCCAATTCGAATCCGGTTCGCGGTCATCCTCGGCCGCGTAATTCGCCCGGCAACAGGCCCGCGTCAGGAAACCTTCGTCGACAGTTCCACGAAATCGGCAGCCACCACGTCAAATGAAGCGAGCGTAGCAGCCGTGGCCGGGGCCGGTTTTCTGTCGGGTCCGCCTTCGAGCGGACGCGGCACGTAGCCTGCCTTCAGGCCGCACCCTTGCGCCGCTTGCAGATCGGGCGGGTGCGCCGCAACCATCATTACTTCGCTTGCCTTGTAGCCCAGCAGGTCGACCGCCCCAAGATAGACTTCGCGGTCCGGCTTGAAGTGATGGAACAGGTCGGAACCGAGCACCGTGTCCCAGGGCAGGCCTGCAAACTTCGCCATCTCGACGAGCAGCGACACGTTGCCGTTTGATAGCGTCGCAATCACGAAATTCTTCTTCAGCAGCGTCAGTCCATCGACTGAATCGGGCCATCCGTTCAGCCGGTGCCACACCCGATTCCAGTGCTCCTTTTCCGCCTCCGTAAGTCCACTGATCTTGAACTCAGTCAGCAGATCCTCAAGAATCATTCGGTGGAGGTCATCCAGCTTCATCCACGGCAGCGTACCCTTCCGTACCTTGTCCATGGAGGGCCCGTATCCGGCCCGCCAGCGGTCCGCAAAATGGCCCCAGTCGATCTGCAGGTTTTTCTCCTGCCCCCACTGAGTCGCTTCACGGATGATCGAACCTCGCCAGTCCACGACTGTGCCGAATGTGTCGAAGACCAGCGCCTTGACGTTCAGGGGATTTGGGGCAGGTGAGTTCGGTCCCGCCGCCATGACCCTCGATCGCGTCCGTCCCGAGCCCGATAGTGCCGTCATTCCTCCGAGTGCAACGGGCACCGCCAAGAAATCGCGTCTATGCATCGAAGCCCCTCCTGTTTGTGCCGTCGGGTGCGGACGGTCCGCACCAATTCTCACCGAGCCGCCCGGTAGGGTATCACGGCCGACAAGCACCTGACATGCGGACATCGGGATGCGCGAGCCTGGTCTTTCTTTCGGTGAGGTCTCTGACTTCGAGGTTTGAAGCGAAATGGGGACTGTTTTCGGTCGGTCGGGAACTGGTATTCTGTTCTTGCCGTGGAATTGACTTCCCAACAACTCGGGATTCTCGACCGTCTGCGACGGCGCGGCTTTGAAGTCGTCGCATTTCCGATGTATGAGAGTTACGTCGGCGTACGAAAAGGGAACTGCGGCGCGCTGCTCTCACCGGCTGGCCCGGAGGTTTTTACCCTGTATGGCGAGCCGTCTTATCTGGTTGCCGGAGGCCTCAGCGCACGGATCATCCAATCCGACGGGCACTGGTTTGTCCGCAAGAAAGAAAAACTCGCAGCGAGCCCGGAGCGCACCGCCGAGCTGGAATCGTTTGCGGCCGAACTCGTCGACGTGCTCTTGCCGGTTGCCTGAGGCTCCGGCTGGTGCCGGGGCTTTATCCGAGCGCTTGCACCGACCTTCGCAATATGGCAGCTTGAATACGGAGACGTTACCTGCATCCGGCCCATCCGATCGAGAACAAAATGACGGCAAGCGCATCCAGTCGCGGTTTTCTGCCAGTTCCCGGTAGTCTGTCCTTCGACGGTTGCCCGGCGGGGTCCTGCCGGCTGTTGAGGACGAGGCGTTGAGGTGAACTCAGCCCACGAACACGAAGCCGACAGGCGGTTGCCCTACGACGTGATTTGTATTGGCGCCGGGCCCACGGGTCTGGCCTGCGCGATCGAAGCGATCCGCGCAGGCCTGCGTTCGCTCGTTATCGACAAAGGCTCCCTGTGCAACTCGCTCTACCACTATCCGACAAACATGCTTTTTTTTACCACGCCGGAGCGGATGGAAATCGGCGACGTCCCGATGACCACTGTCGGCGGCAAACCGACGCGCGCCGAAGCTCTAAAATATTACCGCCGCACAGTCGAGCACTTCGGTGTGGTAACGCGGCTCTACGAGCATGTTGAGAAAATCCACGGCAAGGACGGAGCATTCGTCGTGGATACGCGCGGGGAAACCGGTTTGTCCCACCGGTATCAGGGCAAGAGAATCATCATCGCCACCGGCTACTATGACCGCCCGAATCTGCTTGGAATCCCTGGCGAAGATTTGCCCCACGTCTCCCACTATTTCACAGACGCCCATCCATACTGGAACCAGGACGTCGTGGTCATTGGCGGCAAGAACTCGGCAGCCGAGGCCGCGCTTGATCTGTTTCGCGGCGGCGCGCGCGTCACCCTGGTCCACCGCCAGCCCGAAATGGGTAAGAGCCTGAAATACTGGGTCAAGCCGGACATTGAAAATCGCATCCGCGCGGGCGAGATCCAGGCGCTGTTCTCAACCAGCGTCACACGCATCGAACCGGGCAAGGTTTGGGTCAAGAACTCTGGACCTGAAAAGAGCCTGGCTGCCGCCCAGGTCTTCGCAATGACCGGCTACCATCCGGACTTCGGTTTTCTCGAGCAGCAGGGAATTCGCCTGGATCCCCAGACTCGCCGCCCGGAAGCCAACCCCGACAGTCTTGAAACAAACGTTCCGGGCATCTATGTCGCCGGAGTGGTCGTCGGTGGTCTGAAAACATCCGACATCTTCATCGAGAACGGACGTTTTCACGGCCGCCAGATCATTTCCGCGATGACTGGTAATGGCAAACTTCCCGAGCCAGCTCCGGTAGCACCCCCCGGCGAGTGAGTCTTTGCGCGATGGTCCCGGCCGTAACCGTGCTCCAAGATTTGGCCGGGTCCCAGAAATCAGCGGAGCGCAGAAGCTAGAAATTTGCTAAAGTAGGTGACTCATGGCTTCGATCGTTCGGGAAGTCGGCGAGGTATTTGCGACCCTGGTGAAGGGTTTCAGCGTGACGTTCCGGACCATGTTTCGCAAGACGACCACGGAAAGCTATCCAGACGTTCCCGCCAGTGTCCAGCCCCGCTATCGTGGCATCCATGTCCTGCAACGAGATGAAAATGGATTCGAGAAGTGCGTGGGATGCTTCTTGTGCGCGGCGGCCTGCCCGGCGAATTGCATCTACATCGAGGCTGCGGAAAACACCGACACACAGCGCATCTCGGCCGGTGAGCGCTATGCCAGCGTCTACAACATCGACTATTCCCGGTGCATTTTCTGCGGCTATTGCGTGGAAGCCTGCCCAACGGACGCGATAACCCACGGACACAGCATTGATCTCGCGCCGTACGACATCAACGCGATGATTTATCGCAAAGAACAGCTCCTTGAACCGTGGCCCCCCCGAACGTCTCCCGCCCGGTAGCGTAATTCGCCCCCAGTCTCGAGGTTAGTTGTTCCCAGCGTGTCTGTTGAGTCGGCTTATAGGCTGCGGTCTTTTCTATTTCCGAGAAGCAGGCTGCGAATCAGGGGAATGCCGAGCGTGAAGGGCACAAACAGAAGATTCTTCATCAGGCTCGAGCGCTGCTCCAGCCGGTCGTGAGCCGCGTCGGCCTCGATCTTCTTGCCCGCGACGACCGCGTTGATGTATTTCAGGAAATCGACTCCGCACTTCTCGCACTGTCCTCCCTGTCGCTGCTCATGCTTGCAGGAAGGGCATTCGTAACGCAGCGTGGCGTGGCAGCGCGGGCAGAATCGCGCGATATCGCGTGCCTCAGCGCTGCATTTGGGGCATTTCATATGCCTATTTTACCGGGAACGGCGGGGGTGCGCGCCGGGGATCGGGATTCGTGCATCCACACGGTTAACACCGGCTATGCGGGCAGCCGGTTGCGGAGCCTCGTCAAATCTCAGAGCCTACCAGGTGTTGCGAAACCGGATATTGGGCGAGTAACCCGGCTTCTTGTTGTTTCCGGTGCAACTCTTGCGCGAGGTGTCGCCGCGACGTACGGGACCGGTCATTTCCTTATGCGCGCGCGTCGGAGCGAGCAAGCGCACGACGTGCCCGAGGCGTTCCTGGCGATAGGGCTTGGCGATACACACGACTGCGCCGAGCGAGTGTGCGTTGGCATAGTCACTGGGATATGCCGAGCTGGTCATCAGCATCACGGGCACGGTTTGCAGCCTCGGAGTGGCCTTCACGTAGGCGCACAGCTCATAGCCCGGCAGATCCTCTCCCTCGATTTCGGCAATGAGCAGGGCGGGGGTAAACATTTCCAGGGCATGGTGCGCTTCGGCGGCGCTCGCAAGGACGATCACCTCGTATCCTTCGGCTGTCAGATACGCTTTCAGCGATTCGCGCAATGCCGGGTCCTTATCGACGGCAATAATAAGCGATTTTTCCGTTTTGAGTTCGGAGGAGTAGGAGGTTTCCGCCGCCGGGTTGGCATCGAGCTTGCGTCCGCCTGCGTCCACCAGGTCAGAGCCGGATCCGGAGCGCAAGATGACCGCAACAGAGTATCGTCCATCCGGCAATTTCGCGACGCGCGCTACGCGGCCGGACTGCTCGGCCTGCACCGCAACGGGAGACTTGCTGTAAGGAAACGTGACCATCACCGGCATCGCGACTTCAAAGCTGGGGTTCTTAGTCGCAAACAGCACGCCGCCGCGCGAAACATCAAGCGTCGTCGAGATTTCGTCCGGGCCGCCGTCGGTGACGTCCAAGCTTCGTACGCGCACAGGCGCGGAAATCAGAGCGCGCCGCCGGCTGCGGCGTTCGCCTTGCGACGGCGAAGCGTGTTCGCGGCAGGACTGCGCCGGCTCCAGGGAGTTCGCAGACGTCTTGTCAGCGGGCGAATTGATGTTCGGGTTCTGCTCGGGAATCGAAAAGTCAAACGTGTCGCTCATTCTGATGGGCCTCGTCTTCTTCGCATGCGTGTCCGAGGTGAAACATTAGCAGGGAGCGTGTCCTGTGAGCAGTAGAGGAGAAGTCACATTCCCACAGTACCGAGCGACGCGTTCTGGCGGTACTACCGTACTACCAGTCGCCTGGTACCTGACGGACCGCTAAGGCTTTACGCTCAGGCCGACCCATTCGGATGCCCAACCGGACACCGTCGACGGTGAAGCGATGGTGAGAACTCCCAGCTGGGAGGAGCGCAAGCGTGGTCTGGGCTTCGTCGATGTGCAACAATTGCTTCGCGCGAATCATGCGAACCGGGATGCGGGCACCCGCGTACACCGGCGTGCACCGGTTCCGCGAACCGTCCGTTGCGTTCTGCTCGAGAGGGGAAATCCATGGCTGCCGCGAAATCCTATCGGTTGTCGGTTCTGGACGTTTCGCCGGTGGCGTCGGGATCGACCAGCTCGGATGCGTTGCGCAACACGCTCGACCTTGCGCAGCTCGCCGACCGGCTGGGTTTCACTCGCTACTGGCTCGCCGAACATCACAACACACCGCTGATTGCTAGCTCCGCTCCTGAGATCATGATCGGCCACGTCGCGAGCCTCACGCAGCGGATCCGCGTCGGTTCTGGTGGCATGATGCTGCCGAATCACGCGCCGCTGAAAGTGGCGGAGACCTTTCGGGTCCTCGAGGCGCTGCATCCTGGACGCGTGGACCTTGGAATCGGGCGTGCGCCTGGCACCGATGCGCTGACTGCGCTTGCGCTGCGCCGCTCGCGCGAAGCGCTCGGCGCTGATGACTTTCCGGCGCGCCTTACCGACCTGCTCGCATTTCTCGATCACGGATTCCCGCAAGGTCATCCGCTGGAGCGCATCCGTGCCATGCCCGATGACGTCGCCATGCCGGAGATCTGGCTGCTCGGATCGAGTGATTTTTCAGCCGAACTGTCCGCCCAGATGGGGCTGCGATTCGCCTTCGCGCATCACATCCAGCCGTGGCCGGCCATCGCTGCACTCCGGCTTTACCACGATCATTTCCAGCCGTCGGAATTTCTGGCCAAGCCGGAGGGGCTGATCGCCGTGTCGGTGGTCTGCGCCGATACCGATGCGCGCGCAGAGGAACTCGGGCGGCCACTCGCGCTCACGCTTTTGCGCTTCCGCTCCGGCAAAATGGGTCGCTTTCCCAGCATCGAGGAGGCCACGAACTACAAATTTTCACCCGACGAGCTGGAGATTGTGGCGATGAATCGCGACCGCTCGTTCCTCGGCTCCCCCGAGAAAGTGCACGCTCAGTTGACGCGCCTTGCCGATCAGGCGGGTGTTCAGGAAATCATGATTACCACCATGACCCACGAACACGCCGATCGCAGGCACTCCTACGAGCTGCTCGCCGAGGCTTTTGGCCTGCCCTGAACCGGCGCAAGGACCCCAGGGAGGTTAAATCGGTCGATTTCACCGAGCATTTTATGGCCTCTCGCAGTGGCATTCCTCGACCCATCTCGGGCGAGTTGAGCGTCAATCGGCGCGTTGTTTTCCGATTTATTTCGTGGTATTATCTCTATGCGTTTGTTGCTCTTGTGTCGCTTTTGACGCGTCTCACAAGGCTGCCGGGCAGGGGTCCGACGGCTTTTTTTTTGGCGGTCCGGGCAAGCGGGGGCACAAATAGCCTTCTAGGCGACTAACCGTCGTCTTATGAATTAATTAGGAGCAGTACCGTGGCTACAGAACAGGGCACAGTGAAGTGGTTCAATGCTGCAAAGGGTTATGGGTTCATCCAGCGCCAGTCCGGTGAGGATGTTTTCGTGCACTTCTCGGCGATCCAGTCCGAGGGTTACAAGAGCCTCAATGAGGGACAGGCAGTCGAGTTCGAAGTAAAGCAGGGTCCCAAGGGTTTGCAGGCCGAGCGCGTTACAGCCCTCTAAAACCTGTCAGGCCGTCACCGCTTTTTCGATATCCTAGGAGGGAACGTGCAGACTCTCGTCGAGGGCCAAGCTATTCGTCACGACCAATACGGTCTTGGTGTCGTCACCGAATCAAACGGCGAACGTACCACGATTGATTTCGATAATCACGGCGTGAAAAAGTTCGTCACCTCCATCTGGAGCGCGGAGCTGATTGGCGAGCCGCCGACGGATCGTCCGCTCAAGCGCCGCGGCCGCCGCAAAGCCGTCAAGAAGGTTTAACCGCAGGGCAAACTGAAAAACTGAAGACTCTACGGAATCGAGCGGCTCCTGGCGCACACAGCGTCGGGAGCCGCATCTACGAGCGCTGCGCTGGCTAAGGCGCGACCAGGCTACTGCGCACTGCAAACCGGATTAACTCGCTAAAGCTGGCGAAATTCATCTTGTGCATGATGTGATTGCGGTGACTTTCAACGGTTCGCGTGGAGACTCCCAGAGCCCCAGCCACTTCCTTATTGCTTTTTCCCTCCGCGAGCAGCTGCACGACCTGTAACTCGCGATCGGTCAACGGGGAAGTGGGCTTCCCGGTTGCGCTTACGCTTGCTTCCGGAGATCCGTCCACGAAATTCTGCGCCATGGCGCTGGCGAGCTTGCTGGTGAAAAATGGCTGGTGTCGCCGAACGCGGTCGATCGCCTCAAGCAGTTCGTTATCCGCATCGGATTTCAACATGTAGCCGAGCGCCCCGCAGCGCAGCACTTCGCGTGCAAGTTCCTCGGAAAAGTGCATGCTCAGCACCAACACGTCAGTTTCCGGCGAGTGCTCCCGCAAGGCGGTCGTGACCTCCAGGCCGTTCATCTCCGGCATGGTCAGATCCAGGAGTACAAGATCTGGCTTGGCCTTCTTTGCCAGGTCCACGGCCTCGCGGCCGTCGGCCGCCTCACCGCATACTTCGATGTCCCTCTGGGTCTCGAGAATCGCGCGGAGCCCGCGTCGTACCACCGGATGGTCATCCGCGAGCAGGATTCGGTAGGGTTTGAGCTGCCGGGAGGTTGCGGACGTATGTTCGGAAGGGCCCGAGTCCGAATGTTCTGCGGAGCCTTTGGCTTTAGCTTTCATGGCGACCCCCTGAACGAGCCCCTGGCAGCGGTCGCGGTTGCCGGCCGCAGCAGCATGCGCACGGCTCGACCCACCGACTCAACCGTACTTTACCCTCCCGTCAATACGTCGTCAAGCGACTGACGCCGCGGTCAGCGGACCCAGGAATTACGCACGAGACCGCCACCGGTTGCAAATCAAATGGGGCCGGCCGTCAGCGTCGAGCAGACCGGGCAGAAGGCTCCACTCTGTGCTGGCAGCAAAGGCGATGTTTTCTCTAACGTTTGGTCCCGCGTTTCCCGATATGGACATTGGGGACGGCAGTACGGATTGTTGGTCCGTTTTCACTTGTCTGCCGCGCCCCGGCCTGGCGTTTCTTGCTACCCAAACAGGATTACCGAGACACTGCACAGGCCTATCTGGTGCCCGAAGCCAACAAACAGGGACTGCTGCGTGCCGACGTCAAGGAAGGATACCAGCCGTGAAGACATCCGCAGTTCTGGGCCTACCCGCCGCGAACCGCAAACCGGTCCGCAAAAATCGATCGGGCACGCTGGGCGAGGCGCAACGGGAATGTATTGCCTTGAGCGATCCGACAGACTGTCTGCTGGAGGCCTACGACTGTATCGCCCGTCGTGCTTACGAGCATTTTCTCGCGCGAGGTCCTCGTCTAGGCGGGGAAGTCGAAGACTGGCTTAGCGCCGAGCACGAAGTTCTCCTGGACCTGGTGATAACCGTGGAGGATGCCGCCGGGTTCGTGTACGCCCTCACGAGCATTCCCGGCGCCACTGGCGCGCGCCTGGAAGTGGGCATCGAATCGCGCTGGCTGGTGATCCTTGCGCAGACGTCGCGTCCGGCTCCGGTTCGCCGCACAGAAATCGCTTCCGATGCCACGAGTATTCTTAGTCTCCGCTCGGCCATCCGGCGCACCCGAGCGCCAGGCTTGAACCCTAGCGGCGCAGACTCCGGCCTGGATGTGCTGCGACAAGCAGGCCTGGGCGTTAAAGGCGGTGTCGAACCGCGCGCGGTTGCCCGGCGCGGGATCGCTTCGGGGCTGGAAGGCATTCGCATCCGGTCGAAGTCCGCCTGCGTAGTCGAACTCCCCGCCGAAGTGGACGCCGAACATTCGATCGCGGTCCTGTCGAACGGCCTGTTGGCAATCCGCATGCCTAAAGTCAATTCCCGCCGCTGAACCAAAATCGAAATTGTCAGAGCGTGGCGGCGAAAAAAAATCAGACCTTGTTTCAAGAGACTGACAATTTGCGCGGCTGTGTCTTCCAGATGTGCCACCACAGCGCCGCGCCTGCAATCACCGATACGACGCTCGCTGCCTGTGCATTCGTCAGTCCCAGAAACGATCGCGGATTGATGCGGATGAACTCTACTAGAAATCGCGCGACGCCGGTCAGGACAAGGTAGGCCGCAAAAACACTTCCGGCAGGCAGTCGCTCAGTCGAGCTCCGCGAGGCCAGTTGCCGCCTACCCAGTCGCCACAGGATCCAGGCAATGACGCACGCCGCGATTAGTTCATAGATCGGGGTAGGATGCACGCGGTCGGTCGTGGGCACGAGGCCGTGCGGAAAACTCATGCCCCAAGGCAGGGAAGTGGGCGTGCCGTAATCGCCGTCGCCCGAAAGCAGGCAGCCGATGCGCCCGATGCCGTAGCCCAGTGCCGCGGCCGCCGAGCCGGCGTCAAACACTTCGAGCAGCGGGAACTTCTGCCGCCTCGCCAGCCACACAAACGCTGCGAATCCCGCGATCAGCCCGCCAAACCATGCCAGTCCGTAACGGCTGAAAAGCTGTCCGAGCGGGTCCGCCAGGAGCTCGCGCGGCGTCTCGAGCACGTGGTAGAGCTTCGCGCCAACGATTCCGACAAGCGCAGGCACGGCGACAAACATCTCCGCCGTGGTCGAGTCGCGGGGTGCCAGGCCACGCCGCGCCATGTCTGCGCGCAGCATGTAGTAGGCTACCAGCATCGCCGCGGCGATCATTAGCCCGAAGGTCGGCACCAGGATCGGCCCAAATCGCAGGAACGGTATCATGGGGCGCCAGTATAGCCGATTGGCTCAGGCGGCATGCGGCACCGGGCACTAGAAATTCGCAGGTTGCAGCCGGAGGCTCTCTTGAAGCCCCTTCCCCCTGGGCCCGCGCCGAGCCAGGTTCACCGATGGAACCCGGCGGTGCGCGCAGACGTCTAATGTTATAGAATTAGTGATAGGCATCCGTTGCTCCGCAGGGTTTGCGAGGTCCAAAATGACGCACTCAAATCCAAGGCTATTTTCCGCCTCTGTATTCCTGGCAGGAGCAGTCGCTGCGGCCGTACTGGCGCTTGGGCCCTCGGCGGCGCTTGCGCAGCGCGGGGGTAGCGCTGGGCACATGGGAGGCGGTGGCGCAGCCGGTCATTTTGGAGGCAGCGGTTCGGCCGGTGGGTCGCACCCGGCAGCAACGACCTCACATTCAAGCACCAAGCCTGCGACTCGAACCGCGCCGGTGACAGATTCCAGGCGTCCGGTTGTGACATCTGCAAAGAACGGGACCACAGGAAGTGTGGGGGCGCACCCAGCGACTCTCGGCGCGCCTGTGTCCACAGGTTCCGGAGCCGCGGTTGCAGTCCACGGAAATTCCGCCGCGCCGCGCACTACAGTGATTGGTTATCCGCCGACCGAGTCGAGCCCATGGCAAGCGGCACAGTCGCACTCCGGCGCGGTCAGCTTTTCCGGCCAGGGCCATGAAATCTGGCAGGATTCACCATCGCGCGCGACCAATAATGCCACCACGAGTGCGCCGACGGTTGTGAACCATTCACAGCTCAGAGAATCAGTCACACCGGCGCTGATTGCTCGCCCCACGCCGCCCCACAAAATTTCATTTCCAGCAGGATCGTCTCCGATTCTTTACGTTCCTGCATTCGGATATTTTGGATCTGCATATGGCCTCGGGTATTACGGAAACGGTTTCGGCTGCAATCCATTCTCGAGTTGGGGTTTCGGATGCGGCGGGCTCGGCTACGGTTTCGGATACGGTAGCGCCTTCGGCTATGGCGGCTACTATGGC
>Ga0209624_10001193_pt1 | contig 21113 bp, 16 predicted proteins | sample JacPinW_OM2H0_O1_FD_188565 | JGI IMG/M metagenome (GOLD analysis project Ga0209624, IMG submission 188565) | Forest soil microbial communities from Algoma, Ontario, Canada - Jack Pine, Ontario site 1_JW_OM2H0_O1 (SPAdes) (version 2) | ecosystem: Environmental > Terrestrial > Soil > Boreal...
GACCGGCGAGTCGCCGGCAAGCACCGAGAATTCGCGCCCGCCCATGAAGCGCGCTGTCGGCACCGGCTCTCCGCGTACGTCGACATTGGCCAGCATGTCGGCTTTAGGATCGAGCCGCGCGGTTCCACCGACGGTCATGATAATGACCCAGGTTCCAGTCGAGATCACGGTGAACGGCTCGCGCCTGGATATGAGATGCGGCACGAGGGAGGCGTTCGAATCGTGTGCGCCGCAGATTATGCGCACATCGGGCGGAAGGCCGATCGCGGCAGCAACCTCAGGTTTGAGCGTTCCGAGCGTGTCCCAGGCCTTGCGCATCGGCGGGAAGAGCCGCCGCCAACCTAGGTTATCGACCATGGTCGAGAGATCACCATCCTTCGGGCGCCACAGGTCGGTGTGCGCTCCGAGCGAGGTTGCTTCCGAAGCCATCGCTCCGCCCAGGCGCCAGGCGAAATATTGCGGATAGGTCAGGAACGCGGTCGCTTGCTTGAATTGGGCCGGGAAATGACGCTCGAAATAGAAAATGTGCCGCCCGAGATTGAGGCCCCGCGGCAGATGGGGCGACCGCGTCTCGTCATAGAGTGGACGCGCCGCGTCATAGGCGGCGTCGACAGAGGCGAATCCATCGAACTCATAGTCGAGCGGCGGAAGCGCTTCGCCTTCGGGCCCCATGAGGACGCCGGCGCAGCCGTGCGTCGTGGTGGAGATCGCTTCGATCGAATGACGCGCGCCAAGCTCGTTGAGCGCGCCGATAAGGAATGACCAAGCACCCTCCGTGTCGAGCTTGAGATAGGGCCCCTTGGCGTCAGGAGGGAGCAACGCGTTGGGGCGGCCGCGCTCGGCTGCGACCTCGCCCGCGGCGTCGAACACGACGACCTTCATATTCGTCTTGCCGAGGTCGAACACCGCGACGCAGCCGTTCATGCCCGCGTCCCCGTCATTCCAGATGGAACATCTCGACCAAGGGCGTGGTGACCGGGCTGCCGTCGGGGTTGGCGACCATGATGTCTTTCATGTGCGCCCACCAGCGCCGCATTACCGCATCCTTCGTCACCTCGCCCATGCGGTGGTCGCCTGTGCGCTCGAGGTAGGCGAAAAGCGCGTTGGTGTCGGGGTCGAGAAAAATTGAATAGTTACTGACTCCTGATTCGCGCAGCAGCGCCTGCAACTCCGGCCAGATCGCGTCGTGCCGGCACCGATATTCGTGCGCCTCGCCGGGGTTGAGGAACATTTTGAAGGCATAGCGCTGCATGGGCTTCGGCCTCAGATCTCCTCGTCGTGGTGGCCTACGCCGCGAAGAATGGTCTCTCCCCGCGTTGGTTGCGGGGAGAGAGGACGGCATTAGAAGTCGAACTTGTCGATGTTTTCCTTCGTGTAAATGAAGGGCGGCCCAAGCAGGATTTCGCTGCCGTTGACGACATTGAGCTTGCCAAGCTTGCCCGCATCGACCGAGGTCGCGCCCGGCTTCAGCTTGCCGTCGGCGACCGCACGCGTGACATAAGTCGCGGCGTAGCCGAGATCGATCGGATTCCATAAGACCACCGATTTGACGCAGTCGGTTTTGAGATAGGGCTTCATCGCGTTGGGCGTCGCCAGGCCGACCACCGCGATCTTGCCGCATTGCCCAGCCTTGGTGACCGCTTCGGCGGAAGCCGGGGTGGCGACCGAGGTCATGCCGAACAGGCCCTTCAGCTTGTCGCCGTATTTGTTGATGAGGGTCGTGGCCTGGTTGAACGACAGATTGTTGTCTTCCTGCGCCTCGACCGTCTCCAGCCACTGCATCTTCGGATGGCACTTTTCCGTATAGGCCTGCATCTCGGCGATCCAACGCGCCTGGTTGGGCGTGGTGAACGTCGAAGTGACAATGGCGAAACTGCCGTCCTCGCCGATTTCCTTGGCCATCGAGTCCATCATGCCCTTGCCGATGCCGTTGAACTCAGCCTGGTTGACGAACCATTCGCGCGCATCGGGGGTGGAGTTCGCGTCATAACCAACGACGTGGATGCCCTTGGACAACGCCTTCTTCAACACCGGAGCGATGGCGACCGGGTCGTTGGCGGCGAACAGCACGCCGTCTACGCCGCGGGTGATATAATTGTCGATGAACTTGATCTGCTCGTCGATCTTGGCCTCGGTCGGCCCGTCGGTCGTGACCTTGACGTTGCCGAGTTCCTTGGCCGCGTCCTGCATGCCCTTGGACGTGGCGTTGAAATAGCCAATGCCGATCAGCTTCGGCACATCGACGAGGGTGATCTCCTTGCCCGCCCTGTCAGGCGGATTGGTCGGCTGACCGCCGTCGTAAGCCTTGGCCACCACCGGCGCCCCCCCGCCGCTCGCGTCGCAGGCGAGTGGGCCCGTCGGCAGATCGTCCGCGCCGTCCCATTTGCCCGCGGCGTTCGCGACGCTGGCGGCGAACGACGAGGCGAACATCGCCGCCGCCGTGGTCGTCAATAAACTCGCTTTCATACCCGACTCCTCCCTAGATGCCGCCAGCGGCGGCGTTGGCCCTCCGAAGGCGCGCGCTCAGTCGCGGCGGCGCTGGAGAGAACTTGCGATCAACACCGAAAGAATGAGCGCGACGCCAATGACGACGATTGTCGCGTCGCCCTTGACGCCAGTCAACGCCAGCCCGTTCTTTAATAGCTGGATCATCGCCAACCCGATCACGGTGCCCCAGATGGTGCCGGAACCGCCGAAAATGCTGGTTCCTCCCAGCACCACCGCGGCGATCACGTCGAGTTCGTAACCGCTACCCATATCCATCCGCGTGGTTGTCACCCGCGAGACCAGGACCCACCCGGCGAGGCCCGAGGCGAGACCGGACAGCGTGTAGACGATGAGCTTCACCCGGTCGACCGGCAGCGCGGAGAAGCGCGCTGCTGTTTCGTTCGAGCCGATCGCGTACAGCGTCCGGCCAAAGGTCGTACGATCGAGCGCGACGCCGGCGATGACGATGAGGACGAGGAGAAGGAGAAGCTGCGCCGGTACGCCGAACAGGCTCCTCTGGCCAAGAAAATAGAACCATTCCGGATAGCCGCGGACGGAGTGCGCCTGGCTTATGCCCTCGGCGAGGCCGCGATAAAGCGCGAGCGTCGCGATCGTCATGATGAGCGGCGGCACTTTCACCCGGGTGATGATGAGACCGTTGACGAAGCCCGCGAGCGCGCCCACGAAGAGCGAGAAGACGATCGCGAGTGGCAGCGGAAAGCCGAACGTTTTCCACGAATAACCCAGCATGATCGCGCTGAGGCCAACGATCGCCCCGACCGAGATATCAATGCCGCCGGTGATGATGACGAAAGTCATCGGCAACGCGATGAGGCCGATCTCGGTCATGAGCCGGCCCTGGTTGAGGAGATTGTCCAGGGTAAGAAAGCGGTCGTTCATGAGACCGAGGCCGAAGAGCGCGATCAGGAGGATGATCGCGAGCAATGTCTCGTGACGCTTGAGCCAGCGCGGCACGCGAAACGTCTTCGCTTCGATCGCCAGGCTCATCGCTTCCACCCTTGAGCGGCGCGGCGCTGGCGACGCAAAATGTCGGCGGTGACGGTAGCGAGAATGAGCCCGCCGCGCAATGCGTCCGTCCAGTAGGGCGAGACGTTGACGAACACGAGCGCGCTCGTGATCTCGGCGATGAGAATGGCCGCAAGCGTCGAGCCGACCACCGTGCCGACGCCGCCGAGGATGCTGACGCCGCCGACCACCGCGGCGGTGATGATGGTGAGTTCGAGGCCTTGCGGGGTCGTCGACTGGATCACGCGAAGCTGCGTCGCATAGACAAGCGAAGCAAGACCGGCGAAGAAGCCGTGCAGCGCGAACACCATCAGCACGGTGCGTTGCGGATTGACCCCGCAGAGGCGCGCGGCCTCAGGGTTACCGCCAGTCGCATAGATCGCACGGCCCGTAGGCGAATTGCGCATCCACAGCGCCGCCAGCACGGTGGCGAGCACCATGATGATGACGGGCATCGGCACGCCGAACAGAGAGAGGTCGGCGAGGTGGAAATTCTGCGGCAGGTCGGTGATCCATTTCCCGCCGGTCACGCTGATGAGGCCGCCTTTCAGGATCGACAGCATGCCGAGCGTGACGACGATCGCCGGGATCCGGAGATAAGCGATGATCGCGCCTTGCGCCGCCATGACGGCGGCGCCAATGACGAGGGGCGCGAGCCACGTCACGATGATCGGGGCGCCTGCGACGGCCAACGAGCCACTGATGGTCGCCAGCACCCCGATGAGAGCGCCGACGGAAATATCGATGTTGCCGGAGATGATCACCATCGACATGCCAACGGCCGCGATCGCGATATAGGCGTTGCCGAGCAGAATGTCGGAGAGATTGCGCGTGGCTAGGAAGCGCGGATTGACGAGGCCGACAACAATGGCGAGGACGACAATCGCGACCGCAAGCAGAAGCTCCTGGCCGGCCAAGCGGCGAAACGCGCCGCTGCGGGAGTTTGCCGAACTTGCGATTGCGGTCGCGCTCACGCGGCCTTCTCCGCGCTCGACGCCCCGCCCATCATCGCCGCGCCCACGGCCTCGGAAGTCGCGTCCGCGCGATCGAACTCGGCCACGATCCGGCCCTCGCGCATCACGAGCACGCGGTCGCTCATGCCCAACACTTCTGGCAGCTCGCTTGAGATCATGAGAATGGCGACGCCGTCGGCCGCGAGCTGACTCATCAGGCGATGAATTTCGGCCTTGGCGCCGACGTCAATGCCGCGGGTCGGCTCATCCAGGATCAAGAGCTTGGGATTGTTGGCGAGCCACTTGGCGAGCACGATCTTTTGCTGATTGCCGCCGGAAAGCCGGCCCGCGATCTCGTCGACCGAACTTGTCTTGACGCTGAATCGCGCGACGCCCTCAAGCGCCATTCGCCGCTCCGCAGCGCGGTCGATGAATCCGACGCGGGACAGAGATCCAAGCGCAGCCAGCGAGAAATTGTGCAGGACGCTCATTCCCCTGACCAGGCCCTGCGTGCCGCGATCTTCAGGCACGTAGGCGATGCCGTTTGCGCGCGCGGTTTCAGGCGAGCCGATTCGGACGTTTTCGCCGTTGAGCCGAACGTCTCCCGACTCGCTCGGCGTCATGCCGAACAGCGTCTGTGCGAGTTCGCTACGGCCGGAACCCACGAGCCCCGCAATGCCGACGATCTCGCCCGAGCGCACGGTGAGGCTGACACCCTTGGTGAGCGGCCGGCGCACGAGATCGCGCGCTTCGAGGACCGGCGCGCCGATCGGCGCGATCGTCTTCGGGAAGAGACTCTCGAGCCGCCGCCCGACCATCATCTGCACGAGTTCGGCGACGTTGGTGTTGGCGACATCGCGTGAGCCGACATAGGCGCCGTCGCGCAACACAGTGACACGGTCAGCGATCGCAAAAATTTCGTCGAGGCGGTGACTGATATAGACGATGCCGACGCCGCGCTGCTTGAGGCGCCGCACAACGTCAAACAAACGCGTTACGTCGCTTTCGGTCAGCGCAGCGGTCGGCTCGTCCATGATAAGGATGCGGGCGTCATAGGACAGCGCGCGCAAAATCTCGACGCGCTGACGGTTGCCGACGGTCAGAACGCCGACAATCTGATCGGCAGAAAGATCGTCGATTTCGAGCGAGTCGAGCAACCGCTCGGCCTCGGCGCGCATCGCTCGCCAATCGATGCGCCCCGCCCCTGCCAGCGGGGCATGGCCGAGAAAAATGTTTTCGGCGACACTGAGCTCGGGAAACAGCAGGAGCTCTTGATAGATCGTCGCGACGCCTGCGCGACGCGCGTCGTCGGGCGAGGAAAAGTGAACTTCCGTCCCGTTGACGAGGATCGAACCGAGGTCCGGCTGGTAGACGCCGGAGACGATCTTGATAAGTGTCGATTTGCCCGCGCCGTTCTCTCCAAGCAGCGCATGGACTTCGCCCGGACGCACGTCGAACGATACGCCCGAGAGAGCGCGCACGCCGGGAAATGACTTCTCGATATTGCGGACCTCGAGCAGCGGAGCGGCTCTGTCGGGCGGAAGATCCATCTCCGGCGCGGCGCTCACGCTGCCTCCGTTACGCGCGTCTCGAGATCGACGACGATCGTCTGCACACCCGCGTCGCGCAGCATGGCAAGCGCTTCCGGCGGCGCAGCCCGGTCGGTTATGACAGCATGGACGCGCGGAAGGGGACAAACGACAAGGCTGCCGCGCTGGGCGAACTTGGAAGCGTCCGCCAGAACGACCAACTTGTCGGCGCGCCGCAGAAGTTTCGTTTCCGCGCGTGCGATCAAGGGGTCGCCCTCGATCACGCCGAACGGGCCGATTGAGATTGCGCTCATGAACATGATGCGGGCAGAATAATGCTGGATTGCATCGTCGTCGAAGGGCGCGACGATGATCTTCTGCTCGCGGTAGACCTCCCCGCCGGGCAAGGCAACGCGGTTCTGCGTTTCACGAATGAGAAACTCGGCCAGCGGATAGGAATTGGTCAGGATCTTGAGCCGCGTATGGCGCAGGAACTCGGCCATCTGGATCGTGGTGGTGCCGCCATTGATGATGATCGCGTCGCCCTCAACGCACATTTCCACGGCCCGTCGCGCAATGGCGCGTTTGGCTTCGACATTGATCGCGCGGCTGATATCGAACGCTTGAGTCTCGACCGACCCCTGCGTCATCCCGCGGGACAATGCGCCGCCGCGCGCCTGGATGCCGCCGTAGACCCGCTCGCAATAGCCTGCCTCCGCGAGGCGTCCGGCGTCACGGCGCGCCGAAGCGACGGACACGCCCGTCGCCGCCATGAGGTCGGCAATTGAGAGGAAGCCTTGCGTGGTGACCAGATTGTGGAGGATTTCGACGCGCTGTCGCTGGCGCATAGCCCTTGTCGTTCCCCCGATATTGGTCGTTGTCGCTTTCACTGGCACAGGCGCCATGCCCTGTCAATCAAGCTCGATCAAACTCGCTCACGACGGTGCGCAATCGCGCAGAAACATTGACGTCTTTCGATCATTTGCCTATCGTTCATGAAAAGCGCGCGGCATCGAGAGGGACGACCAATGGGCGGCGATCAACTTCGTTTTGACGCTCCGTTGCCTGACCTCTGGGACGACGAACACGCGGCTTCCCTCGACGATCCCGGCCAGCTGCTCTACCGGTCCAATCTGCTCGGCAGCGACCTTCGCATCACCAATTTCGGCGGCGGCAACACTTCTGCCAAGCTGACCGCGAACGATCCGCTATCCGGCGTGCCGACCCAAGTCCTGTGGGTCAAGGGCTCCGGCGGCGACATCGGCTCGATGAAGCTTGATGGTTTCTCGACGCTCTATCTCGACAAGCTCCTGAGCCTCAAATCGATCTATCGCGGCCTCGAACACGAGGATGAGATGGTCGCGCTCTACAATCACTGCACGTTCAATCTCAATCCGCGCGCAACCTCGATCGACACCACGCTGCACGGCTTCGTTCCGCACCGCCATGTCGATCACGTTCACGCGGACGCGGTCATTGCGATCGCCGCGAGCGAGAACGCCGAAGTGCTCACCCGCGAGATTTATGGCGGGGAGCTCGGTTTTCTGCCGTGGCAGCGGCCAGGCTTTGACCTCGGGCTCAAGCTCGGCGCGATGGCTGAGGCGAATCCCAACATGAAGGGAGTGGTGCTCGGCGGCCACGGGTTGTTCACCTGGGGACCCACCTCGAAGGAATGCTATCGGACGACGCTCGAGATGATCAACAAGGCCGCCCGATGGCTTGGCGAAAAGATACAGGGAGCAGCCTTCGGAGGGTCACGTGTCGGGGCGTTGTCGCGGGCGGACCGGCGCAATGTTGCGGCGAAGCTCCTGCCCGCCGTTCGCAAGCATATTTCTGCAAGCGAGCGCAAAATCGGACACTTCACCGACGCGCCGGCGGTGTTGGAGTTTGTCAATTCTCGCGATCTCAAGGCCCTGGCGGCGCTTGGGACGTCCTGCCCGGATCACTTCCTGCGCACGAAGATCCGCCCGCTCGTTCTGCCTTACGACCCGACGTCGCGCAATCTCGACGCAGTGATCGGGTCGCTGGACAAAACTCTCGCCGACTATCGCGCCGATTACGCCGCCTATTATGAGCGGTGCAAACACCCGAATTCGCCAGCAATGCGCGATCCTAACGCGGTCGTCTATCTCGTTCCCGGCGTCGGCATGCTGTCCTTCGCCAAGGACAAATCAACGGCTCGCATCGCTGCGGAATTCTACGTCAACGCGATCAACGTTATGCGTGGAGCGACGAGCGTCGGACGCTATGTGGGGCTTTCGGAGCAGGAAGCGTTCAATATCGAATATTGGTTGCTGGAGGAGGCCAAGCTTCAGCGCATGCCGAAGCCGAAGTCGCTCGCCGGGCGCGTCGCGCTGGTGACAGGCGGCGCGGGCGGGATCGGGCAAGCGATCGCGGCTCGGCTCATGGGCGAAGGCGCCTGCGTTGTGCTCGCCGACATCGACGCGCAGAGCCTCGATAACGCCGTCGCCGACTTTGGCAAGCGATTCGGCAAGGACGCAATCACCGGCGTCCACGTCGATGTGACCAACGAGACTAAGGTCGGCGCCGCGTTCCACGAGGCGCTGCTCGCGTATGGCGGGCTGGACATCCTCGTCGCCAATGCCGGCATCGCTTCCGCAGCGCCGTTCGAGGACACTTCGCTCGAGCTTTGGAACCGCAATATCTCGATCCTCGCGACCGGATATTTCCTATCTGCGCGCGCGGGCTACCGCATCATGAAGGAGCAGGGCCTCGGCGGCGCCATCGTCTTCATTGCGTCGAAGAACGCGCTCGCCGCATCGCCCAGCGCCTCCGCCTATTGCGCCGCCAAAGCGGCAGAAGTTCACCTCGCGCGTTGTCTCGCACTCGAAGGCGCGCCGTTCGGCATCCGCGCCAATACGGTCAATCCGGACGCGGTGCTGCGCGGCTCGAAAATCTGGCAGGGGGAGTGGCGGGCGCAACGGGCGGCGTCGAACAAGGTGAGCGAGGACGAGCTCGAAGAGGTCTATCGCCAGCGCTCGCTGTTGAAACGCTCGGTCTATCCCGAGGACGTCGCCGAGGCGGTCTATTATTTTGCCTCGGATCTCTCCGCCAAAAGCACCGGCAATATCCTCAATGTCGACGCAGGCAACGCGGTGAGCTTCACCCGCTGAGCAAGCGCCTTTCAATACGGAGCGGCCATGTCCTACCGCATCCCCGACGCGCTCATCGGCGAGGAGAACATGAGAATCGCCCCCGCACAGGCGGAGGATTATGCAGCGCTCGGCCGGCGCTTGGAGCGCGCCGGCGTCGACATCGAGATCATCACCGCCAAGGTCGCTGCTTTCGCGGTCGCGATTCCGACCTGGGGGGTCGGCACAGGGGGCACGCGCTTTGCGCGCTTTCCGGGCGTCGGCGAGCCGCGTGGAATTTTTGACAAGCTCGAGGATTGCGCGACCATTCATCAACTCACGCGCGCGACGCCGACCTGCTCGCCGCATTTCCGGTGGGATAAGGTCGACGATTATCGCGAGCTGGCCCAATTCGCCGCGGCGCTCGGCGTCGGCTTCGACGCGGTCAATTCCAACACCTTCCAGGATCAGGACGGCCAGAAACTATCCTATAAGTTCGGCTCGCTCGCCCACAGCCAGAAGGCCGTGCGCGATCAGGCGGTCGCGCACAATGTCGAGTGCATCGAGATCGGCGAGAAGCTAGGGTCGAAGGCGCTGACGGTCTGGATCGCCGACGGCTCGAATTTCCCCGGCCAGTCGAATCTCAACCGTATATTCGACTGGTATCTTGAATCGATGCAGGAAATCTACGCGCGGCTGCCTGACGACTGGCGTGTGTTTATCGAGCACAAGCTCTACGAGCCGGCGTTCTACTCGACCGTCATTTCAGACTGGGGAACGAGCCTGATGGCGGCTGAGGCGCTGGGACCGAAGGCCTATTGCCTTGTCGATCTCGGGCACCACGCGCCGAACGTCAATATCGAGCAGATCGTCGCGCGGCTGATCCGAGCGGGCAAGCTTGCGGGTTTTCATTTCAACGATTCAAAATATGGCGACGACGATCTCGACGCCGGCTCGATCGACCCGTTCCGTCTCTTCCTCGTTTTCAATGAACTCGTGGACGCGCGCCTCCGCAACACGCCGGGGTTCGATCCGGCCTACATGCTCGATCAGTCGCATAACGTGACCGATCCGATCGAGAGCTTGATTGTTTCTGCTTTGGAAACGCAGCGCGCCTATGCGCAAGCGCTTCTCGTCGATCGGGACGCGCTTGCCGGCGCGCAGTCGGACAACGACGTCATGCTCGCTCACCGGATTTTGAAGGCCGGATTTATCGGGGATGTGTCGCCGATTTTGGCCGAAGCGCGTTTGCGCACCCGCGGCGCAGTCGATCCGGTCGCCGTCTATCGCGCGTCGAACTATCGCAAGATCAAGGCGAAGGAGCGCCCTGCGGGCAGGGGCTCGTCGTCGGGGATTGTCTAGCGCGATCGGTATCTCGGCGTAATCGCCACCCTTCACCTCGCCCGGAGGGTCACGCGAAGCGCCACCTCTCGAAGGTCGCTTCAGCCTGGGCGGGGCGCGTGAGGCCCCGCGCCGCCGGCGGCGCCAATTGGAGCGTTCTTCGAGGCCCGCTGACGCGGGGCGCCTTGAGATATGAGGTGGCGAGTCCGCGCTCCCGCCTGCGCGGGCGCGCGGACTTAACGCCCGGGACTATTCCGCAGGCGTAGCCGACGGAAATACATCGGCGGGGATTGTGACCGGGTCCGCTTGCCGGCGGAAGCGCCGCCAGGCCATGCGGATGTCGCGGAACAATCTGACCAGGGCGTTCGGCTCGGCGAAGTGCGACGCGAACTCCCGATTTATCTCCAGAGGCTGCCAATAGGTCTGCCTCCAGGTCGTGAACATCGAGTGGAGTTCGTCCGCCTGCTCGGGCCTTACCGACAAAGTCGCGCAGCCACAAAGCGCGTCGATCGTCACCCGCCCCTTCCGGTCGAACTGGAAGCGATGGCGGCTTGGAACATGGTTGAGCCAGCCATGAGCATATTCGAAATCGGAAGGCTGGAAACGAAGCGCGGTGATCATTGGCGCGACGTCCAGATGGCGAAGCGAGCGGCTCGACGCTAGTGCGTATTCCACGTTTGGCATCATAGTCTCCCTAACCAAGGAGCCCCAAAGCCCTGAACGTTTCGGCAAGCAGCGCGTTCCCGCGCGGCGCGCCGGCATTTACGCTTTTTTCTCTTGGACGCGAACCGCGATGCGAAGGACGGCGCGCGCTGTTTACGCTGGAGGTGAGACTAACGCCGTTTGCCGCCGCCCCGCAATCGTTTCCTTCGCCTCGGCACACAGCGCTGCCGATCACAATATCGGGGCGGCGTTTTGGCTCGGCGGCAACCCATTCTGGCCTTTGAGAGGGGGCCGTGGTGCGGATTCGTGGCAGGCGCATGGGCGAACAGGAAGCTTGAAATCGCCCGATACCTGACTAAAGTCAGAGAATGGATGAGAGCCAGCTGCAAAGCGTTCGTCGCTTTAATCGCCTGGTGACCCAGCGCGTCGGCGCGCTCGAGGTCGATTATCTGCGTCGGGGCCGCCCGCTGGCGCAGGCGCGGCTCATTTTCGAAATCAGCGCCGATGGCGTTGACATCCTTGACCTTCGCAGCAGGCTCGGGCTCGATTCCGGCTATCTCAGCCGCCTGCTGCAATCCCTGAAGATGCAGGGATTGATCGCGGTGGCGAAAGGGGAGGGGGATGGCCGACGCCGCCGCGTGAGCCTGACGCGCAAAGGCGGCGCTGAACGCGCGGCCTATGACAGGTTGTCGGACAGTCTCGCGGCATCAATGCTGGGTCCCCTCGACGCCTCCGAGCAGAGTCGTTTGCTGGCGGCGATGGGCGAGGTTGAGCGGCTGATCCGGGCCGCCTCGGTCAAGGTCGCCGCCGAAGCGGCGGACAGCGTCGAGGCGCGCCTCTGCCTGGACGCGTACTTCCGTGAGCTCAGCGCGCGGTTCGAGACCGGCTTTGACGCCGCCGCGGATGACTCCGCCCGCGTCAAAGACATGACGCCTCCGTCCGGTCTGTTCGTGATTGCCCGGCTCGACGGGGATGTGGTTGGATGCGGCGGCTTCAAGCGCATCGACAAGACGACTGGAGAAATCAAGCGGGTCTGGACCGCCCCGCCTGCCCGAGGATTGGGCGTTGCTCGGCGTGTGCTGCGAACGCTCGAAGCTGCGGCGCGCGAAAAAGGGCTGAAGTCGCTACGCCTGGACACCAACCGGGCGTTGACCGAAGCCCACGCGCTTTACCGGAGTGAAGGTTACCGGGAAATCGCCCGTTTCAGCGACAACCCGTACGCCGATCACTGGTTCGAGAAGCGCCTTTAGAGCAGCGCGGGCGGGATGAAAACGCCGCCGAAATCTACCTCCGGGCCGGGCGTGTGGGCGTGGGCTTTGCTCGCGGCGCGGCTTGGAGGCCGTAGGTTGCCATCCCGCGCGCGGTTTCAGCGATCTGCTCATCGGTCAGGATGAACGGATCGCCGAGCGCCAGCGACAGATAATATTGCCGCGCGATCGTCTCCAGCTCCACCGCGAGCCACATCGCTTTCTCCAAATTGGCGGCGACCGCGAGCATGCCATGATTGGCGAGCAGGCAGCCGTTTCGTCCCTCGAGGGCTTTTAGGGCGAGCTCCGAGAGTTCCTTCGTTCCGTAGCGGGCATAGCCAGCGCAGCGAATCGTCGCTCCCCCGAAGGCCGCGATCATATAGTGACACGCCGGTATCTCTTTGCGGGCTATCGCGAGGACGGTCGCATAAGTCGAATGCGTATGCACGATCGCGCCAACGTCCGGCCGCGACTTGGTGATGTCGAAGTGAAATCGCCATTCCGTCGATGGATTCAAGGGTCCGCTCCAGGAGCCGTACTCGCCGTCGAGCGGCATCGCGGCGATCGTCTCTGGCGTCATGGAGTCGTACGGCGTCGCAGACGGAGTGATGAGCAGGACGTCCTTGTAGCGGGCGGAAATGTTGCCTGACGTGCCCTGATTGAGTCCCGCAGCGTTCATCCAACGGGCTTTGGCCACAATGTCTGCGCGCAAGGCCCTTTCGTCCCGTGTCATTCATCGGCCCTCTTAACTCACTGCTGCGCGCCCAACACGCGCTGGATTGACGCAGTTAAGCGACCGCACGCAAGAGTCCGAGCAACTCCCGATGCATGACTTCGTTGCCGCAGCAGATAGAGCCCGTCTCGAGGAAATTGGCCTCGCCGTCGGCGCCGCTCACGAAACCGCCGGCTTCGCGGATAAGGAGCGAGCCAGCAGCGATGTCCCACGAATTCAGGCCTCGCTCCCAGAAGGCGTCGAAGCGGCCCGCTGCGACATAGGCCAGATCGAGCGCGGCGCAGCCCATCCGCCGCACATTGACAACGCGGGCCATTACGGCCGCAAGCTCGGCTCTAAATCGAGGATGCTGCGCCGCCTTGCCAAGATGCGGAATGCCGCAGCCGAAGATCGCCTGCGACAAATCGCTGCGGCCCGCCACCCGCAGCCTGCGATAGCCGCCGAACGCTCCCTGACCCTTCTCGGTCACGTACATGTCATCGTTGGCCGGATTGTAGATGACGCCGGCGACAATCTGCCCTTCGCGCTCCAGCGCGATTGAGATCGCGAACAACGGAATCGCATGCAGGAAGTTGGTCGTCGCATCGAGCGGATCGATGTGCCAGGTGTGGCTCTTATCGGTCCCCTCGACCCGTCCGCCCTCCTCCAGGACGAAGCCATAGCCCGGACGCGCCTTGGCGAGTTCGTCGTAGAGGGTCTTCTCAGCGCGCTTATCAGCCAGACTGACAAAGTCGCCCGGCCCCTTCATCGACACTTGCAGTTCGCTGACCTCGCCGAAATCGCGTTTGAGGCCGCGCCCCGCCTTAATCGCAGCGCTGGTCATTACGGTCATCAAAGCGGATCGGATCATGGGAATGTTTCCATCGGGCAGCGAGCGCGACGGAGCTTTATGGAAGGCCCGGCGTCGAGGCAACCGGCGCCGTGGTCAGTAGACGTAAGGAATGAGACGCCAGGTTCGCGCCCGATAGGCGTCGTATTCGGCCCCGAAAGTCTCGCTGAGCAACCGCTCCTCAGACTTGATGCGAGCCAGCAAGACGGGAAGCGTCAGAACCGCGAGAATGACGCCCACCCCCGATCGGAACGCCAGCCCCCAGCCGAGCGAGAGCACGAAGAGACCAAGATAGCTCGGGTGCCGAATGACTCCATAAAGCCCGCTACTGACCAATCGGTGTTCGGGCTGGATCGCAACGAGTCCGCTAAAGCGCCGCCCAAGCACGAACACCGGCGCAAGGCGAAGGACGCCGCCAGCCGTATAAAGGAGAACACCGAGCCAGCGCACGCCTTGGCCGCCAAGGGTTAGGAAATCAATTCGATCCGTATAGGCCGGCAAATAAGCGCCGAGGACGCCGAGGACGCCAAGAGCGGCGATCACCCAACGATTGGACCGATCCTCCCTAACTCCAGAGCCGATATGGCCCTCACTGAACAGCGCCGCCAATCCGAGCGCGATCGTAACAAGGCTGACCGCGATCAGCGGCGGATAGGAAAAGAAACGACCTGCGCCGCCTGCGCCGGCGATCGCCAGGCCCAAATAGGCGGCGATGCTCAAAACCGTGAAGACGGCTAGCCGCGACTTGATCATGGCTCGTTCCTCGCGCTCGGTTTGGGCGCTCCGCGGCGACGATGACGCGCCTGGCTTATACTCGCGCGCCCCGTTCATCGTCACGATTCGCGCTTGCCAAAAAAGGCGGGCCAGACGATTCGTTGCCTGTCGTTTGTGGCGGCCAGACGGCAGGTCGAGGGGAAGGCATTGGTTCATGGCGTCTGACATCGAAATCGCGCGCGCCGCGCGCTTGAAGCCGATCGCAGAGATCGCGGCGAAGATTGGGGCGCCCGAATCCGCCTTGCACCCGTTCGGCCGCTTCACCGCCAAGCTCGAGTACGATTTTCTTAAAAGCCTCTCGAATCGCCAGGACGGGAAGCTCATTCTTGTGACCGCGATCAGTCCGACCCCGGCTGGCGAGGGCAAGACGACGACCACCATCGGCCTCGGCGACGCGCTCAATCGCATCGGCAGGAAAACGATCATCTGTCTTCGCGAACCTTCGCTCGGACCAAGCTTCGGCATGAAGGGGGGCGCGACCGGCGGCGGCCACGCGCAGGTTGTCCCGATGGACGAGATCAACCTCCATTTCACTGGCGATTTTCACGCCATCACATCGGCGCACAATCTGCTTGCGGCGATGATCGACAATCACATGTACTGGGGCAACGCCCTCCGTCTCGATCAGCGGCGCGTCGCCTGGCGCCGCGTGCTCGATATGAACGACCGCGCGCTTCGCGAAACCGTTATCGGGCTTGGCGCGGGCAACGGATTTCCACGCGAGGACGGCTTCGACATCACCGTCGCTTCGGAAGTTATGGCGGCCTTCTGCCTTGCGACCAGCCTTGAGGAGCTCGAAGAACAGCTCGGCCGTATGGTGGTTGGCTGGGCCAGAGACCGGCGGCCAATCGCCGCCTCCGATCTCAACGCGCCCGGCGCTATGACTGCGCTGCTCAAGGATGCGCTCAGGCCCAACCTCGTGCAAACGCTCGACGGCTCGCCCACACTGGTGCACGGAGGTCCGTTCGCCAACATCGCCCATGGCTGCAATTCCGTGATGGCGACGCGAGCGGCGCTCAAACTCGCAGATTACGTGGTTACCGAAGCGGGCTTCGGCGCGGATCTCGGCGCCGAGAAATTCTTCGACATCAAGTGCCGCAAGGCTGGATTCAAGCCGGCTGCGACGGTGCTCGTCGCCACGGTGCGCGCGCTCAAAATGCACGGCGGAGTCGCCAAGGAGGCGCTCGGCCCAGAGAACCTCCCGGCGCTCGAAGCCGGTCTCTCAAATCTGGCTCGGCATATCGCCAATTTGCGAAGGTTCGGAGTGCCGGTCGCGGTCGCCATAAACCGTTTTGAGACCGACTCTGCAGCCGAACTTGCCTTCGTCGAAGCCGCTGTGGCCCGCGAGTTCGCGGTCAAGACCGTAGTTTGCGACCATTGGGCTCGAGGCGGCGCAGGCGCCGAAGATCTCGCCCATGTCGTGGCCGCGCTTGCGGACGCGGGCGAAGCGAAGTTTCGGCCGCTGTACCGCGACGAGATGAGTTTATGGGACAAGACGCTAACAATCGCGCGAGAGATCTACGGCGCCGCCGACATAGCAGCCGAAGCCTCGGTGCGAGCGAAATTTCACGAGCTCGAGGCCGCAGGCTGGGGCCGGCTGCCGATATGCGTCGCCAAGACCCAATATTCGTTCTCGGACGATCCCTCTCTCATGGGCGCTCCAACGGGGCACGTCCCAAGGATCCGCGACGTTCGTCTCCGTGCAGGCGCAGGCTTTGTCGTCGTCATGATGGGGGACATCCGCACGATGCCGGGATTGCCGCGCGTCCCTGCCGCCGAGAGGATTCGCATCGTCAATGGCGAGATCGACGGCCTCTCTTAAGCACGGGTGAGGACGCTCAACGCGGCGTGGGCGCGTCGTCGCGCAACAGGTTCTCGGTTTTTAGCGCGCGCCAGAGCGCAGCCGGCAGCTTTGCTCCCATCATCGCAGCATTCCGTCTGACTTCACTAGCGCGTTGCGCGCCGGGTATGACGCTGACGACCGCAGGATGGCCAAGCGGAAAACGCAGCGCGGCTTCTGGCAATCCGACTTTGAAACTCTTGCAGATATGCTGGATTCTGCGCACCCGATCTTTGACCTCATCCGGCGCCGGCCCGTAGTTGTAGTGAGTGTCGGCCTTCACGCCCGTCGCCAGTATGCCGGAATTGAACGGGCCGCCGATCACAACCGCGATCTTCTTTTCCTCGCAAAGCGGCAAGAAACTCGTCAGCGCCTCCTGTTCCAGAAGGGTATAACGGCCCGCCAGGAGGAAAACGTCGAAGTCGCCCGCGTCGGCCAACCTTTCGGCGATCTGCCATTCATTAATCCCGGCTCCGATTGCTTTGACCGCTCCGGACGCGCGCAATCGGTCCAGAGCCCGATAGCCCCCGGTCATGAATTCCTTAAAACGCACATCGGCGGCTTCCTTGCTTCCGTGCGTGACGACGTCGACGTCGTGGCCGTAAACGATATCCACTTGGTCGAGACCAAGACGTTCGAGCGAGAATTCGAGCGAGCGCATCACGCCATCATAGGAATAATCGAAGCGCTCCCGCCGCGAGGGCGTTTCAAAAAAAGCGCCCTGTCCTGAACGTTTCTGCGGCTCACAAAGATCGAGCAGCCGGCCGACCTTTGTGGAAACCAAATAGGAGCCACGCGGCTTCGGACGCAAAAACCCGTTCAGTCGGGTCTCAGAAAGTCCCAGTCCATAGAGCGGCGCGGTGTCGAAATATCGACAGCCTGTCGCCCAGACGGCCTCCAGCGTCATACGCGCTTCTTTTTCTGTCATGGGTCGGTAGAGATTGCCGAGCGGTGCTCCGCCGAAACCGAGTTCTGTGAATTGCAGCTCCACGCCACGGCGAGTAATGAGCTTTCGTACTCGCGCGCTCCGCGCATTCGCGGCCGCCGCCATCAATTCTCCCTCCCTGGTAAACGCGAGAACAGATGGTATCGCTCTGGGCGCGCGGCGCCCGGCTCTCGTAGCCCGCGCTCAAATGACCCCCACACGATCAACGTCACAGTAGCGAGAGGAATCGAGCAGTGCGACGATGCTGTTTCCCTGGTGAACGCATAAACCTTCAGCACTCCTTGGGACAAGTCAAGCGATCCGCAAACCATTGAGGCCCTCCAGGCGCCCGTGGCATTGTTGACAACCTGCAACGAGTGCTATCGGTTCTCTCGCAACCATTCGCGATCTTTCGAGGCGATAAAGGCGCGAAGCCGCGCCACACTTGGATCATCCGCGGCTCTCGCCTCGAGATCGGCGAGGATGTGCCGCAAGGCCAAGCGCGCTACAGGCCAATTGTAAGAGCCTTGCTCCAACATTAGGCGCGCGTGGCGGATTGACCGGCGCACGATTTGTTCTATGAAGCGGTCCATCGCGGCGCCCGCTGCCTCTCCGTCGGCGACAACAACCTGGGATAGGCAGGGGCAAACGCGGCGCCGTTGACGTAATGCAGCAATCGTCCCGATTTGGCGCAGCGCGCGTAACGGCATTCGACCGCGGCGGGCCGCCGGCCGCGAGTCGCCAGGGTCAATTTGGGATCCGGGGACCTCCGTCCAATCACAAAATGGCGATAATTAGCGAGCCCCGCGATTGCTTCACGCGGGAACGCGCTGGCTGTAGCCAAGCCGTTGGTTGAGCCGCTCGATCAAATCCTGCGCGGCCTCAGCGATGACCGTGCCGGGCGGGAATATTGCGTCCGCACCCGCCTCGCGGAGGGCTGCGAAGTCCTGGCTCGGGATGACGCCGCCGACGACGATCATTGTATTCTCAAGACCGAGCTTGCCGAGCGCTGTCTTCAAGGCCGGCACGAGCGCGAGGTGGCCTGCGGCAAGCGAAGAGACTCCAACAATATGCGCCTGCTTTTTCAGCGCAAGCGCCGCCACTTCCTCCGGAGTAGCAAACAGCGGCCCGATCTCGACGTCGAACCCAAGATCCACGAACGCCGAGGCGATGATCTTCTGTCCGCGATCGTGCCCATCCTGCCCCATCTTGGCCACCAGAATCCGCGGCAAACGCCCTTCGTTCTCGGCGAAAGCGCGGGTCATGGCGAGCACCCGCTCGTTGGCCTCGCCGCCATGGCCTGACTCGGAAAGATACACGCCGGAAATGGCGCGAGCTTCCGCAACGTGACGGCCGAAAGCCTTCTCCAGGGCCAGGGAGATTTCCCCGACCGTGGCCTTCGCCCGCGCCGCATTGACGGAAAGTTGCAGGAGATTGGCGCGGCCTCGCGCGCCTTCGGTCAGCGCCGCAAGCGCTGCCTGCGTCGCCTTTTCGTCCCGCTCGGCGCGGAGGCGCTTTAGCTTTTCGATCTGCTGCGCGCGCACGGCCGCGGCGTCGACTTTGAGCACGTTAAGGTCCCGCTCGACCGTAGGCGCATAGGCGTTGACGCCGATTACGGTCTGGCGGCCGGAATCGATGCGCGCCTGCGTTCGGGCCGCCGCCTCTTCGATGCGGCGCTTTGGCAGTCCGCTTTCGATTGCGCGCGCCATCCCGCCCAGGCTCTCGATCTCGTCGATATGCGCTTGCGCCCGCGCAGCCAGCTCGGCGGTGAGGCGCTCCACATAATAAGAGCCGCCCCAGGCGTCTATGAGCCTTGTCGTTCCCGTCTCCTCGATAAGGAAAAGCTGGGTGTTGCGGGCGATGCGAGCCGAGAAAGGCGTCGGCAGCGCGAGCGCCTCGTCGAGCGCGTTGGTGTGCAGCGACTGCGTATGCCCCTGCGTGGCGGCCATCGCCTCGATTTGGGTGCGCACGATATTGTTGAAAGGGTCTTGCGCGGTGAGCGACCAGCCGGACGTCTGGCAATGCGCCCGCAAAACGAGCGATTTATCCGATTGCGGGCCGAAGCCCTTGACGATGCCCGCCCAGAGCTTGCGCGCGGCGCGCAGCTTGGCGACCTCCATGAAAAAATTCATGCCCACCGCCCAGAAGAACGACAGACGCGGAGCAAACGCGTCGATGCTCATTCCGGCGGCGACGCCGGCGCGCAAATATTCGACGCCGTCGGCAAGCGTGTAGGCGAGCTCGAGATCCTGCGTCGCGCCGGCCTCCTGCATGTGATAGCCGGAGATCGAAATCGAGTTGAATTTCGGCATGTTCGCCGCCGTGAACGCAAAGATGTCGGCGACGATCCGCATCGAGGCGGCCGGCGGGTAGATGTAAGTGTTGCGGACCATGAACTCTTTCAGAATGTCGTTCTGAATGGTCCCGGAGAGAGCGGTCATCGGCACGCCCTGTTCTTCGGCGGCGACAATGAACAACGCCAGCACCGGCAGCACCGCGCCGTTCATGGTCATCGAGACGCTGATCGAATCGAGCGGGATGCCGGAAAAGAGCGTCCGCATGTCGTAGATCGAGTCGATGGCGACGCCCGCCATGCCGACGTCGCCCGTCACACGCGGATGGTCCGAGTCGTAGCCGCGATGCGTCGCCAGATCGAAGGCGACGGAGAGGCCTTTCTGGCCACCGGCGAGATTGGCGCGATAGAACGCGTTCGATTCCTCGGCGGTCGAAAAGCCCGCGTATTGCCGCACCGTCCAGGGCTGACTGACATACATCGTCGGATAGGGCCCGCGCAGGTACGGCGGAAGCCCCGGCCAATCATGCGAGAGGTCGAGCCCTTCGCGGTCGCGCGGCCCGTAGAGCGACTTGACCTCGATTCCCTCGGGCGTTCTCCCTACTGGCGTTGCGCCTGCGTCGGTCTGCCGCGGTGGGGAGCCGAAAGGCCCAGCCGAGAAATCGGGAATCTGGCTCATGGCGTCGTCGTTCCCCGGATCTCCGCCTCAGCCGCAATTCGGCGATAGAGATTCTGCAGCGCGGCGACAGCGTCGCCGCCGGAAAAAATGAAATCATCGACCCCGGCGGCGCGCCATGTCGCTTCGTTTTCGCCGGGCCGGCCCGCAAGCGACAGGCCCTTCGCGCCCGAAGCCTTGATCGCTTTGGCGAAGGCTTCCGCCTGTCCCGCATAAGCTTTGTCGTCGCCGCACAGGCAGGCGAGCGGCGCGCCGCTTGCTCTCAGGCCTTCGACCGCCTTGTCGGCTGACGCGCTCTCGCGATCGTAGACGGCCTCGAAACCGCCCGCTTCAAGCCATTCGCGCACGAACGCAATGCGGCGTCGATGCGCGGGCTCCGGTCCGAGCGCGGCGAGATAGACCTTCGGCCGCGAACCTGTCTTGGCGAGCATGGCGTCGGAGATGTCGCGAAAACGCTCGAACGGCTCGGCGAGCCGAAGCGGCGCGAGCGCGCCCTCGACCGGCGTAAACACGTCCCGCTCAAAACCGCCCGGGGCGACCTCGACCGGGCGCTCTGCAAGATCGGCGTGTGCGCTGACGCCGGTGATCGGCGACTTGAGCCGCGCTATATCGCGCTTGAGCGCCGCCGCGTTGACCGCCACTTGCCGCTGAAAGACGCCGCTGGCGAGCGCGGACGGCAAGCCGCCCTGTCCTTCGATCTCTTCA
>Ga0209624_10001194_pt1 | contig 21111 bp, 24 predicted proteins | sample JacPinW_OM2H0_O1_FD_188565 | JGI IMG/M metagenome (GOLD analysis project Ga0209624, IMG submission 188565) | Forest soil microbial communities from Algoma, Ontario, Canada - Jack Pine, Ontario site 1_JW_OM2H0_O1 (SPAdes) (version 2) | ecosystem: Environmental > Terrestrial > Soil > Boreal...
CTGTCGCCGATTGGCGAAAGACTGGGAGTGTCTCAGCCGAAAGGCCCTCGCATTCCTACGGCTCGCCTCAATCCGGCTCATGCTGCGAAAGCTATGCATTCAAACGTGATGTTCGCGGACAGACTCTAAGCCAGCCCACATTCAGAGTGCGATGGCGGTTCAGCATCTCTTCGACTCGTCCGGGAATTGGATCGCCTTCAGGGGCAGCCCGGCGGACAAGTATGTATTTTCGAAGGATGGAGAGTGGATAGGGTGGCTTCCCTGGAAGAACACGGTCGTAGTTGATCAAGCCGGGAAGTATCTCGGAGAAATCTGTCAAAACAGGCTCATCCGACGGAGCCACGCGCCCTATCCAGGCTATCCAGGCTATCCAGGCTATCCTGGATACGCCGGGTACTTCCCCTTACCGCTGGGATTCAGCGATACGAGTCTGGGAGAATGAGAGACATTGGCATACCGGGGGCACCAAAGCTTGAGCTGAGAGATCGACTTTCCGCGCAGCTGTTGGGCGCGGACACACTGGCCCCGGAGGTTCGAAATGCTATTGCGATGCATAACGAGACTATCGCGGCGTCGAACAGCTTTCACTCTCTCTTCTGTGAGCGATACAAGAGTGGACAGGACCATAAGGACCTCTATGAGCAAGATCTTCTCCGAGCCATGCTTATTTTTTCCTGCTCTGGTCTTGATGCAACCTTAAAGCAATTAGTAAGAGACGCATTGGAGTGTGTAATTGCGCGAGACATTGGTGCTCATGGCCAGTTTGCTAAGTACCTTGAGCAAGATTAAACAGGGGAATAGGCGACGAAGCTGATCGTAATCAGTTGGCACCACTAAATCTAGACTTCACGCTTCTAGCCAGATTCTTGGCAAGTCCAGATCCTCGAGCCGAGTCGATTCGATCATTAACAGTGAGCCTTACCGGCGATAGTCTCCAATCGCGGGATCAGTTGTTGAAGGTTGCCGCCCACTTCGCGCTGACCCAGGACGATATCCTCGCTGCGGACAAAGTTACAAAAGAGGCCTTCGAGGCTCGCAATCAACTCGCTCACGAAATGGATATCGATTTTCGCGCCGAACACCGGCGCCGCGATCGTGCATACCGCGACATGGTGCGCTGGAGCGAAAACATCCTCCACGTCGCACGTACGTTTATTACTCGTGTTTCCGACAAGATCGCGCAACCACGGGAATAGCTGTAACGCTGAGTGTCCAGGCGTTTCGAATTTGGCCTGGTGGAGGGAACACAACCGCGGCAATGCGCAGGCGTCGTGATATCGCGGTGGGTTGGGTGGCAAAGCGTGCAATATTCTTCCCAAAATCCAGAATCCGTGTTACAACCTTTCTCATTGGCGATCGGGGTCGAGCCCGGCGGCCGCTAAAAAGTGAAGGATATGGCCGCCTGAACGTATTGAGTGCAACCGGATGCACGAAGCAAAGGCCGGACGCGAATTTTTTTATTCCAAACGGCTGTAACCCATTGAAAAGTCTTGATTCAAAAAAATAAACGCTAGTAAACGCTAGCGTTTTTACTAACGTTTACTAGCGCTTACTGGCGTTTAAGAGCGTTTATTTAGATCTGCTCTGAGCGACCTTCGCGTGGCGGTTGCATTCACGAGTATGGAAGCCCAACTGTTCGCTTTGGGAGGACGATCTGCCGCCAGCGCGACGCCCGGAGGGCGGGGAAGGGCGGTTTCCGCAGCGATTCCCCTTTCATCGCCGCCCCATCAGGCATACATAGCGCGAACTCCCTTCCATTCGCGCCGATTGGCGCCGGAGATCGTTATGTCCACGCCGCGTACGTTATACGACAAGATCTGGGACGAGCATGTCTTGGAGACGACCGGCGAGCTCAGCCTCATCTATATCGACCGGCACCTCGTTCACGAGGTCACCAGCCCGCAGGCGTTCGAGGGCTTGCGGCTGTCCGGGCGCAAGGTGCGCGCGCCGCACAAGACGCTGGCCGTCGTCGACCACAACATCCAGACCACCGACCGTCGCGGCGGCATCGAGGATCCGGAGAGCCGCCAGCAGGTCGAGGAACTGGCCAAAAATGCGCGCGAATTCGGCATCGAATATTACGACGAGTTCGACCTGCGCCAGGGCGTCGTGCACATCATCGGTCCCGAGCAGGGTTTCACTTTGCCCGGCACGACGATCGTCTGCGGCGACAGCCACACCTCGACCCATGGCGCCTTCGGCGCGCTGGCGCATGGCATCGGCACCTCCGAGGTCGAGCATGTGCTCGCCACGCAGACGCTGATCCAGTCCAAGGCCAAGAACATGCAGGTCACGGTCGACGGCGCGCTTCCGCCGGGCGTGACCGCCAAGGACATCATCCTCGCCATCATCGGCGAAATCGGCACCGCGGGCGGCACCGGCCACGTGATCGAATATTGCGGCTCGGCGATCGAGGCCCTCTCGATGGAAGGCCGGATGACGGTCTGCAACATGTCGATCGAGGGCGGCGCGCGGGCCGGCATGATCGCCCCCGACGAGAAGACCTACGCCTATCTCAAGGATCGGCCGAAGTCGCCGAAGGGCGCCCTGTGGGACCAGGCCCAGCGGCACTGGGAGACGCTGCGCAGCGACGAGGGCGCGCATTTCGATGGCCAAGTGAAGCTCGACGCCGCGAATCTGCCGCCGATCGTCACGTGGGGCACGAGCCCGCAGGACGTGGCGCCGATTCTTGGCATTGTGCCGAGAGTCGAGGACGGCCAGACCGAACAGAAACGCGCGTCGATCAAGCGATCGCTCGAATATATGGGACTGAACGGCGGGGAGAAGATGACGGAGATCGCCATCGACCGCGTCTTCATCGGCTCCTGCACCAATGGCCGCATCGAGGATCTGCGCGCCGCCGCCGCGATCGCGAATGGCCATAAGGTTAGCGAGCGCGTCAACGCGATGGTCGTGCCCGGATCGGGCCTGGTCAAGGCGCAAGCCGAGGCCGAGGGCCTCGACAAGATCTTTCTCGCCGCCGGTTTCGAGTGGCGCGAGCCCGGCTGCTCGATGTGCCTGGCCATGAACCCGGACAAGCTCGAGCCGGGCGAGCGCTGCGCCTCGACCTCGAACCGCAATTTCGAGGGCCGCCAGGGCTACCGCGGTCGCACGCACCTCGTCTCGCCGGCAATGGCGGCGGCGGCGGCGATCGCCGGGCGCTTCGTCGACGTGCGCGACTGGCGGTAGGGCGGATGAAAGCCGGCGATCTCCTTATCGACGAGAGCGAGATCGTCGAGAGCTTCGTGCGCTCCTCGGGTCCGGGCGGACAGAACGTCAACAAGGTGGCGAGCGCAGTCGAACTCCGGTTCGACGCCCGCGCCTCGCCCAGTCTGCCGAACGACGTCGCGATCCGGCTCATTAAGCTCGCCGGGGCGCGCGCCACCCGGGAGGGCGTCATCGTCATCTTCGCTCAGAGCTTCGCGAGCCAGCCGCGCAACCGCGAGGACGCGCGCGCCCGGCTGGCCGACCTGCTCGTTAAGGCGCAGGCGCGGCCAAAGCGGCGCCTCGCCACGCGGCCGACGCTCGCCTCCAGAGTGCGCCGCGTCGATGAGAAGACGCGCCGCGGCGCGGTCAAGGCGCTGAGAGGCAAGACAACCGGCGCGGACTGATTCACGCCGGGCCGCTGGCCGAACCGGAGCAGGGCCGCTTATCGCCGCGATGCCCGAGCCTCGCTTTGCTGGACCAGACGCGCCGCCCCGCGCAACGCGCCGTCCAGCCGAGGCCGACGAACAGGCGCAGGGGCGGGTTGAGCTTCCCGCGCTTCGCTCTTCATCGCGGCGAAATCCGCTATGTCGTGCGAACAAATGAGCTTCACTTCGCCGAGCGCAAGGCGCGCGAGTTCGCGCAAGCGGAGCTGATTGGCGCGTCGCTGCGCGCCGTCGAACTCCATAAGCGACTCGAACCAGCGCAAGCCCTTCGGCGCGGCGTCGCCGTCCGGCGCGACTTCGGAGTGATGAAAATAGGCGTCGCCGCAATGGAGCAGCCAATCGTTCGCGCGCCTGACTGCGACGCCGCAATGCCCGCGCGAGTGACCAGGAAGCGGCACCAGCAGCACCTCGTCGCGTGTTCCGGGAATGGCGCGCACGGCCGAAAAGCCAAACCAGGATTCGCCCTCTTCCTCGACCGCCGCCCATTTCTTGACCTCGGCGATCTGGACCGCGCGATAGCGGTTTCGCTCGCTTAAGGTCGACCGGTGCGAGGCCGCCCGAAGCTCGGCGACGAAAACGTGGACCACAGCGTCAGGGAAATCGCAGATCCCTCCCGCGTGGTCGAGATCGAGATGAGTCGGCACGATGTGGCGAACATCGCTTGGGCGGAAGCCCAAATCCGCGACTTGCCTGAGCGCCGTCTCGGCGACGTCGAGCCGTGGCCGCACCGCTGCGTTGAACAGAAATCCGAGCCGGCGCGGCTCGTTGACATCGTCGACCCCGAGCCCTGCGTCGACCAGGATCAGGCGGTCATTGCCCTCGATCAGCAGGCAGTGACAGCACATGGGCGCGGGCGACAGTGGCCCCCCGGCGCCTCCGAACAGCTTCCCGCCGCGCGGACAGAGAGACCCGCAATTGAGGTGATGGATGTGCACGCGCTCGAGCTCCGACCGGTTAGCCTGTCACAGATCTGTCGTCCGCGTCCACCTACGGAAACGTCAGGATTGTGCAATCGAAGATTGACTCAGCGATTAACGAACTAATGTTCCGCTTCGGAAGCGGGACGTCGACACGTTCCTTACATCACGCCTTCATCCCGCGGCCGCTCCGTGAGGCTGAGAAAGTAGCCTGAGAAATATCTTGCTAAAAAACAGAATATAATGTATAATGCCTCTGAATAGCAAAATGGAGTTTTGCTCCCACGAACGCAAAACCGTTCCCGCGCTGGATTCGGGCTTTTGAATCTGGAAAAGGGGATTGCGACGAGAATGGTGAAACGAAATGAGGGCCAAGCCATTGAAAACTAACGATTCCGCGAAATCGCTGATTCAGCACCCTCAATGATCTCAATGACTTGCGGCGCCGATGCGAAACGTTTGGTTTCGTTTGGCGAAACGAATCCTTTCGTTTCCCGATTTTTGGCCTCGTCAACGCAAGAAACGAAACGGGCGTTGCGTGCCGGGACGGCGGCTATGGGCCGGAAGGGTGGGCGGCCAGAATGAGGTCTTTAGACGAGGCGGAAGGAGCGAAAGAAGTTGCGCAAAAGAGCACGTAAGTCGTTGAAGGAATTTGCGCGCGTAAACTTGTGCGCGAGGCAGAGGGATGGCGGAATGCTTACCGGTTTTACGCAAGCGACCGCCATTCTCGACGAGCGCTTTCTCTGTGTGCTTCGCGGTGATCGGGAACAAAGCTGATGACAGCGGCTGAATTGCGCACCCTCGCAGCCTTAATCGGCGAACTCGGATCGGCGAATTTCACGACGGCGGTCAGCGCCCAGTTCGGAAACGTCACGAATGACGCCGAGGTCGCGCTCGACGTCGTGGCCATATTGTTCCCGCCGAGCGCGCCATTCGTTGTCGCCGCAGGCGTCCTGCTCGAGATCGCCGCCTATTCCGCGCCCTCAATCCACATCACGGCGGATCCGAATCCGGTCGTCGACGCCCAGACGGCGCTTAGCCGCGCCGGCCGCGTTTGAGCGTCATCCCGGGAGATCGACAGAAGCGGCTCAAACGCCGGCGCCAATCGGCTTATCCGAGTCGCCCGGCATGATGAGCTCGGGAACCTGCGTAAAACTCCAGGCGCCGGAGGGCTGAAGGTCGAGCACCCAGACGAGGTCGTAGACGTGACCCGGCCAGCTGGGCGGAACGCCGTCGGCGCCGCCACGAATGAGACCGGCGATCGTGGGAAGCGCCTCGTGTTGCCAGGAGATGAGAACCGGGTCTTCGGACGCCTTGACCGCCGCCACCAGCTCAGGCTCCTGACCTTTCAGGAAGGACCTGACGGAGAGATTGAGCGCCGTCGCGAGCGGCGCAATCGTCTGCTTTGGCCGCAGACTTTCCGATCCCGAAGCGAACAGACTCATGGGCTTCGCGAGCGGCGGTCTCGGCGAGGCACCGTCGGGGGGATTGAACAGGCCGACCAGAGCGTTGGCCCGCTTCCACCCGGTGAGGGTCAAGGCTCTCGGGTTCTCGACGCCGTTCGGCATGAGTCCGGGGCCGCCGTCGCCGTTCGGCTTCTCCGCATGGCGAATGAGCATGATTTTGGCCGCGGGCATTGGCTTGCTCCACTTCCCTCAGTCGTCGCTTTCTTCGCGCGGTCGGCGTGCGATCGAGTGCGCTTAAGCCCGAAATAATTAGCCTCTTGCCGCCGAATGTCCAAGCCAGGACCTCAGTTCCAGGCGTATTCACGCGCCCAGCACGGCGCCCTCGCGGCGGCCATATCGCGCACGCAGGCGCCGCTCCTTAAGCCGGAATATAGCGATCCGTCAGCGACGCTCGTTCTCGGCAGAGTCCTTAGGCCGCGCCCTCGGTGGCCTTGGCGCGTTCGGCCCGCTTGCGGTCGTTGGGGTCGAGGCGCCCTTTGCGCAGGCGGATCGACTTCGGCGTCACCTCGACGAGCTCGTCGTCCTCGATATAGGCCAGCGCCTTCTCAAGCGTCATTTGGATCGGCGGAGTCAAACGCACCGCCTCGTCCTTGGAGTGGGTGCGGATATTGGTGAGCTTCTTGCCCTTGAGCACGTTGACTTCGAGGTCGTTGTCGCGCGTGTGTTGGCCGACGATCATGCCCTGATAGACCTTCCAGCCCGGCTCGATCATCATCGGGCCGCGATCCTCGAGGTTCCACATCGCATAGGCGACCGCTTCGCCCGCCTCGTTCGAGATCAGCACCCCGTTGCGGCGCCCGGCGATGTCGCCCTTCCATTGGCCCCAGTTGTGGAACAGGCGGTTCATGATCGCGGTGCCGCGCGTGTCGGTCAGCAATTCGCCGAGATAGCCGATGAGGCCGCGCGTCGGCGCCAGGAAGACGAGGCGCAGACGGTCGCCGCCGGACGGGCGCATCTCGATCATCTCGCCTTTGCGCTCGCTCATCTTCTGCACCACGACGCCGGAATGCTCCTCGTCGACGTCGATGACGACTTCCTCGATCGGCTCCAAGATCTCGCCGGACTCATCCCTTCGGAACAGCACCTTGGGACGCGACACGCCGAGCTCGAAACCCTCGCGGCGCATCGTCTCGATCAGGATCGCAAGCTGCAATTCGCCGCGGCCCGACACGATGTAGGAATCGGAATTAGGGGCCGCCTCGACCTTGAGGGCGACATTGCCTTCCGCTTCTTTGTAAAGCCGATCGCGAATCACGCGGCTCGTCACCTTGTCGCCTTCGGTGCCGGCGAGCGGGCTGTCGTTGACGGAGAAAGTCATCGACAGCGTCGGCGGATCGATCGGCTGCGCATGCAACGGCTCGACTTCCTCCGGGCTGCACAAAGTGTCGGCGACGTTGAATTCTTCCAAGCCTGCGATGGCGATGATGTCGCCCGCCGCCGCCTCGTCGATCGGCTGTCGCTCGATGCCGCGGAAAGCGAGGATCTTGGACACCCGGCCGGTCTCGACAAGATCGCCCTCGCGGTCGAGGACTTTCACCGGCGTGTTGGTCTTGATCGCGCCGGAAAAGATGCGGCCGGTGACGATGCGGCCAAGATAGGGGTTCGCTTCAAGCAAGGTCCCGAGCATGCGAAAACCGCCCGCGCCGACCTTCGGCGGCTCCACATGCTTCAGCACGAGATCGAACAGCGGCGCCATGTTTTCGGTCGGCTTGTCCGGACTATCCGACATCCAGCCCTGCTTGGCGGAGCCGTAGATGATCGGGAAGTCGAGCTGCTCGTCGGTCGCGTCGAGCGCGGCGAACAGGTCGAACACTTCGTTGACGACTTCGGTCGGACGAGCGTCCGGCTTGTCGACTTTGTTGACGCAGACGATGGGCTTCAGCCCAATTTTCAGCGCCTTGCCCAGGACGAACTTGGTCTGCGGCATCGGGCCTTCAGCCGCGTCCACCAGGATGATCGCCCCGTCGACCATAGAAAGAATGCGCTCGACCTCGCCGCCGAAATCGGCGTGGCCGGGCGTGTCGACGATATTGACCCGAACATCCTTCCACACCACCGAGGTTGCCTTGGCGAGGATGGTGATGCCGCGCTCACGTTCGAGGTCATTCGAATCCATGACCCGCTCGGCGACGCGCTGGTTGTCGCGAAACGCGCCCGACTGCTGCAAGAGCCGGTCGACGAGGGTCGTCTTGCCATGGTCGACGTGGGCGATGATGGCGATGTTGCGAAGCTTCATGGGCAGGCTTTACTTGGAGGCAGACGTTCGAACGGGTGAAGCGCGCGGGCGCTGTCTCTTGAACGGGAAGTTGACGGGAATGCGACGGCGCGCCGCACGTAACCGCGCTCAGCCGACTAGTTGTGCAGCGCAATACACGAAAGGTCGGCGAAAGGGAAGGGCAATCGGGGGCGGCGTTCGAGGAGGGCCAGGTAGCCAACTCGCCCAGTCCGTCTTAGACCTTTATGGATATTGCAATTCGCCGCCCCGAGGGCGCATTCGTGAGGGGCGAGCTGGCCCCCCGTCGCGATAGGCGCCGTCCAAGGGTGGAGTTTTTGGCGTTCTTTGGGGGGAGCGATGAAAACGCACAAGATCGACGCGCTGAATGGCGCGATCGCTGTCCACGAGTCGTCGGCCGGCCAGGGTCCACCCGTGGTGCTCATCCATGGCAATTCCTCATCCTCGAGCGTCTTCTCGCGTCAGCTCGATGGGCCACTTGGCGAACGCTTCCGGCTGATCGCGGTTGATCTTCCCGGTCATGGCGCGTCGGACGACGCCAAGGATCCGAGCGCTTATTCGCTTCCAGGCCATGCCCGGGCGGTTCGCGCGGTCCTAGACGCGCTGGGGATCGAGGCGGCGCACTTCGTCGGGTGGAGTCTCGGCGGTCATGTCGCGCTCGAAATGGCGCCTGATCTCAGAGAGCCGCGCGGCTTCGTCATTTTTGGCACGCCGCCGCTCACATCCGGCGAAGCGATGAGCGAGGCCTTCCTGCCCAATCCGGCGATGAAAGTCACTTTCCAGGAAAGCGTCGACAGCAGCGAGGCCTTTGCCTATGTCGCCGCGTTCTTCAGACCCGGCTTCGCCGATATTCCGTCGTTCTTTCTCGACGATGTTTTGCGCACGGACGGGCGGGCGCGCAGCAATCTCGGGGCCAGCCTCGTCCCTGGCGGGGCCCGCGACGAGGGCGCGGTAGTGCGCGATCTCACAGTCCCCCTCGCCGTGCTGCACGGCGGTGAAGAACAGCTGGTCAACGGACGCTATTTCGACTCGGTAGCGATGCCGACCCTGTGGCGCGGCGCGGTGCAGATGATTCCCGACGCCGGGCACACGCCCCAATGGGAGACGCCTCAGGTCTTCGACACGCTCATCGAAACGTTCGTCAGGGAGACGGCGTAACCCAGACGCACAGCCTGCAGCGTTGAACTGAAGCGCCAAGCCGTCGCTCATTTTGCGATGGGCGCGTATTTGCCGGCGCTCCAAACGTTGATGTCGTAGCTCGGGTCGAGGACGTCGCCCTTGCTGTCGAAACGGACTGGCCCCATGACGGTCTCGACCGGCTTGCCGTCTTCCAACGCCTTGGCGATCGCCTTTGGATCATCAGAGCCGGCGCGCTTGATTCCCTCGGCGATCGCCTGGATCACGCCATAGCTGAACAGGGTGAAGCCCTCGGGGTCGAACCCTTGCGCCTTGAATTGTTCGAGCGCCTTCGCCGCGTTCGGCGAACGGCGGGGATCAGTCGGGAAGGTGAACAGCGTGCCTTCGCCAGTGGGGCCAGAGATCTGCCAGAACTCGGAGGTGGCGATGCTGTCGCCCGTCATCAGGTTCAGTTTGTAGCTTTGGTCCGCCGCTTGTCGCAGCATGAGACCGGCCTCGGTGTGATAGCCGCCGAAATAAACGAACTCGGCGCCCGCGTTCTTCAGCTTGGTGATGACCGCGGTATAGTCCTTTTCGCCTGGATTGATGCCTTCGAACAGGACCTCGGTGACCCCGCCGGCGTTCAGCTTGTCCTTCACCACCTGCGCCAAGCCTTTTCCGTAAGCCGACTTGTCGTGAACAATGGCGATCTTTTTGCCTTTGTATTTCTCGGCGATCCAGGGCGCGATGAACGCGCCCTGCTCGTCGTCGCGCGGATAGAGACGCATGATTGTCGAATGCCCCTTTTCGGTCAGAACCGGGTTCGATGACGCGGGTGACATCATAAGGAGGCTGTTGTCCGCGTAGACGTCAGCGGCTGGGATCGACGAGCCGGAGCAGGCATGACCGTCTATGTATTTGATCTGCTGCCCGACGATGCGATTGGCGATAGCGACCGCCTGCTTCGGATCGCAGGCGTCGTCCTCGATCACGATCGTGATTTTGCGGCCGTTCACCCCGCCGGCGTCGTTGATCGCTGCGGCAGCGGTCTCGGCGCCGCGTTTCATCTGTTCACCGATGCTGGCTACGGGACCTGTCATCGGTCCAGCGACGGCGATGGTGATGTCCTGGGCCCTGGCCGGCGCAGTCAGCGCTGCGAACCCGAGCCCCGTCAGCGTTAGAATCCATGATTTTCGCATCTGCGATCGCTCCCGTGTCTCGCGTTTCCTCTGCGATCCGCCCCGATTGGGTCGGGCGTGTTCGCGGCCTTCGCGGCCGATCGCGAGGCCCACGGCGATAGCCGGGGCAGTCGACGAGGGCAACCGCCACGATCCCGGCGCTCCACCCCGCGTCCTGCGGATAGACAGAGCAGTCCTGGCGAAATCCTGCGCGAGTTGACGGTTCACCGCTCGGTGAGCTTGAGTTCGATGCGCCGGTTGCGGGCGCGCGATTCTTCGTCAGTCCCCTGATCGAGCGGCTGGAATTCGCCAAAACCAGCAGCAGCTAGGCGATCGGCCTCGACTCCCTTGCTGATCAGATATTGCACCACTGCGACGGCCCGCGCGGCCGACAATTCCCAGTTCGACTTGTAGGGGCCGTTGCCGCTGATCGGGCTGTTGTCGGTGTGTCCGTCGACTCTGAGGATCCATGGGATGTCCGGCGGAATCTCGCGCTCGAGGTCGATCACGGCGGCGGCGAGCGTGTCGAGCGACTGGCGGCCGGCCGGACTGATGTCCGCCTTGCCGACGTCGAACAGCACTGAGGATTGGAACACGAACCGATCGCCTACCACCCGGACGTCGGGCCGGGCGCCAAGGATCTGCCGCAGGCGGCCGAAAAAGTCCGAGCGATAGCGATTGAGCTCTTGAACCTTCTGCGCCAGCGCGACGTTGAGCCGCTGGCCGAGGTCGGCGATCTTCGACTGCGATTCCTTGTTCGCCGATTCTGATGCGGTGAGCGCATCCTCGATCGCCGCGAGCTGCTTGCGGAGCGCGGCGATCTGCTGGTTGAGCACGTCGACCTGGGCAAGAGCCTGAGCCGATATCTGCTTCTGCTGATCCAGCACGACGGCCGCCGCCGAGGCTTGGCCACTGGCGGCGTCTGCGTCGACCACGCCCCGCGACGCAGCGTCCTTGAGCGACTTCTGCTCCCGCTGGGCGGAGTCCAGCGTGGCGGTCAGGGCTGATATCTTGCTTTCGTCAACCCCTTTCTGGGTGCGCTCGAGGGCCAGAAGATTGGTCAGTTCCTCGATCTGCCGATTGAGCCTTACGAGCGCCTCGTCTTTGCCCGTAACCTCGCGCGAGAGGAAGAACTGCGCCAGCATGAACACCGACAGCAGGAAAATGATCACCAGCAGCATTGTCGACAAGGCGTCGACGAAGCCTGGCCAATAGTTCACCGGCTCATATCGGCGTCCGCGCGACAGCGCCATGATTTAACTCCCGAACCCCTCGCCGCCCTCAAATCCGCGCTTCATCGCGCACCCAGCTCGTCCAACAGGCGCCGCAAGAGCTTGCCAATATCTTCCTGCTGCGTCGCCTGCGCGTCGACCCAATCACGAATTTGCTGCTGTTCGGTGCGCATGTGGCCGACCAGAGCCTGAATGCCTTCCGCAAGCGTCGCGATCGCCTTGGTGTCGCGCTGATACTCAATCACAGGCTGCGCGCCTTGGCCGATGATTGGCGCGTCCGGAACCGCCTCGACAGCCGGCGTCGTCTGGACGTGGCTGGCGAGAAACTCCTCAAATTCGGAATAGAATCGATTCTGCGCCTGACCGGCCTGGAGATCGAGAAAACCGAGGATTAAAGAGCTCGCGAGGCCGAACAGAGAGGAGGTAAACGAAACGCTCATGCCGGCGATCGGCGCGGACAAACCTTGCTTGAGGTCATCGAACATGGTTCCGGTGTCAACGCCGGTCTTCATGCTGTCGATCACGCCGGCGATCGAATGGACGGTCTCCAACAGGCCCCAAAACGTGCCGAGCAGCCCGAGGAAGACCAAGAGCCCAACCAGATAGCGGCTGAGCTCGCGGCCCTCGTCGAGCCTCGTGGCGATCGAATCCAGGATCGCGCGCGTAGTGATGGTCGACAAGCCCCGCGCGCCCGCGCCGGCATTGAGCATCACCGCCATCGGCGCAAGCAGGCGAGGGGCCGGCGGGGCGCCGTCGGTCACCGCACCGGTCAACGAGTTGACCCAGTGTATTTCGCGGAACAGCCGAATAACCTGGCGGAAGGTGAACAGCGCGCCGATCGCCAGCACGCCCAGAATGAGGCCGTTCAAACCTGGATTGGCGCTGAAGGCGATCGCGATCTGCTGATAGAGGATGAGGACGACGAATCCGACTAAGGCCAGGAACGCCGCCATCCCCACCAGGAAAATACGCGGGGAAGTCAGCAGGCGGATATCCGGATCTTGCGCCATGGATTGCCGAATCGAACCCCAAAACACAACGCGGACGTCTTCGTCCCAATACCATAGCAAATGATCGGGCAAAGTGGTTACAGAGAAAGGTTTTAATCCCCCGCCTCGCCCTACACGCGGATGATAGCCTACGCCGCTTTCATCTTGGGCTTCAGCCAGCCGCGATTGACCAGCACCTCCGCGATCTGCACCGCGTTAAGCGCCGCTCCCTTGCGCAGATTGTCGGACACGATCCAAAGGTTGAGCCCGTTGTCGATCGTCGGATCGTCGCGGATCCGCGAAATGTAGGTCGCGTCCTCCCCTGCCGCCTCATGCGGGGTGATGTAACCGCCCGGCTCGCGTCGGTCGATAACCAGGCAGCCGGGCGCGCGGCGCAGGATGTCCCGCGCCTCATCGGCGCTGATCGGATCGACGAATTCGATGTTGACGGCCTCCGAGTGGCCAATGAACACGGGCACCCTGACGCAGGTCGCGGTCAGCTTGATCTTGGGGTCGAGGATTTTCTTGGTCTCGGCGACCATCTTCCACTCTTCCTTGGTCGAGCCGTCGTCCATGAACACATCGATCTGCGGAATTACGTTGAACGCGATTCGCTTTGGGAACTTCTTCGGTTCGACCGGGTCGGATACGAATACCGCGCGCGTCTGCGCGAACAATTCGTCCATCGCCTCCTTGCCGGCGCCGGAGACCGATTGATAGGTCGCGACCACCACGCGCCTGATTGTCGCGCGGTCGTGCAGCGGCTTCAGCGCCACAACGAGCTGAGCGGTCGAGCAGTTGGGGTTGGCGATGATGTTCTTCTTGCCGAACCCTTTCGCCGCGGCGGCGTTGACCTCGGGCACGATCAGCGGCACGTCCGGGTCCAGGCGCCACGCCGACGAATTGTCGATGACCACGCATCCCCGGGCGCCGATCCTGGGCGAATAGTCTTTCGACACGGCTCCGCCCGCCGACATGAGGCAAATGTCGGTGTCGGAAAAATCATAATGCTCGAGCGCCTTGCACTTGAGCGTCTTGTCGCCAAACGAGACTTCGCGGCCGATCGAAGCGGGAGAAGCAAGCGCAACCACTTCGGAGACCGGGAATTGGCGCTCCGCGAGGATCGAGAGCATCTCGTGGCCAACATTGCCGGTGGCGCCGGCGACCGCGACCTTGAAGCCTGACATGATGAAGAATTCCTTGTTCGCCCTATCTCCCCTCAAGGCCCTGGAGCGCGGGCCTTATGAACCCCAGCGCCCGCCGGGGAGAAGCCGGAGCAGGGGCGCGGTCAGCCGTTCGTCCCGCTTTTCAGCGGGCGGCGCGTTTCGGTCGATGCTTTTAACCCGTGGCGCGACATCGAACCTGATCCGGAGCAGCGCGGAAAAGCGCCGATGGGGATTTTGGAAAACCATGACCCACGCGGGTTGTCAATGTTCAATGCCCTTATCTCACGCTTCCAGGCCGGGGCGACGCGCGGCCTCGGCCTCGGCCCTGCGCTTTTCTTCGGCTTCAGCCCTCCAGAATTCGTGGCGAGCCTTCCAATACCCCCAGCGATCATCCAAATTATCCATATCAAATACTTTAGGGAGCCACTGTTCGCTGCGAGGCCGGGTGTAGCCGTCCGGAAGGGTCGTGTCTTCCCCCAGGCGGCTTCGAGTTGCGTTTGAGCGAGGCTCTCCGCTTTGCCGAGGAACGCCCTGTCCAGAAGCGCGTCGACTAGCTGAGTGTCGCTGAGTGATGCGCCGTAGAAACTGGCGCCACTAAGCCATGCGCCCTCGAGATGTGCTCTGTCGACCAACGCCTCATCGAGCCGAGCTTTACCGCGCGACGCGCGTTCCAGATGGGCCTCGTTCAGCCACGCGCCTCGGAGCGATCCCTCGTTAAAGGATGCGGGCCTCAATATGAGCTTTGGTTAACATGGCGCCCTCGAGGTGCGCCTTGGCGCCGGGCTCCGCCTCGGACCGGGCCTGAATATCGAACGCGGCCATTGGACGAGTTTGGCTCAAACAAGAGCTCAAGCGGACGCTTTTCGATGCAAAAGCCAAGAATCTGCCGCGAAATGCAACTGTATTATGGACCTGCGCCGGGCGCCTTCCTCGACCATGGCCGTCCTTGCCGCGGCGAGCGCCCCTCACGGCTGCCCGCTGCATGCTCTGTAGTTGAGAGAGACGAATTTGATTGCGAAAAACAAAATCTCGTGTTATAAATTTCTATTCGCCGGGTTGAACGCGCCGCTAGGTGGGCGGACCGAAGATGGACATGGAGCATGATCGGCTCGATCGCCGAATGGAGTGCACAACACAAAGGAGGACTTTCCGGTCGCGCTCGGGGGTGCGAGGCGCCATGTCTCCAAGCCTCGAGCAGCAAGGCGGAAGGGAATGGTTTTTTTATCTCATTCGTCCGTAACCCATTGAAAAGGCCCGATTCGGAAAAATAAACGCTAGTAAACGCTAGCCCTTTTACTAGCGTTTAGGGACGTTTACGCGCGTTTAGTCTGCACGAAGCAGCCTCGACTCTCGGCCCGACGCTGGAAGAGAAGCGACTCGGAAATGGCGCCGCAAGCCCTTGAAAAGGTTCATTTCGGACTCGCAAAATCTGCAGGCCTCTCCGTCAACGAGTGCGCGCTTCCCGCTCGGTCTTGAGGATCGCCATCATGATCAGATCGCTTCGCCTGCCGTCTGCCAGCCGATAGGCCTGGCGCAGCACGCCGTCACGGGTGAAGCCCAGTTTCTCATAGGATCGCTGAGCGCGGAGGTTATCGGCGAAGCAGTCAAGATGGAACCGCTCGGCGCCCATCGGCCCGAAAGCCTCGTCGAGAACGAGGCTCAGAAACGCCGTGCCGAGGCCCCGGCCGGGGCGGGCGACCGCGATGCGCTTGAGATAGAGGTTCAAGTGCGGATCGCCTAGCCCGCGCAGGATGGCGAAGGCCTCGATTTCGCCCGATCGCCCGACGCCGACCCTGTACGCGTGCGACGGCGAGGACAGCATCGCGCCATGCTCCTCCTCGTCCGAACGGGCGACGTAGAGCTCGTAGTCCGGCGAGCGCTCGATCGCCATCATGGCGCTGATGTCCGCAAGCGCCGCTGGGCGCAACGTAAGCTGGGACGGGTTCATGATGGGCGAGGCGGTTTGCGGACAACTCCAGGGTCGCTTCACCCATTGCGCGTTGCGGCGCGAGCGTCTATATCGCGCCGTCCTTGAGCCGGCTAATCGTCGCTCGAGATCATGGGAGATGGGCGCTTAGCTCAGCGGTAGAGCACTACCTTGACATGGTAGGGGTCAGAGGTTCAATCCCTCTAGCGCCCACCATCTCCTAAATCTCACTAACCATTGATAAGACTAGGCTTTTGGCGCTGCCGTTGCATCTATCGCAAGCCGATGGCCGAGGCGGAAATTGCGTACGAAAGAGCAACATAAACGTGCGACTCGTGCGAAATCCGTGTGATCCGTTGCCCGTCCGTTCCCGTCGCGACCCACTTTTGATGTGTCGGTCAGCTCCACTTGCAGGTACGCGGCACGCCGCGGTGCGTGTTACCGCCGATGCATGTCACCGACTTGCCGCAGGGATGGACGCCCGTTCGCGTTTCTCCGTAGTTAAGCTGGCCTGCGGGCCACAATTCGAAACTGGCTTTCAACGGCTGTCCGGGACAACTGGCGGCAAATGACGGGCCGGCGCCACTAAGGACGACCGCAGCGAAAAACGCGAAAATCAAAGTCTTCATTCTGGCCTCCCCTCTATGGTTCCACCCTACGAAACTGTCGATTCAAGCATTTTTTGTCAAGCGCCACCATGACTCGCGCCGGCTTCTCGCTTCTCGCCATTACCATCTGCAAATGTGATTGATCGAGGGTCCATTAATCACATTTATGCTCTGCTTTTCTGAAGAAAAGCGAGAACCGACCCTTGAATTGTTCATGGTTCGTTCCTATATAGGATTTATGGGCGGTCTGTCCGCCGCTTTCGCTCGCTTAACCGGGACCACCCGCCAGCGGGTGCAACTTGGAAAATCAGAAACATGGCCTTTGAACCCACAAACGACGAAAATAAGCGCTTCGACGCAGCGTCGCTAAATTTATTTTTGTCAACGTTTCCGGGCATCTTCGAGGATTTCAGCGATTTCGAGCGCATAAAACGCAGGTTTTCTTGTGCACTGGCGCTAAGGGTAGGGGCATCGCTCATTGACGTGATCGTTGAAGACGGCGTTAGCCGGCTCGGCTTCGGTCCTTCCATCTGGGAAACCATCGAGCGCCGGCCGACCGAGTACGCCGCGCGCCAGCACCAAAAGCTGTATCGCGCCTTTCTCGCCCTCATCGCCAGCGACTTCTCGTGGTTCGCCTCTGCGGCCGAGAAGTTCTTTTCCGGCGCCGACGACGTTCCTGTCGCCCCTATCGGACCTCAGGTCGTCACCGGGGTCGAGGAGATCGCCACCGCCACGCGCCGCACGCCGGCCGGGGTTCTTCGATTGATCCAAGGCGGTCGATTGCCTGTCGCCGTGGTCGCCGGCAAGCCGACCAGCACGCAGGCAATGTTGCGCCCTCACCGCCGCTACGGCGCGTCGGCCATCGCAGCCTGACATTCATTTGCGCGGGCGGGATCACCCGCCTGCGCTTTCACGCGCCCTCAAGCCTTTCAGAAAGGACATCAATATGAGCGCTCCGTCGAAACAACTCTACTCAATGCAGGAGGTCTGCATCGCAACCGGCATCAGCGAGGATTCGATCCGCCGCGAAATGCGGAAAGGCCTCGCCTCCCGCCTTCTCGTCGGACGCCGCCGATTCTTGAAAGGCGACGTTGAGGCGTGGTTCGGGATCGGCGACTCTGCTCGGGTAGCGCAACTCAAGAGCTTTACACCGGTCCGCGTTACGCACGATGTCGAGTGATTTCATCGACACGGACGCCGCAGCAACAATACTTTCTGTCACGACGCGAACGATCCTCAACTTGCGCCGCTCTGGGCGCTTGCCGTTCCAAAAAGAGGGAACGAAGATTTTCTTTCGCAGATCGCACGTCACCGCGCTTTTGAAGGCCGGAGCGCCGGCCTTGCCGGCGAAGACCTTGACGCGAGACGCGCGTGAGTTGCCTCCATTTATTCTGCGCGAGCCTTCGCGCCGCGCCGTCTTCGTAAATTGATCTAGGCCGGCCCACAGCGGCCCGCCACCGCCGCAGCCGGGGCGCCGTATCAATCCACCTGACAACGCCCTCTTGACCGCCCACGGGGCGCGCTGGCGTTCGCCTCCATCTCTCCACCACGAAAGATTTTTCAATGCCTGTCACTCATCGCATACGCGCCGGCGAAGTCAGCCGGAACGTGGACGCCTAACAATTTCCCGGCCTGCGATCCCCGCGGGCCGACACCGCCGCTATGTGCGGCAGGAAGACTACCCCATGTCATCAATTTTCAATCCAAGCGCTCCAGGTCATCCATCGCAAGTCGTGGCCGAAGAAAAAATCCGCGCTCCTCTCGACGGCTTCAGCCCTTGGGCGACTCATACCCTTGCGATCCCTCTTGGCGCCGATGCGCAAATCGTAAGCGTCCCGAACGCCGTCATCGACTTTCTCGGAATGCCGATGAATCGGCGCGAAGGCCGAGACATTTAAAACCTCAAATTCCATAGGAAAGAATCCAATGAAGAACCTCCTCACACCAAGCCGCGAGTCGCTCGCGGACCTACAGCGCCAGCGGGCCGACAAGCTCGCCGCCGTCAAAGCCGAAGTCACCGCATCTAACGTCCTGGCCCGCGTCCACGGCGACGGTGCGCCAGCGCGCGCGGCGCTTGCTGCGTTTGACTCCCAGCAATCCGCCGCATTGTCCAATTGGGCACGAGGGCGAGTTACAGGCCGGCCCACAGCCGCCGCCGCGCACAGAGCTGAGCTCGTTGCCGCGGTTGCCGACGCCGAACAAGCGAGCGCCGACGCGACCGCCGCGCAGGCCGAATGTCAGGCAAACGTCGAGCGCCTGAGCGCGCCGCTGGCGGGCATCGACAAGAAAATTCGTGAAGCCGCAAAGCTCATTGCTATCGAGCAAGCGACCGCGCTTCTACCCGAGGTCAAAGCGGCGATCGAGACCGCTGAGAATCTTCGCCACCGTCTGGACGCCGCTCGCGCCGAGGTCATGAACGGGTTCGAGTTCGGAAGAAATGACTATCCCGAGGCTGGCGCCGCGCTTGCTGCGTTCGACGCGGCTCGCGGTATCGCTGAGGCACGGCCAGCCACGACGGCGGACCCGGCCTCCTGGCGCAAGTTCGCGGCGGCGCTCGAACGCGATGCGAAAATCAGCTTCGAGGACGCGCAAGCGATGGCCGTTCCGCCCACGCCGTTCGTCCCGACCGCGGCCGACTCGGCAACCGCTGCGATGTTGGCGGTGGTTTCCTTCCCGAGTCAGAGCGTTCAGCACTGAACGACGACTCAACCACAACCTCTTTTTTCACAGGAACTACTTCAAATGACACAACCCGAAATCAACGCGCTTCTCCTCTCCGCCATCTCCGATTTGTGGAGTGATCATCATGGCGGGTACGTCGTACAGGCGAGCGACCCTGACCGCGACGAGAAGATCGCAGCCGGCAAAGCACGCAACGCGCATATCGAGTCCATTCGCGCCCAACTCGCTGCGGCGGCGGCGCAGTTCCCGGTGGCGGCATGAGCGCCCTGACGAAAACTGAAATCTCGCGCGCCGTGACCGCGATCCGCGACCTCGCCGAGATTATCGAGCGAATAGAAAAAGCGTCCTGGCCAGAGACCCAGAACGACGTTTTGAGAAAGGCCGATGGTCTTCACCCGCGTGCCAGTGCGTCGCAACTGCTTGCAAAGCGCGTCGCCGAGGCGGAAACGATCGCCAAGCGCCAAGACGATATGGCCTCGGCGCTGCTCGCCCAACTCGCAGACCTCAACGCCAGCCTCGACCGTCTCGAAGCGGGAGGCGCGTGATGGCCGCCAAAGATCGAGCCGCTACGCACGAGCGCGACCGCCAGCGCTTTGAGGCTCAAGCACTCGCCGCCGACGCGAAACGACGTGCGGCCAAGCCCACCGTGAGCCGCGCGCAAATTGACACCCTTATGGACTCGATGACGGATGAAGGCAGGGCTCACGTTGCAATGATGGCTACCATTAAGGCCGGACTCAGGCCCGCGACGTGGCCGCGATGAGCAACCTCGTGAAGATCAAGAACGGTCGTGGATCGGATGAGGCGAATCTCGACGGCGTGAGTCACAAGATTCACGCCGACGGATTCTTCTATCTGCCGCCCGATGTCGCGGCGCGCTTGGTAGGTGTCGGCGGCTTCTATCGGGCCGGCCCTGGCGAACACCCGGAAGCCGGCACGGCCAGTTTGGTGGAGATCGCAGACCTCGTTTTCGCACTCGACGCGGGGCCGGTTCGCGCAGCTCTAATCGAAACGCTATCGGCGCATGGCGCGCTGTAGTTCAACCCACGGAGACTTTCAAATGGTAGACTTCCTAGCACTCACGCCAGCCGGCGCAGCACAGCCCTTTGCGAATCTAGATGTCGGCGGCAAAACTTATGTGGCCGACGCGAACGGCGTTATCCACGGCGTCACGCCAAATCACGCTCAGAGCCTTCTGGCTTGCGGCGCCGTTCCTTTGACGCCGCCGAAGTGGGTTGACCAACGCTCGCTGATCGTCGTCACGTAAATCGAATCGAAAGCGCGTCTGGGTACTTCCTGCCCGACGCGCATCGAAGTGCTCCATCGGCGCGGCTCGTTTCCAGGTCGCGAAAGTATGACGTTCGTCACGGTCCGTCAACGTACTGATGTCGAGCGCCCACGGCGACGGCGCAGCTTACGAGGCTGGGAGCGTTGCCAAACTTGCCGGCGCGTACAGGGAATTGTGCGCGCCGGTCCTTTCATTCACCTTCCGACCGCGTTGGCATTACGCGACCGGACGGGAAACAGACACTCGTTCGCCGAAATGCATGACGACCGCAATGCGCAAATTGCGGTCATTGGGCGACGGTCTACCGAGCGCATCGAACCGATCCAAGACTGCCCTTCGAGTATTGGCTCGGAGGCGGAATCCTGGCTCGCTCAACATATAACCAGCGCTTCAACGGCTTTTGTGCTAAGCCGCATGATGCCCGGAGGGTGCGCCGTGAGCGAAACCCGAAAAATTGCGGCGATTTTGGTCTCGGATGTGGTCGGCTATAGCCGGCTCGCGGGCGCGGACGAAGATCGAACCCTGGCGCGACTGCGCGCGCTGCGCAGCGATCTGATTGATCCCACAATCTCCGTGCATCATGGCCGCATCGTCAAGCGCACCGGCGATGGCAGCGTCATCGAGTTTCGCAGCGTCGTCGACGCGGTGCGCTGCGCACT
>Ga0209624_10001196_pt1 | contig 21090 bp, 20 predicted proteins | sample JacPinW_OM2H0_O1_FD_188565 | JGI IMG/M metagenome (GOLD analysis project Ga0209624, IMG submission 188565) | Forest soil microbial communities from Algoma, Ontario, Canada - Jack Pine, Ontario site 1_JW_OM2H0_O1 (SPAdes) (version 2) | ecosystem: Environmental > Terrestrial > Soil > Boreal...
TCATTGACACAGGCGCGGTCACTCCCCGCTCCCCCGCAGCACCACCGCCGCCGTCTTCAGCAAAATCCTGAAATCCATCCCCAAACTCCATCGAAGGATGTACTCAATATCCAGTTTCATCCCTGCTTGAAACGACGGATTCCGCCGCGCCGTTACCTGCCAAAGCCCCGTCATCCCCGGAACCACATCCAGCCGCGGCAAGTGCTCAATCGCGTACTCTGAAAAATCATCCAGAGGGTGCGGCCGCGGCCCCACCAGGCTCATCTCCCCTCGCAGCACGTTCCACAACTGCGGAAGCTCATCCAGACTGTAGCGTCGCAGTACTCGTCCCACCCGCGTGATTCGGGGATCGTCTGTGATTTTGAAGAACGGTCCTTGCCTCTGATTTCGCCCCCGCAGCTTCTCCTTCAGTCCATCTGCATCTCTCACCATCGTTCGAAACTTGTAGCAGCGAAACGCTCTGCCCTTGCGTCCCGCGCGCAGCGCCGAATAGAGCGCCGGCCCCGGCGAATTCAGTCGGACGAGAATCGCGATCACCGCCAGCGCCGGAGCCAGCAGCATCAGCGCCACTCCCGCTCCCGCCACATCCAGCGCCCGCTTCAGAAATAATCCCACCACCGGCAAGCGCTCTTCGTGCAGAGAAATAAGAGTCATGTCCCCAATCCGTTCCGTTTCCCTCATTGGCTCGCACCCAAACAGATCCGGCGCAATCTTCACATCCAGCCGCAATTGCCGAGCCGCGCGCAGCACCCGCAGCGCCAAGTCCCGATCATGCGGCGCGGCCAGAATCACCTCATCCACAAACGCCGTGCGCGCCAGTTCCGCCAAGTCACTCGTCCGTCCCATCACGCCTTTTCCAGCCAGCTTCCGGTCATCCAGAAAACCGCAAACCGACCGGCCCATCTCTGGATGTTTTTCCAAGTAACTCGCCAGTCGCTGTCCCAGTCCCCCTGCTCCAACGATCAGGACATTCCGCATCCCGCCCCGGGTCGGCGTGCTGGGCCGTTTGCCTTCCCGCTGCGCCCACCGTAAGGCAAGCAATCCGCCGGAGTGCAACATGCCTGCAATCCAGACCAGCGCAGACCGCAACCATTTTCCAGCGCACCGACTTTGCGGAGGTTCCGGCAACCGCAGCGCCACAACATCCCCGCCATTTTTTCGGTCGGCGTCCGCCAATCGAACCGCAACCGGAGCCGAAAATCCCGCATACCCACCTGCCTCCCGCTGTGGTCTTTTCCGAACGCCAACCGAGGCTGCTCCTGGAATTAACCGCGCAGCCCACTCGGTTCCGTGAGGTTTTCCCTGTCCTGGATTTAAAAAAGGAGAAGACACTTCAGACCAATTCCAACTCGTACCCCTTGATCTCAATCGCCAGCGAGCGCTGGATTGATTCAATCGAGATCACCAGCTTTCCTTCTTCGTGCTTCACCAGCACGCCTTCCAATCCCTTCAAGCACCCGCCCCGGATCCGCACCCGCTGTCCGGTGTGCACGAACGCGTGCAGGGAAAACAACCCTTTCTCTTGCAGCAGCAATTGCAGATCCTCGATCTGCTTCGTTGGCACCGCCACCACGATCCCTCCAAAGCTCACAAAACCAATCAGTCCGGCAGTGTGCAATACCACCCGCCGCGCATCAATAGACTGATCGATGTGCACAAATGCGTACCCAGGGAACAGAGGAATCGTTACCACCTTCGCCCGGTCGCTCCACGTGTGATTTTCGGTCAGCAATGGCAGGTAGACTTCGCAGCTTTTGTGGTTGAGCTGTGCCACCACTCTCTTCTCGAACCGGTACCGGGTCTGTACCGCGAACCACTGTGACGGTGTGGTCACCACCACCGGCTGCGTCTGAGTCAAAACAACGCCCGCCTCCGGGACTCCATAGCTACCGCTCATTGAGTCCCACAGCCATTTCTCGTTTTCATTTGCAAAGCGTTTTCAGGTCTTGCCACGCCGCAGCACTTGCGGCAGGCAATCAGCACTTGTCAGAACAATCTTTTCCAGTAATGCAAAGCTCTACAGCCGCCGATAAATCCGCTCCGGGACCGGAAACCTTCTCTCGCTCAACACCGTTCCCAGCAGCCGAGACTGCGCCCCCTCCAGCGTTTCCTTGATCTTGCGGGCGGTCGCTCTTCGTGTACTGTGAGCCCCGACCACCAGAATGATTCCATCCGTGAGTTGTCCCAGCAACGCAGCCTCACTCGATATCCCGGCCACAGGCCCGTGAATTACGGCATACTCAAACTCTTTCCGCAACTCCGCCAGCCAGGAAGCCCAATAGCGTCCTGTTCTTGATTCCTCGCCGCATTCGCGCCCAGCGAACCCCGGCACGCGCCACAAGTTGACCGCCATCTGGGTAGACCATGATTTGATTGGCTAGGACTTGATAGGACATCTCCCCGAGCTCTGGGGATAATCCCGCACCGCCTCTTCTACCCCCGCAGTTATTGGGCAAGAAGCCCGGCCCACCACCGCGATATGGGCGCTCGTCTCCAGTGCCAGTGCCCATCCCACTTGGTCGCAGATGCTACCAACATCTGTGTGTGGCTCCGCCGCGCTGAACACGACCTGGGTCGCAGGTCGACCCCCGCTGGCAAAAAACACACGCTGCACCAGGCCCCGAATCTGATCCCGCGCAAAGTCTTCCCGATTCCAATCGCTCGTCGTCGCGCATAAAACCTCAACCTGCTGTACTGGAGCCTCCTGCACCCGTGACCCCATCATTTCGGAACTTCGCAGCACGTCCGCGTTCGCACTCATTTCATCTCCTAGGCAGATAGCCGTTGCTCTATTTCTTCCGGGATCGAAGCCAATACCGGGATTTCCAGGCACCTAAAAACTTCTTCCGGCGTGCGCAGCGCAGGGTCAAGATAATCCGCCGCGAACGCCGCCCCCGCACCGGAGCCCAGCGCAGCCACCAAGCCCACCAGCACCACCATTCCCGCGGGCCACACCGGCAGCGCCGGCACCACCGCCTGTTCAGCAATCGCTACATTGACAATGCCGCCTTCGTCCAGCGCATCGCCCATGCGTGCTTCCTCCCGTTTCTTCACGTAGAGCAGGTAGTTCTCCTGAGCCGCCTTCTCGCTGCTCGTCAGATCATCCTGCACAATCGCATCCTCGCCCAGCTCACGCGCCAGGCTGCGATATCCGGCCAATTGCGCGCTCGTCGCTGCCTCTCGCGCCTCCAGTCCCTTCATCTCAACCTGCGCCTTTTGCAGCTCTGCCACGGCCCATTCGTAGTTCGTATCCCGGTCAGTAGTTTCATCGCGCACTGGACTAGCCTTCTGTTCCGCAATTGCGCCTTCGGCTTGAGTAATCTCCTGCTCCACCTCCCTCACTAACCGATGGCTGGGCTCAAACTTGGTCAGCAACTGTGTCTTCTTCAACTCCAGATCCAGCAGGCTCGCCTTCAGCGCCCGCAACAGCTCGGGATTATCCGCGGTGCGAACCTGCGTAGTGGTCCGCTCCGGCAACTTCGCCAGCTGTTCCCTAAGTTCGTGAACTCGATGCTCGGTATCCGACATCTCCACCTGAGTCTGCCGGTAACTCGCCTCCACGTCGTTAAGCCGCTGCAACACCAGATCGCGTTGCTGAGCGGCGACCACCACGTCATGGCTTTTCGTGAACTCCATCAACTTGCCCTGGGCCGCTTCCAGTTGCCGGCGCGATTCCCCAGTCTGCTCATCGAAGAAATGCAGTTGTCCGCCCGGCCGGTGGACTTCCATGTGCTTTTCCAGATACACGCTGGCTAGCGACTGCAGCACATGCGCCGCCAGTTGCGGATCAGCCGCGCCATAGCTAACCGCGATCAGGTTCGTTTTCTTGATCGGTTCCACCTCCAGCTTGGTTGCCAGTTTCTTTGCCGCCCGCTGCACTCGCGCCGCTTGCTGCTCGTGGGGCCGCAGCCAGCGCAACCAGTCATGCGCCGCCAGATCATTGGCCTCCACCACGCGGCGCAGAACGTCGTCGTCCTTAAGCAGTTCCACCTCCGAATTCAGTTCTTCCTCGCTCACTTCCACCCGCGAAAAATCGGGCGGAGCATTCTCCTGCGCCGCCACAGGAGGGTCAGCCCGACCTCGCCGCACCAGCACCCGTACGTGCGCGCGATACGTCGCTCCGGCGAACGCATACACCACAGCCAGGACGAAGACTAGACCCGCGACTCCGACAAGGACCTTCCGCTGCCGGAACAGCACCGTCGCCAGCTCCCGCATCGTCGGCGACACTTCTTCCCTGCGCACTAATTCCTGATCTGGCATCGGATTGACCTGGGCTGCGTGATAAGTCGCCTGAAAAGTCGCTTGCTAAAACTGTGTGGAACTCACGTACATGCTTAAGGCAGGCTTGCTGAGAAACCGCTCGATCTTCGAAATGGAATTTTGGGGGACAAACACTAAATCACCAGGGCGCAACTGGGATGCCTCGCCCAGGCTTCTTTCCTGCAACATCTTCTTCAGATTGAAAACCCGCGCCTCTACCAGATCATCGTTCACCCGCCGAAACAAAAGCACCTGCGAATGCTTCGCTTCATGGGTAAACCCACCCGCAATCTCTACCGCCTCCATGATCGTCGTGTCCGCGCGCAACTCGTACTTGCCGGGCTTTCCCACCTCCCCGCCCGCCACAAAATAGGGATGCTCAAACTCCTTCAGTGCCACCGCCACCTGCGGATCGTGCAGATACCCCGTGTACGCTCGCCCCACGGCCAAACGAAACTCCTCCAGCGTCAGTCCCTGGGCGAACACCAGCCCCGCATCCTTCAAAGCGACATATCCATCCGGTTGTATGGTGAGTGTCTGGTCGAACTCCGGCGAGAGTGTGAAACTCAAAGCCACTACGTCGCTGCGGTTCAGCCGGTAAAGCGGACGGCGTTCCCCTCCGAGCCGAGGGTTTCCCGTGCCGTCCGCTTGTCCGGGTTTTGCGGCCGCCATTCCTGTGCTTCCCGTCCCAGCCCCGGTTTGGCTGGTTGGAGAAGACTGTGGGCGTGCTCCCAGGTCCTGCTCCCTCTTTACTTCCTGGGCGAATGCGGCCACGCAAACCTGCAATGACAACACGCCCATCACCGCAACTTTTGTCCAGCCTACGAAGGGCTTCATTGCGTGATGAGCTCTATTTTTCCTGGATTCCGAGAGCCGCTCAGCTTCCGCGCCTCTCTTCGTGCAAGGTATCTCGATGCAGTTTTCGCAGCAAGACATGGGAAGTGCTGTCTACCAGCGGGGGCATGCCAGATTCAGCCGCAAAAGTAACTAAACCCGCGCCAGCCGCGGGTTTCCCAGCACTGAGCGCCCACGATGCAATCGCAACACACATTCCCCACCGGCCTACCCACAAAAGTAGACTTGCATGTTCGCGACATCACACCCGCGCGACGAACCGCGACTCGAACCCGCGCAGCAACCCCGCGCCACGCAGCATTCCCACCTCAAACAGACGGAAGTTCCCCAATCCCAATCTGGCTCATCAAAGTTTTTCCACAACACCGCAACCCACTTTCCCGATTTGAAAGCCTCATCCGAATAAAGTGACATGTTTCCTTGAGTCCCTCGACTTTCACCCCTAAGATCAAAACGTTCCTCAATCCCGCTCCATTCGGAGCTCTGGCCCTAATGATCTTGTCCGCGCCCGCCGCCATCGCCGTCTTAATCGCCGACTCCAACCGCATGCAAGCGCAGCTCCTCACCAGCGCCCTGCGCCGCCGCTCCGAGTTCCGCATCTCCACCTGCCCCATCGACATAGCCTCGATCCTCCACGCCGTCGCCAACACGCCAGCCAAAGTAGTAGTGCTCTCCCTCAATCATTCCGTCAGCATCGCCAATCAGATGGCGTCCATGCGCCGCGTCCATCTCTCGCACCCCGCCATAGCCAAAGTTCTTCTAGTAGAGTCCTACGACCGCGACCTGGTAGTAAGCGCCTTCCGCTCCGGAGCCCGCGGCATCTTCTGCATCTCCGACACGCACTTCCGCCTGCTCTGCCGCTGCATCCAGCGCGTAGCCACCGGACAAATCTGGGCCAACACTGAACAAATGACCTTCCTACTCGACCTGATCTCCGAAGTCCCCTCGCTCCGCGTCCTAAACTCCGTAGGCCACCAGCTCCTAACCCCGCGCGAGGAGCAGGTAGTAGCCCTCGTCGCCGAAGGCCTAAGCAATCGCGACACCGCCCGCGAACTAAACCTAAGCGAGCACACCATCAAAAAATATCTCTTCCGCATCTTCGACAAGCTAGGCATCTCCTCCCGAGTCGAGCTAGTCCTCTACGCCGTAAACCACGGCGCCCCTCTCCAAGCCGAATGGCTAACAGGCGTAACCCCCGCCACCTCGGATTCCTAACAGTCTTCAGCGAAGATGGAATTCCGAAATGCAATGTGGGGACAGCCGCCTTCGGCTGTCCAGCCAAGCAAAGCGAGGCGCAGCACCACCCAACCGCCGCAGCGCCAGATCAGATCAAAGAGGTGTGAGGGTGGAGCAGGCCTTCAGGGCCTGCGTCAGCAGACCAAAACAGAAAAGGGGCGTCAGCCCCCGAGGTAAACACAAAATTTGAAAAGCCTCCCCCACCCCTGTATAAATCAGTACGGACCAAGTGCCCGACACCCCTCCACCTCCCGGCCCCACTCCCCAACCCCGCGGCCCCACCATCATCGCCGCCGGCCTGCTCCTGGCCGCTCTAGCCGTAGTAGTCCTCTACACCAGCCGCCGAGCCTTCCTAAGCCCGGTAGCCATGGTGGTGGTAGCCGCCATCGGAGTAGCCGCTTTACTACTGCAACGCCGCCTCCGCCCCGATCTTCGTTCCGACCTCCGCCCAGCAGCACAACCGTCAACCGCGCAAACTTCCTCGACCAGCGCACCACTCCGCCTGAACGCCGCAGGCGTAGTCTTCGCCATAGCCGCCGTCTTCGCCGACGTCCTCCACCTGAACCCAGCCCTGATGCTGATCACCGCCCTGGCCGCCGTAATCGCCTTCGCCATCAGCGCCGTAATAGTCCTAAAAGCCCTCCGCACCCCCCGCCCCTAAAATAAATGTCAAAGTAAAAATAAATTTTGTCATTCCGAGCGAAGCGAGGAACCTGCTGTCCCCTCCGTGATCTCTGCTCTCGACGTCCATAGGCGTTTTCCACAGTCAAAACCGCAACCCCTGTGACGGATGACCGTGACTCACGTGGTAAATATCGAAATACTGGGTGAAGTGTCCGGAAAAGTAATCGGGAGCAGGATCAATGTTGATAAAACAAGAAGGCGACGGGCGATGAGGCGGAAAGCAGATCGGCGGGCAGGCGCGAAGTTGAAGAACCCCAAGGAGCGCGGAGAATGGGCGGAACTTTACTTCATGATGATGGCGGCGGGACAAGGAATGAAAGTCTCAAAGCCGTTTGGCGAGTCGGGGAAATACGACGTCGGAGTAGAAAACCAAAAGAGAGTGCTGCGGGTGCAAGTGAAGTCGATTGCCTACACGGAGCGAAACGATGAATACCGTCTGAGGTTGATGGGCAGGGACCCGGAGCGGCAGAGGTATCCGCCTGGAACGGTGGATTTCTTTGCGGTCCTGATTATCCCTGTCGATGTTTGGTACATCCTTCCGCCCGAGATAGTCATTGCAACAACTCGCAACCTTGCCTTCAGCCCGAAGGCCAGACGGGAGAGGTACGCGGAGTATTGGGAGGCGTGGCATCTGCTGAAAGAGACTGGACTCACGATCCAAGCCTGCGTGGACGAGGACTGGCCGGAAGCATGGACAGAAGACCAGGATTCCGTTAAGCAATAACCAGTTGATCGGCGGCAGCGCTGGCTGCGATGCAAAGATCCTTGAATACCCTAGCGTTAAAAGGATCCTTGGCCCCAGCCTTGCGAAGGATATTCTTGAAGTCCGCCCGCAGCAGCCGGTAAATCTGTGACATCTCGTTTACAGTCGGCTGACGCCTTCTTCCGACAAACGCGTTGCCCAGTTCGCGGAACACTCCCGCGACAGTTCCACCGTGGACGTAGGCGTCAGTGCCGTCAAGGTCGCTTAGTGATTTCTTGATTCGATGCGGCACTGTCTCGCACACAATCCAGGAGTGATCAGGATGGGCTGACCTCTCCAGCGCCACCGTGAGTCCAAGTTCGAATGGCATGTTAAAGCGCGGCGTTCGCGGAGCGTTCCGATCGAGCTGTACCCGCGAAAGATCGTGAATCGAGTACCGGGATTGACGAATAAGCGAGAGGATGCGGTCAAGGCGGCGCTGCCCGAAAGGAATCTCTAAGGTTGCGCGCGGAGCAAAGCCGAAGGCACTAATGCCGGCGATATAGGCAAGGAGAAGATTTTCAAATTCCGCATCATAGGGAACGTTGAGGAAGACATCTTCTTCCCTAACGCGAGGCGTTGCGGCGCGCCGAGGCTCTTTTACTAGTTTTCGTGCCATTGCGGGAGCTATGACTTCCAGCCGTCTTTCCCCGTCCATTGGTCCGGATCACGATTTTCCCAGTTTTGGGATCTCTGTGGATCATCCGCTGTATTTCACGGATGATCTCTTCAGTGCGCTTCTTCGAAACACCCAAAACCCGCGCCGTATCGTACACGGTCATCGGCCGACTGTTATCAACCCTGATCGGTTGCCGCATATGTTCATTATAAACCCGCGCTCAAAGCTGAGGACCTTCTATAGGCCGACGCCGCCGCGAACAAGGGTGCCCCATTCTTCGCGTACTTTGCGAAGAGTGGGATTCCACAACCCCATCCCTCTGAGGATTTGGGAAGCGCCACGAGCGGGAAGGGCACGACTTCAGTCGTGCCGCAGGATTCTGCGAAGGCTGCTGCCCGCGTCGAGCGCTAAGCGCCCAACGGAGCTAATCGTTCATGAATTCTTCCATCATTCGATCTAGCCTCCGAATCGTTCTAGGAATCGGACTCCTTTCGTCGAAACGCTGGCGGAGCTTGGCTAGGTACGTCGCCTCCGCCGGTACCCATTCCTTCCTCTTGCTTTTAGCAGCGTCGGCAAGGGACGCGATCGTTGCAATGCCGATCGCCCCAAAGACTTCAACGCTGTCCCTTGCCGTACCCGTAAGATCGAAGGCCTTCGCAAGTACCGGCAATCCAAGATAGAGTAAACACGGTTCTAGGCCAGAAAAGAATTCTCGGACTCTGGCGAATGTAATCTTCTGCGACTCCTCCAGCCGCTTTCTGTACTCGTCAACGAGATCTAGCGCAAATTTGTAATCCTCGACCTTTGAAAGCCGATCTGACATGCGATTCAATGACTCGCGAAACGACTGGCGGCCCTCGGTATTGGCATTTCGGAACTTAAGGAGCTGGCTCATCGGCGACTCCGCCAAACCCTGAGGGACGACGGTTCGCAGGAGAAGCGCGACACTTACGTCTTCATTGGGCTCGGTTGGCACGATCATCTCGTCCATGTTTCCGTCGTGTGCGAAATACTGCATCGCCACGAACATCGCCTCGCTGCTTGTGATCTTCGGCATCGCCCTTCTTTGCGCGACCGCGTTTGAAAGGAACAGCATGTATCCATCAGCGAGCCCGCGAGGGAGTTCGAGCCAATCCCCAGACCGATTGATCAGACCTATCAGATCGGAAAGCTCGGCCATCAGCTGGGCGTCAATCTTGCCCGAGTGAATTTGGGCCACGTCGCCCGACGCCTTCGTAAGCCCGTCTGGGATCAGCGGGACCGAGTCCAAGAAAACGTGGAATTCGGCTCGGGCCTTCCTGAGATCGCCATCGGACAGTTGAATATCCCTCAGAGCACCAGCGTCCACAGCTTCTTTGACGTCATCCGTGTCCTCTGGCTTCACACCAGCTGGAACGATGCGGTACACCGACTCCCAAACACACAAGGCGGTTTTCAGCAAGGTCGTGTCGCGCACCTCTATGTGTGGAAAGTACAGTACGTTCTCGCTTGAAGGAGCGGGTAACGAGTCCATCGGTCACCAACGGGAACACAAAATAATCGGGCGCATAGGGGCAACTACGATAGCCCGCGAGCCCCGACCCCCGCGAACCCTCGTGTCATTTGCATCTCAGCATTTTAGCAGTGGCGCCGCAAGCGGGACCCGCTAAGACTGTCATTACCTCGCCTCAAGGAACCTCCTTGAGGGAGCGTCGATAAAACGCTTCCCGCAAGCATCAATCAGATCGGCTCGACACGCAGATGCATCCCTTGGGCAGATCTGGTGAATGTACCTGATCTGACCAACCAAGCTGCGTATGTATCGCTCCTCGTCGGGCTCCGCTACTAATCCGGATCGTAATTGGTGAATGCCCGACCGAATTCGGGAGAGCTTATCCTTCGGCGAGCGCACCTCGCCCAAACCCAAGCGCGTGCCGGTAAGAAGCCTGATCGCACTCGGTCCCATGATCTTGATCTTCTTGCGCCCCACGCTGAGTCCGTTAGCAGCCAGCAGCGAAATAGAGGGTTGGATCAGATCTCGCGCGCGCTCGCCCGAAAATGCAAGGTCGTCTATCCAGGTCGAATAGACAACCGACAGTTGCCCGCACACACTTCTGATCGGTTCGTCGATCATCCAGATGAATAGGTTCGCCAAAAATGGACTAGTCGCCGCCCCTTGCGGAAGGTGCCTGCCAAAAGTCGTCAGCTGCGTCAGTAGGCGTGCCACTGGTGGCGAACATCCCAGAAAATCAGCCCAAACCCGATATACTTTTGTGTTGGTGATGCTTGGAAAGCATTGCCGCACGTCTAACGTGACCAACAGTTTGGAGGCTAAGTGGCGTTCGGCATTATCCGCAACGCTGCGCTTAGGAACGGCACCCATCACATGGCATGGAAAGCAGATGGGCTTGAGCAGCCTGCGATAGATTCGTTTTTGGATCCAACTGAGGTCCTGCAGAGGATTGTCGATGGGTCGGGGCTTCGGAGTGTATCGTTTCGCAAACGGACGAGGCGGCGTAACCGCGCTGAAGGGGCTGTACAGGCGGCCAGGCGCTGCCGCCACGCTCTCCAGTGTCTCTAGGGGAACCTTAAGTATGTCGGCGAGACGCCTTGGGCTCCGAATGTCTAACTTCAGGACGGCTGCCGCGGTTTCTACCGGATCCATGGTCACCCCCGGTCAGGAGCAGTTTGCTCAATGCCAAAGCTAGCCTGCGGACGGAACTTGGATCCGCCCCTCTTATGTCCGCCGGTTCTGACGCAAGCATGGTAAATAGATGAAATGGAATTCCAAGCGCCGCCGCGACCCTTTCCAGAATTTCCAAGCTCGGCTTGCGCCTACCGCTTTCTAGCATGGAAACCAAGCTCGCATCGACTGAAATCCTCTTTGCGAGCTCGCGTTGCGGGATATCCGCGAGTGCTCTACCAACCCGGATGGCCTTGGAGTAGTCCACAGTGACCCAACAATCTTGGAAGTGAGTTTTTCTCGGAACCTGAGCACCAGGCCGTCAGAAATTAATCGCGGCGCAAAAAGTTATTGATAATGGCTTCGGCTACTTCCCTCACCGCCTCGAAAATTTCTTCTCTGCTCGGATTTGGTTTTCGACGGAGCCGTTTCAGCTTAACTTCTGCCTTCTCTAGTGCACTCCTCTGTTCCGGTTCGGGTCCATTTCTGTTCTGTAGGGAGCGGAGTGCCTCCAGGCAGAATTGTAGGTCTTTGTTGCCTTTCATACAGTTCTCCTTCTCCGGCAAAACTGCCGGTGCCGCGAAGCAGCTTCCGAGAAGGAATGGACCGAACCGAAAAACTCACCCAACGTGTGCCGTACAAAGAGACAACGAACACACCCAACGAACAAGCCCACGAACTCCTAGCGGGAGACTACAGACACCCGAGGATATCCAAGCATGCAGCGTCAGACTGATGGGGCAACCGCCCCATCGCCGCAGACATATACGCTGCCTACGGCGTTACATCCCCGAAAGATTTCCCCGGGGACTCGACCTTAGAAGCAACCCTCAGCTAGAGAACTTGTCAAAGAGCCTACAGAATCGCGCGTAGCGGCGATCCGAAATCAGCATATGCGTAATAAGACAGCTTGTCAATAAAATTGTCACTTTGTCACTTTAATTGAACGGCGAAATCCAGCCCGCAAGGCCTTAGCTGCACCCGCTCGTACTCCCGCAACGTTCCGCAGCCTGCGGGAGCCTTAAAGAAACGAAGTACTCCTCGGGAAACAAATAATCCTCACACATCTCATCAACCGCGCGAACCAGACCGTGCTTCGCCGCGGCCTTATCCGGAATAAGACGATAAATCTTGCGCACCTCCAAGGAGGCCGCGTACCCCTTATTCGAGATGCAGACAGCGAACTGGGCATTGCCCTTCATGTCAGCCAATGAACCGTTCGATCTCGTAGTCTTTCCCGCCGATCCCATGAGCCGCAACTACGGCCTGCGCCATTTGTCCCTGTGGCCCCGATCTGTGTTTCGCACGCGCTCTACAAGAACTGAGGCATTGGGGTCGATCTCTCTTGCCCTGTCAATGGCCTCCGCCTGCGTTGATTCGTGATCGCTGATTCTCCCAGCACCTGGCCTTCGGATCGCATAATCGCCCTCGTCCGGCCGCCTCTCAACAAATAACTTCCCCATAACGACTCTCCTTCAAGATTTCACAACCCATCGAACGCACTTCTTACGAGCACCCGCTCGTACTCCCACAACTCCCGCAGCGATAACACGAACCATTCCGCGTCATGATGCTGCCGCAGAAGCTGCACGTAGGAGCGTCGCCCAGGTCGATGATCCCAGCCAGCGCATCAGCAGCATGCACCGAGCCAGTTCTGAGTCCTGAGTCGCGAGCCGCGAGCGATTCCGATGCACCCGTTCCCTCAGGACTCAAGGCTCGGGACTCGGGACTCGCCTTCGGCCGCAGATTCTCAAACAAGAACTGCTGCTGTCCGGTCAGAAAACGCAACTGCAGCCAGCGGAAGATGTAGTCCATGATCGACTTGGCAAACCCGATGTCAGGATTGCTAGTCCACCCGCTAGGCTCAAACCGTGTGTGCGCGAACTTTTCGCAAAGCAGCTTCAGCGGCACGCCATGCTGCAGCGCAATGGACGTGGCCAGCGCAAAGCTATCCATCAGCCCCGAGACCGTCGAGCCTTCCTTGGCCATGGTGATGAAAAGCTCGCCCGGCTCCCCATCCGGATAGAGCCCAACAGTGATGTAACCCTCATGGCCTCCAATATTGAACTTGTGCGTGATCGAAGCCCGTTCCTCCTGCAGCTTGTGCCGCACGGCGCGAGGAGGCGCGTTCAGATTGTCTTCCTGTGGAGCGGACGCAGCCCGCGAGTCCTCCTTCGAAGAGTTGGCAGTCTTAGTCCCAGCCGCCGAAAGCGGCTGCGACTTCTTGCACCCATCCCGATAAACCGCGACAGCCTTGAGACCGAGCTTCCAGGCCTGAAGATAAGCCTCCATGATGTCTTCAACCGAAGCATTCTCCGGAAGATTGACCGTCTTCGATATAGCCCCCGAGATAAAAGGCTGCGCAGCAGCCATCATCCGCAGATGCCCCATGTAAGCAATCGACCGAGTCCCCTTAGCCGGCTTAAACGAGCAATCAAACACAGCCAGATGCTCGTCCTTAACATGCGGCGCCCCTTCAATAGTCCCAGTAGCATCGATGTAGCTGACGATAGCGTTAGCCTGATCATGATCGTACCCAAGCTTGAACAAAGCAGTAGGCACAGTCTGATTAACAATCTTGATCATGCCTCCACCAACCAGCTTCTTATACTTAACCAGCGCAAGATCCGGCTCCACACCAGTAGTGTCACAGTCCATCATGAAGCCTATTGTTCCGGTTGGCGCTAATACTGTTACCTGGCTGTTTCGGTAGCCGTATTTTTCGCCTTGGGCTAGGGCTTCGTCCCAGCATTGTTTGCTGGACTCGTAGAGAGTGTTTGGGACGTTTGATTTGTTTATGTTGTTTACACTGGCGCGGTGCATTCGGATTACGTCCAGGAATGGTTCGCGGTTTATGTACCAGCCGGGGCAGGCTCCGCCGGGCATGCTGTCGGCTTCGGTTATGCCTAGACGCGTAGCTACTGTGTCGGTGGCGGGGGTTAGCGGCTCGCATTGTTCGGCGATCTTTGACGACTGCAAGTATGCTTCGCCGCACATGATTGCGGTTACGCAGGCGGCGTAGTCGCGGCCGGCGTCGGAGTCGTAGGGTAGGCCTGCGGCCATCAGCAACGCTCCTAGATTTGCGTAGCCCAGGCCTAGCGGGCGGTAGTCGTGGGAGTTGCGCATGATCGACTCGGTGGGATATCCCGCGTTGTCGACGAGAATTTCCTGCGCGGTGATTAACACGTCTACTGCGTGACGGTAGGCTTCGACATCAAACGTGCCGTTGGGCGCGAACTTCAGCAAGTTCAAGCTGGCTAAGTTGCAGGCCGAATCGTCCAGGAACATGTATTCGCTGCACGGGTTGCTGGCGTTGATTCTTGCCGTGTTCTTCGACGTGTGCCAGCGATTTACCGTGGTGTCGTATTGCATGCCGGGATCGCCGCAGTGCCAGGTAGCTTCGGAAAGTTTCTTCAACAGGTCTTTGGCTTTGTAGGTCTTCATCACGCTCGCGTCCTGCACCTTTTTGGTGGAGAAGTCGGTGTCGCGGACTACGGCGTACATGAAGTCATCGGTTACTCGGACGCTGTTATTTGCGTTCTGGAAGAAGATGGAGGAGTAGGCGTCGGAATCGGGATGAGAGCCGTCGTATCCGAGCGAGACTAGAGCGTGAGCCTTGGCCTCTTCTTTCTGTTTGCACTCGATGAACTCGACGATGTCGGGATGGTCAACGTTGAGGATGACCATCTTGGCGGCGCGGCGCGTTTTGCCTCCGGACTTGATTACGCCGGCGAAGGCGTCGAAACCTTTCATGAAGCTTAGCGGGCCGCTGGCGGTGCCTCCTCCGCTCAAGCCTTCCGTCGAAGAACGCAGCGGAGAGAGATTGGTTCCGGTGCCGCTGCCCCATTTGAAGAGCATGCCTTCGGTCTTGGCTAACGTGAGAATGGAATCGAGTGAGTCTTTTACCGAATTGATGAAGCATGCCGAGCATTGCGGCTTGCTGTAGCCGGTGATGCCGAACTCGACTTGCTGGGTCTGGGGATTCCAGTGCCAGTTGCGGGCGTCGGAATTGGGTTCGATGCGATCGCAGCCTACGTTGAACCAGACCGGCGAATTGAAGGCAGCGTATTGACGGACGAGGATGTGGACCAGTTCGTCGTGGAATGTCGCGCCGTCTTCCGGCGTTTTGAAGTAGCCCTGGGCCAGTCCCCAGTTGCGGATGGTTTCGGCTACGCGGGTTACTAGCTGGCGGACTCCGGTTTCGCGCTCGGGAGTGCCTACCTTGCCGTGCAGGTACTTGCTGGCCACGATATTGGTGGCGGTCATGGACCAGTCTTTGGGGACTTCGACGTCTTTTTGCTCGAAGATCACGTTGCCTTGGGCGTCGGTGATCTGGGCGAGACGGAGATCCCATTCGAGCTCGTCGTAGGGGGAGACGCCGGGCTTGGTGAAGAAGCGGCGGAAAGAGAGGCCTGGGGCCTTCTTCCTGGCAGAGGTGGACGGGGACGCGGAAACGGTAGTGGTTTTGACCTCGGGCATTGCTCTCTCCATTATTAGTTAGATTCTATCTATCTCGACCCGATTCGGCGTCCCTTTGGGGGTGGACGCGGGAATTGGGCCGTCCCGAACGGGAATCTGTTCGGGGTGCTGCTGGTCTTGTAAAGAACGTTTTCTTCGCCCCTTTTGGGGCTGGGGCTAAAGCCCAAACTAAATACTTGCCTTTAACGCAGGCCAGAAGGCCTGCTCCACCCGTTTGAAAATCCCTCCGCTTAGAAGCCGGAGGGGAGGGGGTGAGGACAGTGAAGATTCTTGTTGGCTCCGGAATCCAGATTCGGGGCCGGCTTACTCGAATTCATTTTGAGGGTCGGCTGCGGAGCCTGGGCCGGGGTGGGAATGCTCTCGGCAGTGGCGGGCGAGGGCGCCCGCCCCACACCAGCCAGTTCCAGCGATAACTGGAAATCGATGCCGATGCCTGAGGCTTTTTCGGCGGAGGAGAGCATCCACTGGTTTAAGGCGTTGCAGATGCTGCGGCGTTGGGCCTGGTCTTCGATGACTACGAAACGGAGGAAGCAGCGTCCGGAAGCCAGTCGGGTGCGCATCGGGTTGACGCACGTGAACATGCGGTCGAGGGTGAAGGCCATGTCGTCGTCTTCGGAGAACTGGACGACGGCCAGCATGCGGCGGGTGGGCGCCTCAGCGGCTAAAGCCGCGATGGATTTGTCCGAGTTTACACGACTGAAGTCGTGCCCTTCCCGATCTGTGCTCCCCTCAGGAGTCGGGGCGGTGGACGCAGCTGCCGAGCTATGCTCGGCTGGACAGCCGAGGGCGGCTGTCCCCACATTCACTTTGCCGGCGCCCAGGTCCATGATTTCTTCGGCCAGGGCGAAGATGCCGGGCTTGCTGGGAACTATGAGGAGGCTGTGGGGAGAGTCGCAGCGGAACCAGCGCGACCATTGCAGGCGACGTGGGTCCACGGGGCGGTCGAAGCCGTGACGGGCTAGGGAATCGGCGACGAGTCGAGTTAAAGCTTCCATCCAGGGCTCCTAAAACCGGCGTCGGGCTTCGGCTTTCGGGCTTCGGCCTGAAGGCTGATTACGATCCGGTATGCAACTCATGCTTCCTTACTGATTTAGTCGGCCCCCCGGGGAGAGGATCGGGGGAACGGCCACCGCACTTCCTAATGGACTTCGCGCAACCGGCTTTCGACTTCCGGCTCGTGAGACCTCTTTGTTGTCTTACATTTACAGGTGGCGTCCGGTCACCTCTGGCCGGACGCCGGTCTGTAAGTCTTTCCTGACAGCGCCCTTCGTTTTGTACCCGCCCCGTTCCCGCGAGGCCGGTTTTAAAGGGCTATGGGAATGCAAAGTTACTCCCGCTTATAGTGCCTGTCAAGAGGGAAACACCACAGGTTGTATCCTCAACAATGACGGGCTTGGTACCGGGTTGAGGGATTTATTTGGGATTTGTTTTCCACAAGTGGAATTCATCGTCTGTTCACAAAGGCAGTGGCCAGTGGTCAGTGGCCGGTGGCCAGTGAAATCCCTTGGGACTCTGGGCCTTGGATTGGTGTCTACAACGATCGCAGGCCCGGGTTGGGGGTGCGACCGTTGCGGTAGGGTAGGGGAGACTTGCGGGTTAGGTGCGGCGGGAACAAGGTCATGGACTGAGTTTCTTGCAGCTCCGGGATTTCCCCGGAGAGCTTTTCCCCGGAAAGCTTTTCCCCGGAGAGCAAGGGTACATAGATGTCTTCGAAGATCTGGCGAGGCGCTATGCGGAGAACGCCGTCGGCGGATTCGACCAGGTAGTCGCCTTTGCGTCCGGAGTGCTGGCGTCCGAGAACGTCGGCGAAGGTTAGGCTCGTGGTTAGTTGCTTGGCTTTGACCAGAAAGCGGGTGCGGTAGGTGATCCATGGGTTCGGTGCTTTCATTCAGTTCTCGGTTCTCAGTTCTCAGTTGTCAATTTCGGTTCTCAGTTTTCGATTTTGAATGGTAACGGTTGATTTGATCGGCAGCGGCCGGGTTCCGTCTTCGACCGATTTCCCGAATCATTTTCGTTGAGAGGGCGAGTGTGAATGTACGAGCGAAAGGGCGCGCGGTCAATTCAGTATTTTTGGTGCAGTTGAGGAAAATGTCTGGGAGGGATTGTGACGGATAAACATGGATCAAGGGCATGGCCAGAGATGTCTCGCTAAGCCGCGTGCAAGGCGCGTGTTCTGTTTACGGAAGAGCAGTGGAGGGATCTTTGGGGAGATCGGGTCAGTGGATTGTGCACAGGGGTTGCACAGGAAATGCAGAAAGGCAGTGGTCAGTGATCGGTGGTCAGTGGTCAGTCCTTGGTTCCCGGCCATGGGGGAGAACCACGTCAGAAGGCGTTGGTTGAACTCCTGGGGAGCTGTGCTTATGGCTCCGCAGTGCTCGGCGTTGGGGACTTCCCAGAGAACTACGTTCGGATTGCGGGCCTGGATGCGACGGGAATGGCGCGGCGGAATGTTGCTGTCGATTTGGCCATGAATCAAAAGGACTGGAACTCTGGTAGTTGCGACCGAATCTTCTGGCGAGACTTGCTGCATGTCGAAGCCGTACTTCCAGCGCGCGTAGAGGAAAGCGAATTCGACGACGGGGCGGAAGAGGGTGCGTCCGAACCATGGGCCCAAGTGAAAGGGCTGGCCCATGCGGTCGTAGGCGATCTCGCGGAAGGTGGAGAAGGAAGATTCGGCGGCGACCGCGCAGAAGCGGGGCTCGACCGCGAGAGATTGCAAGAGCTCGGCAGCGCCCATCGATTCGGCGAACCCGAAGATGCAGTGCGGATGATCTTGCGCGGCGACGAAGTCGAACCACTGGTGAATGTCGCTGCGTTCGAGGAGGCCGTAGGTGGCGAGTGGGCCGCCGCTGGTGCCGTGGGCGCGGGCGTCGGGGAGAAGCACAGTGAATCCGTTTGCGAGGAGGAGTTGCGCGTATCCGGTCATGCCGACACGGTTGTCGGCCAGGCCGTGGAGGAGAATTGCTGCGTCGCCGTTGGCGCTGTGGGGATGGATGATCCAAGCGCGGAGGGTGACGGCGTCTGGCGTTGTGACGGAGACGTTCGCCAGGTCGGAGTTCAGTTGGTGAGCGATGTCGCGCGTGGTGGTTTCTCCTTCTGGCGTTATGGGGTGGCGGGCTGGATGGAGGGTTCCGTCGGCTACTAAGATTCCTGCGATGGCGGAGAATGCGAAGTAGAGCACGAGGAACAGAAGGAGGCGGCGGAACTTTCTGGTTAGGAGCATAGAGCTTGCTTGAAGGATGGTACGGGTAGGAGCAGCTCACGGTTCCGCGTAGGAAAGGGCGGTGGGTATAAGGTGCAAGGGAGTAGAAGAATTTTCCTGGGGTTTTATGGGGAGGAGATTGGCGTCTGGGGAAGGCGAGCGGGGTCAGTCACTTGGAGCGGGGCTGAGAACGGAGAGGTCTTTGCTATCAGGGGAGGGTATAAGGAACAAATTTTCTCGTAGGAGGAATCATGACAATTGACCCGGTGTGTGGAATGAGAGTGGAAGAGAAGCAGGCCGAACTCCAAACGCAGTATGCGGGCAGGAAATATTTTTTCTGCTCGGAAGAATGCAAGCAGGAGTTCGAGGCTGATCCGAATGGGTATGTGGAGACGGTCGCGGCATAATTGCTGTCGTTATTCACGACTCAGAGAATGAAAGCCCCGGCTGTGCGCCGGGGCTTTTCGCTGTCTAGCTACTGCGCTGTTTGGCGACTGCGCCTCGCTTCGCTTGGCGGGGCAGCCGAGGCGGCTGTCTCCACATGGGCCGGGAGAATGCCCTGAGGCTGCTGAGATACCGGAGGAGGTGTAGGGGTCCTTCGACTGCGTGGCCGCTTCGCTTTGCGAAGCGGCCACTCCGCTCAGGATGACACATCCTCGAGATGACAAAGATGACGCATCCTCGAGATGACAAAACGGTCTAGCGTCCGGCCAGGGCTGGTTCGCGGACTGACTTGCCGGTTTTGAATGCTTCGTAACGGGCGTTTACTTCGTCCCAGTTGATTACGTTCCACCAGGCGGCTAAGTATTCCGGCCGGCGGTTGTTGTATTTCAGGTAGTAGGCGTGCTCCCAGACGTCGTTGCCGAAGATGGGGTAGTGGCCCACGGAGATTGGGCTGTCCTGGTTGGGCGTGGACATTATGTGCAGATCGTCGCCGCCTTTGCTGGCCAGCCAGACCCATCCTGAGCCGAATTGTTTTACACCGGCGTCGCTGAACTTGGCCTGGAAATCTTTGAAGTTGCCGAAAGTTTTGGTGATGGCCTGGGCGATGGGGCCGGTCGGGTCGCCGCCGCCTTTGGGCTTCATGATCTTCCAGAACATGGAGTGGTTGACGTGGCCGCCACCGTTGTTGCGGACGGCGCCGCGAATGTCTTCGGGGATGGAGTTGAGGTCGCGGATCAGATCTTCGGCGGACTTGCTGGCTAGTTCGGGATGCTTTTCGATGGCAGCGTTGAGATTTTTTACGTAGGTGCCGTGGTGCATGTCGTGGTGCAGGGTCATCGTCTGTTTGTCGATGACGGGTTCAAGGGCTGCGTAGTCATAAGGCAGGGGCGGTAGTTCGTGAGCCATGATTTTCCTCCAAGATTCTTATTGTACTGATGTTCGGTGCGTGGGTGGGGATTCAGGTTGCGTTGCGAGGGAGTTTCAGATCCATCGCAGATGTTGCGGGAGTTGCCCCCAGCGTCTAAATCCGGGGATTATCTTGCTCTCTTAGCGGCACGGCTGAAGCCGTGCCCTGATACGAATCAAGAAATTAGTTGGTGGGTGGGCCCAGGATCTCGCGGACTTTGCGGGATAGGCTCTGCAGAGTGAAGGGCTTTTGCAGGAAGGTTTTCTGGCTGTCGGCGGCCGCGGTGCTGGGGAAAGCGTCCTGAGCGTAGCCGGAGAGGTAGAGGACTTTCAGGCCGGGGCGCGTGGGCTGGAGTTGCTGGATTAGTTCGTGGCCGCTTAGGCCGGGCATGATGACGTCTGTGATGACCAGGTGGATGGGGTCGGTGTGATTGGCGGCCAGAGCTAATGCGTCGTTGCCGTTGGCGGCTTCGAGGACGCGGTAGCCGCGGGATTCGAGGGTTTCGCGGACTAGCTGGCGGACGGAATCTTCGTCCTCGACTAAGAGGACGGTTTCGGTTCCGCCTACGGCGGCTAGGGCTACGGGAGTGGCGCCTACGGCTTCAGAGGGTTCGTCGATGCGCGGGAAATAAATGGTGAAGACGGTGCCTCGGCCGATTTCGCTTTGGACGAAGACGTAGCCTCCGCTTTGCTTGATGATGCCGTAGACGGTGGAGAGACCGAGGCCAGTGCCTTTGCCTTTTTCTTTGGTGGTGAAGAAAGGTTCGAAGATGCGGGCCTGGGTTTCGCGGTCCATGCCCTGGCCGTTGTCGCTTACGGCGATCATGACGTAGGGGCCGTTTTTGATGAAAGTGTTTTCGGGGCGGTAGGAATCGTCGAGGGTGACGCTGGCGGTGCGGATGCAGATTTTGCCGCCGCTGGGCATGGCGTCTTTGGCGTTGACCACGAGATTCATGATGACTTGCTCGAGCTGTCCGGCATCGGCGCGGGTGCAGCCG
>Ga0209624_10001197_pt1 | contig 21085 bp, 25 predicted proteins | sample JacPinW_OM2H0_O1_FD_188565 | JGI IMG/M metagenome (GOLD analysis project Ga0209624, IMG submission 188565) | Forest soil microbial communities from Algoma, Ontario, Canada - Jack Pine, Ontario site 1_JW_OM2H0_O1 (SPAdes) (version 2) | ecosystem: Environmental > Terrestrial > Soil > Boreal...
CGCTGCTAGGCCGCACGCGCGCGTCGTCGTGGAGAGCGACAGGCGCGCGCCGCTCGAGCTCGAGCTCCCGATCGAGCGTTATAGGCGCTACGGCGACACTTCAATCACAATCCACTGCCACCAATGACCCCGATTCGCAAAGCAATTGCCGTATGCCCGGGCTCTTACGACCCGATCACCAATGGCCACCTCGATGTCATCCGTCGAACGGCTGCTCTGTATGAGGAAGTCGTGGTGGCGGTCGTCAATCGCTCTGTGCGCAAGAGCAGCGCACTGTTTGGCATCGAGGAGCGGCTTGGCTTCGTTGAACGTGCGCTGGCCGACCTGGAGCACGTGCGCGTGGAGCCCTTCTCGACGCTCGTGGTGGACTTTGCCAGGAGTGTGGGGGCGAAGGCAATTGTCAAGGGACTGCGCGCGATCTCCGATTTTGAGTATGAGTTGGAGATGAATCAGCTTAACCGTCGCCAGGACCCTGAGATCGAGTCCGTGTACCTGATGGCCTCGCCGCAGTACAGTTTCCTTTCATCCAGCGGCGTCAAGGAGCTGGCCACGTTTGGCGGCAAGATCGACGATCTTGTCCCCGACGAGGTGGCTAGACGCTTGCAGGAAGAGCTAAAACGCTGACGAACTGAGCAGATGCGTGGGGCTGGAAGCCCCGCGGAGGTGATTTCAAAATGGATGTCCTCGTACTCATAGACAAGCTCGACGACTTGGTGCACAACGCCAAGCCTGTACCCCTGACCGATCAGGTACGTGTCGACAAGGAGGAGATATACGACATCCTCGACCAGATGCGCGCGACGATCCCTGAGGAGATCAAGCAGGCGCGTTGGATCGTCAAGGAGCGCCAGGAGATGCTCGCTGAGGCTAAGAAGGAGGCCGAGCGGATCATCAAAGACGCTCGCGAGCGCCAGGAGAAACTGGTCGGCGACGAGGAGGTCACCAAGCAGGCCGAGCGCGCGGCGGAGGACATCGTCGAGGACGCGCGTGCCCGTGAGCGCGAGATCAGGCTGGGCGCTGAGGACTACGCGGATGAGATCTTGAATACGTTGGAGGTCAATCTTTCGAAGTTCATCGCCGCCGTTCAACGTGGACGCGAGCGACTGCAGGGCAAGGACGAGCCAGCTGAAGTCAGCTAGGTGTCGTCGGTCGGTCGCGTTATGGCCTTCGCATGGCCAACGTTGCTTTTGGGTAGGGTCATGACGTGAACGCTCAACCGCTCGCGCGCACCGTCCGGCACAAGCTGGCGGTGGTCAAGGCACTACTGGACACGGGCATGATCGAGCCGACACGGCCCGATCGCCTGGTCGCATCGCTGTCCGCGCTGCGCCGCTGGGGCGCCACGCCGGCAGGCGCCTATACGGGCGCGGCAGCTCGTTACCCAGACCGCCCGGCTGTGATCGACGAGCGCGGCTGTCTGACGTTCAAGCAACTGCACCTGCGTACGAATGCGCTCGCGCGCGAGCTGCGCAAGGCCGGTATCTCCGAAGGAGACGGCGTAGCGATCATGTGCCGCAACCACCGTGGCTTCATCGAGGCGACCGCCGCCTGCTCGAAGCTCGGGGCGGGGGCGCTGTATCTGAACACCGCCTTTGCCGGGCCGCAGATTGCCGACGTGATCCGGCGCGAGGACCCGGTGGCGGTGATCTACGACGAGGAGTTCAGCGGACTCGTAAGCGCCGGCGCGGCCGACAGGATCCGCTTCATCGCCTGGAGCGAGCCGCGCGCCGAGGGCGAACGCGCAGCCGACGGTGTCCCCACGCTCGAGCAGCTGATTGCGCGGGGCGATGACTCCGATCTCACGCCGCCCATCGAAAAAGGTCGCATCGTGATCCTCACCTCGGGCACGACCGGCACCCCCAAGGGCGCCCAGCGCCACCAGAGCGACTCGATCGAACCTGCCGCTGCGCTGTTCTCGAAGATTCCGATGAAAGCCCGCGAGACGACGGTGATAGCCGCCCCGATGTTCCACTCGTGGGGCTTTGCGCATTTCCTCTTGAGTCTGCCGCTCGTCTCCACGCTCGTGCTGCGGCGGAAGTTCGACCCGGAGGAGACGCTCAAGGCGGTCTCCCAGCACAGGGCAAGCGCGCTCGTGGTCGTGCCAGTGATGCTGCAGCGGATCATCTCCCTGCCACCGGAGACGATCGCGCGCTACGACGTGAGCTGCCTGAAGGTGATCGCCGTCAGTGGCTCGGCCTTTCCCGGTGAGCTGGCCACCCGGGCGATGGACATGTTCGGAGACATCGTCTACAACCTCTACGGATCGACCGAGGTCGCGTGGGCCACAATCGCCACACCTGACGACCTGCGGGCGGCACCCGGTACCGCCGGGCGTCCGCCGCTCGGAACCGCTGTAAAGCTGCTTGACGAGGAAGGCCACGAGGTCGCGCCAGGCGAGGTAGGGCGCATCTTCGTTGCCAACGAATTCATGTTCGAGGGCTACACCGACGGCGGCAGCAAGGAAGTCGTCGGGGGGATGATGCGCACCGGCGACGTCGGTCGTCTGGACGCGCAGGGGCGACTGTTCGTCGATGGGCGCGACGATGAAATGATCGTCAGCGGCGGCGAGAACGTCTTCCCCCGCGAGGTCGAGGATCTATTGGCCGATCACGACCAGATCGAGGACGTGGCAGTCGTGGGGGTCGCGGACGACGAGTTCGGCCAGCGTCTGAAGGCGTTCGTGGTGCCACGCAACGGCAACCAGCTGACAGCTGCGGCGGTTCAGGATTACGTCAAAGAAAACCTCGCTCGCTACAAGGTCCCACGTGATGTTGTGTTCGTCGATGAGCTGCCCCGCAATGCGACTGGCAAGATCCTCAAGCGCGAGCTGCGAACGCGCGCTTAGCGGCCTCGTGCGGCCGCGCTAGCCTGACGGTCATGGCTAGCGAGCAACCACAGATTCACCACTACGACTTCGATCTGGCCGGCCTACGGCTGAGTCCTGGTGAGGGCCGCAGGCTCGAGCTGACAACGCCGATCGAGCCGCTGCTGTTGGGGAGTGAGCACTACATCGCCGAACCCGAACAGGTGCCGGTGGAGCTCAGCGTCTCGCGTATGACAGGCGGCGGCTACGCGCTGCGGCTGCACTTCTCCGCAAAGGTGCTCGGGCCGTGTATGCGCTGCCTCAAGCAAGCCGGCCCGGTTGTCGCGGTGGAGGCACGCGAGGTTGACCGACCCGGGGGAGGCGAGGAGCTCGACAGCCCCTACGTCCATGACGAGACACTCGATCTCGGCGGCTGGGCGCGCGACGCGTTTGCGCTGGCGATGCCCGCGAAGATCCTCTGCCGGGAGGACTGCGCCGGTTTGTGCCCTGTGTGTGCCGTGGATCTCAACGAGGCCGGTCCCGAGCACCACCACGAGTCCCCGCCAGACCCGCGTTGGGCCAAGCTCCGTGAGCTCAAGCTCGATTAGTGGCGCGCAAGCTCGATTAGCGGCGTCCCGCGGTCAACCCGAACCCAGGCCCACACCCTGGTAGCCTTCTGCACTCGATGGCCGTCCCCAAGAAAAAGCAGTCGCACAGTCGCACAGCCAAGCGTCGCGCACAGCACAAGATCGGTACGCCAGCGTTGAACGCGTGCCCGCAGTGCCACAGCCCGCGCAGACCGCACCGGGTGTGTCCCGTTTGCGGCACGTACGCGGGCCGCGAGATCGTCACGCAAGGCGCGCACGATCACGAGCACGACCACGACCACGACTAGCTGGCAGTGACGCCAGAGGCCTCGTCCTCACCGTCAGCTGGGCAGCAGGCACGGCCGGTGATCGCGGTCGACTGCAATGGCGCCGATCTCGGCCCCGCCGAGGTGGCAGCCGGTGCGGCGATCGCCGCGGCCGAGGGCGCGCGCATTCTCCTGTTCGGTCCCGCTGGTGAGATCGGTGAAATGCCCGCGGGCGTGGAGGTCATCGACGCGCCCATCTCTGTGGCTAAGGCCAAGGATCCTGTGCTGGCGGTGCGAACCACACCCGAAGCATCGATCGTCAAGGCCGCACGTGCCGTCGCTGAAGGTAGCGCGCAGGCGCTTGTTTGCGCTGGTGGTACTGGTGCCGCCCTGGCTGCAGGCACGTTCAACATCAAGCGCGCCCGCGGCATCTACCGTCCGGCGCTGGCGATCCCGTTGCCGGTGCCGCACTGGCCAGTCACTCTGCTCGATGTTGGCGCCAACGCAGAGGCCCGACGCGAGCACATCGTGCAATTCGCGTTCATGGGCGCAGCGCTCGCGCACACGGTGCTCGGCGTCGAGCGCCCGCGCGTCGGGCTATTGTCAAACGGCGAGGAGGCCACCCGCGGAAGCGCTCTGATTATGGAGGTCCACGCTGAACTCAGCGAGCGCGTGATGAACGCCCCGGAGGGCCTCGAGATGTTCGAGTTCGTCGGCAACGTCGAGGGTGGCGACCTAGTCAGCGGTCGCGCAGACGTGATCGTCACCGACGGCTTGACCGGCAATATCGCGCTGAAGCTGATGGAGGGCGTCTCACAGACGATGCTCGGCGCGGTGCGCGAGGCCGCGATGTCCTCGACCCGGGCCAAGCTCGGCGGGGCGCTGTTGCGCGGTGCGCTGCGGGGCTTTCGTGATGAGATCGATCCGGAGGGCAGCGGCGGCGCATACCTACTCGGGTTGCGCCGGCTCGGGGTCGTGCCGCACGGGCGCTTCACCCGCACCGGCTTCGCGCAGGCGATCCTGCGGGCCGAGCGCGGTGCGCGCGAGGACATCGTCGCTCAGACCCACCGCGCGCTCGAGCAGAGCGGTGCTCTGCGACGCTCGCCCGTGTCCACCTTCGATGACGACGCCGCGTCGGGCGCTAGCCTGCGCGAGACAGGATGAGGGACACAAGTCACAGTCGCGAGCAGGTATTCGAGCTGATCCGTGCCCACTTGGCGGACGAGCTCGACGTCGACCTGCAGGCAATCGGTGATGAGACCCGCTTCAAGGAGGACCTCGAGGCTGACTCGCTCGACCTCTACACACTCGTACAGGAGCTGGAGGACACGTACGGGGTGCGCATGTCCGATGAGCAGGCCGCGCAGATCCTGACCGTTGGCGCGGCGGTGGAGTTCGTCCTCAGCCACAACGGGACCGTGAATGCGGAGCGATGATGCTGCTCGGCGAGTTGCTGGACGAGCTGCCCGAGGATCTCGCGCGCCAAGTCTTCACACACGCTTCCTGGAGCGAGCGCTCCAGCGACTCCTATACGCGGCTGGCGTTCCTTGGGGACAGTGTCCTGGGGCTCGCGGTAACGGCGTATCTGTATCCACGTTTGGAGGCGGAGCGCTTCGGTGCGGGACGGCTCACAAAGATTCGCGCGCAAGCGGTCTCCGGCGTCTCCTGCCGGGCGGTGGCCGAACGTCTGCAGATACCCGCGCGGCTCCGCGCGGCGGCGCCGGCGGGAGTGCGCGAGCGCACCGCCGCGTTGGTGGAGACCGAGCGTGTCTTGGCGTCAGTAATCGAGGCTGTGATCGGCGCGTGCTACCTGCAGTCCGGCTACGAGCGCACCGCGGAAGCCGTGGTCGAGGCGTTCGTGCCAGAGATCGAGGGTGCGCTGGAGCACCCCGCGGACTTCAAGTCGGCGCTCCAGGAGCTCTTGGCGCGCCGTGGCTCGGAGGTGAGCTACGAGGTGGCCAGCGAGCAAGGGCCACCGCACGAGCGCACCTACGCGGTAATCGCCCGGGTGGATGGTCGCGAGGTCGGGGCGGGCAGCGGGCGCAGCAAGAAGCATGCCGAGCAGGAGGCTGCACGGGTGGCCGTAGACAAGCTGGCGGCAGAGGCATGATCGGACGCATGACATGCGCCTGAAGTCATTGACGCTCACGGGCTTCAAGTCGTTTCCTGATCGCACGCACCTGGACTTTGGTCCGGGGGTGAGCGTTGTGGTGGGACCGAATGGTTCGGGCAAGTCGAACGTGACCGATGCCGTGCTGTGGGTTATGGGCGAGCAGTCGCCGTTGGCTGTCCGCGGCCAGTCGATGCAGGATGTGATCTTCGGCGGTGGCCGCGGTGTTCAACCACGCAGCGCAGCGGAAGTGGAGATCGTGCTCGATAACTCCGACGGCCGCGTTGACGTGCCGCTCAGTGAGATCTCGATCGTGCGTCGGCTTGACCGTAACGGCGAGGGTGGGTACCGCCTCAACGGTGCACGCTGCCGCTTGACGGATGTAATTGAGGTGCTTTCCGACACTGGCCTGGGCAAGGAGACTCATTCCGTCATCTCCCAAGGGCGCGTGGACGCGATCGTGACCTCCAAGCCGCGCGATCGCCGCCTGCTGATCGAGGAGGCCGCTGGACTGGGCAAGCACCGTAAGCGTCGCCGTCGGGCGCAGCTGAAGTTGGAGCGCACACAAGAGAACCTCGACCGCGCGCTTGACGTCGAGCGCGAGGCCCGTAGCCGCCTGCGGCCACTCAAGCGCCAGGCCGAAGCGGCCGAGCTACACGAGCGCCTGGAGCAGCAAATCCTGCAAGCTCGCTGGGAGCTCGCCACCGACACAGCGCGTGCTCGTCGCTTGGAGCTTGAAGGGGCTGAGGCGCTCGTTGGCGAAGCGCGCGTCCAACGCACAGAAATCGAGCAAAAGCTGCAGGAGACGATCGACCGACGCGGCGTGGCTGAGCGTGCCTTGGCCGAGCGTGCTGAGCGCCACGATGCCATCTCGCGCCTGTTGTATGACGGGCGTTCCGCACGCGAGCGACTGGCGCTGCGGGCCGAGCAGGTAGGTGCGAGCACGCAGACGCTTGCGCGCCGGATCGAGCGCATCGAGCTCGAGTTGCAGGCACTCACGCGGGCTAGCGAACACGACGGCGAGGACCCCGAGGCAGCAGCGAGCATCGATCGCATCGCTGCGCTCGAGACCGAGCTCAACGAGATCGCTGCCAGCCACGAGCAGGAGATTGAGCGTGAGATCGCAGAGTTGCAGAGCACTTACGAGCAGCAGGAGGAACTGCTCGAGCAAGCCGAGGCGCAGGCGCTCGCGGCACGTACCGCGCGCGAGGATGCCGATCAGCAAGCCAAAGAGGCGCGCGAACGGTTGGCCACTGCTGAGCACAGCGCGCAGGAAACGCGCCGCGAGGCCGAGCGTGTTGGTGCGGACCTCGCGGCCGCGAACCAGTTCCTGCGTGCGCACGTACGCGTCGGTGGCGGCACCGCGCTCAGCGAGGAACTGCGCGTCCAAGACGGCTACGAGTTGGCGTTGGCTGCAGCGCTCGGGGGACGCCTGGACGCTGCGCTCGTCAAGGACGTTGCTGGGGCGCAGGAGCTGTTGAATCGCGCCGGCCTGGACGGCGGCACAGCATTGTTGGCGAACCTCGAAGCTCCCAACTCCTCAGCCGCTCCAGCCCAGGGTGTGAGTACGCAGGCACAGCCAACGGCAGACGCGGTCAGGCTGCTCGATTTGCTCAGCGGTCCAGACGCGGTGCTCGAGCTGGCCGGACGGCTGCTCGTAGATGCGTGGGTTGTGGAGAGCTTGGAGAATTTGCCTACTGACTTCACGGGCATTGCTACGACGCGCCGCGGACGCGTGTTGTTCGCCGCCTGGGGCGAGGTGCGCCAGCTGAGCGAAGGTGGCACCGAGCGGGTGCTGGCGCGTCGCAACGAGCGCGATCGGCTAGTGGTGCTCGCCGAGAGTGCAGCTCAGCAGGAGCACACCGCCCGCAGCGCCTGCGAGCAGGCGCTCGAGCAGGTGCGTGCGGCCGAGACGACGCGCGTTGGCGCAGAGGACGTGCTGCGGGAGGCTGACCGCCACCGTGCGGAGGTGGGCGAGGCCAAGCGGCGAACGGAGTGGCTGATCGAGCAGCGCCGCGCGGCGCCCGCGCAGGGTGCGTTGGCCGTGCGCAAGGCGGAGCTGGAGGGGGAGCTGTCGGCCGAGCGCCGGCAGGGCGAGCGTCGCGAGCGTGAGCGCGTGGAGCGGCTCACGCGGATCGAGCGGCTGCGCGCACAGCACGCGGCAGATACGCGGGTCATCCCGGCCGCACAGCGACTGGCGGTTACCCTGACAGGTGCCAGCGAAGCAGTACAGGCGCGCGTCGCACAGCTCGAGACGGAGCTCGCGAGCGATCGCCAAGCCGGCGAGCAGATGACTGCTGCGCTACGAACATGTGCCGCCGAGGAGGCTGAGATCCAAGCGGCGCTACGCGTATCCGGCGAGACGGTGACCGCAGCTGAGGTCGCTGCGCAGCGCCTGCGTGACCAAGCCGAGGAGGCAGAGCTCGAGTTGCGTACCGTCGCCGAGCGACTGGGTCTCGCGCCGGCGAGTCCCGCGCAGGCTCCGGAGCTGACAAATCGCGAAGCGCTAGACGAGGATGAGGTGCACGCACTACGCACGCGAGTTGAGCGGCTTACGCGCAGACGCGAGCAGCTCGGACCCGTGAATCCGCTTGCCAAGGAGGAGTATGCCGAGGCGCTCACGCACGTTGAGGAGCTCGAGAGCCAGCGCACCGACCTGGAGACCGCGCTGCGGGAGCTGCGCTCGGTGATCCGCGAAACCGATCGCCAGATCGAGGAGACCTTTGCGGAGACCTTTGCCGCCGCCGCGCGTAACTTCGAGGAACTGGTGGGCGACGTGTTCCCCGGTGGCAGCGGCCGGCTGCGACTCGTGGCCGACGAGCAGGCGCCGAGGCCGGTGTTGGGCGGCCAGCCGTTGCCTGATGGGGAGGGCGTCGACACGGATGCGATCGAGGCTGCCGCGGAGGCCGAGAGCGAGGCGGAGCTGAGGGGCCCCGAAGAGCAACAGCTGCCCGGCGTTGAGATCGAGATCACTCCCGCCGGCAAGTCGACCAAGCGGCTCACGTTGCTCTCCGGCGGTGAGAAGTCGATGACAGCGCTGGCGTTCCTGTTTGCTGTGTTCCTGGCGCGCCCGTGCCCCTTCTACATCATGGACGAGGTCGAGGCAGCACTTGATGATCTCAACCTCGATCGCTTCTTGACGTTGCTGCGACGCTACGCCGGCCGCGCCCAGTTCATCGTGATCACCCACCAGCGCCGAACGATGGAGGCCGCCGACTGGCTGTACGGCGTCTCGATGGGCGAAAACGGCGTCTCCAAGGTGCTCTCGCGGCGGCTGCCTGCCGAGCAGATCGCCACGCCCGAGGTCGCCGAGGTGGCCTGACCAAGTACGGGCGAGCTCCGCGAGTTCGGCTGGGCTCGACGCTCTTGTGAGCACTGCTATCGTCGCGCGCCCCGTGCCTCGCGACTGGAATGAACTGTTCATAACTGCCGCCGACGGCCATCACGGCGCCAGTGACGAGCGCGAGGGGTCCGCCGCGAGTGGGCGTGCAGGCAAACGCGGTGGGCTGTTGCGCCGCCTACGCGAGAGCATGGCCAAGACTCGGCAGGCGCTTGGCTCGGAGATCCAGGCGACATTGTTCGGGGTGCTCGACGAGCAGACCTGGGAACGCCTGGAGGAGGCGTTGATCATGGCTGACGTCGGCGCAAGCACCACCGCGGCAGTCGTGCAGATGCTGGAGACAGAATCCACCGAGGGCAAGCTGGAGGGCGGCGAGGCGCTCAGCCAACGGCTGATCGAGCTACTCGCGCAGACCGCTACCGTCGGTGAGGCACGGATCGACATTCGCGCCCAGCCCACCGTGATCATGGCGGTGGGCGTTAACGGCACCGGCAAGACGACCACCATCGGCAAGCTTGCATGGCACCTACGGGAGGAGTTCGGGTGCAACGTCCTATTGGGGGCGGCAGATACCTTCAGGGCCGCCGCCAGCGAGCAGCTCGAGGGTTGGGCACAGCGAGCCGGCTGTGAGATCGTGACTGGACCCGAAGGCTCGGACCCAGGAGCGGTCGCGTTCGAGGCGATCGCGCAGGCACGTGGACGCGGCATCGACGTCGTGATCATCGACACCGCCGGCCGCCTGCATACTCAGGACGATTTGATGGGTGAGCTCAGCAAGGTCCGGCGCGTGATCGCTCGCCAGCTCGACGGCGCGCCACACGAGACGCTGCTGACGATCGACGCGACTACCGGCCAGAATGGGCTGCGCCAGGCGAAGCTGTTTGCGCAGGCGGCTGACGTGACTGGGGTCGTGCTCACCAAGCTCGATGGCACCGCACGCGGCGGCATCGCGTTGGCGATCGCACGCGAGCTGGACTTGCCGGTAAAGCTGATCGGGGTGGGGGAGTCAGTCGATGATCTGCGCCCATTCGATCCCCAGGACTTCGCCCGCGCGCTCATCGCCGAGTCCTAAGCGAGGCGAGATTCAGCCGCGTTGACGGCTATTGGAGGTAACCTGAACGCATGGATTGGATCCTGTGGATCGTGGCCGCCTGCATTCTTGGCATCGGCGAGATGCACACTGGCGGCCTGTATCTCCTTCCCTTCGCGGTCGGCGCGGCGCTCGCAGGCGTGATCAGCCTGCTCGGCGTTGGCTCGCTACTCGCACTACTCGTGTTCGTGCTGGCGTCCATCCTCGTGTTCGGCGCGCTGCGGCCGGTGGCGCGCCGCCACCGGCGCCTGCCTCCCGCGATTCGCACTGGCGCGGCGGCGCTCGTAGGTAAGCGCGCGATGGTGCTCGAGCGGATCGCCAACGACGAGGGCGTCGGTTGCGTAAAGATCGACGGTGGCGAGGTATGGACCGCTCGCAGCTACGACGAGGACGAGGTCATCAATGCGGGCGAGCGCGTCGAGGTTGTGGAGATAAAGGGAGCCACCGCCCTAGTAATGCACTGACGCGGCCGATTGCCTGCGCGATACTGCGTCCTCGATCGCTGGTGTGCAAAGCACACTTCGCTCACTGCGTCCTTGTCTCGCTTGACACTCGGCCGCGTCAGGGGCGCTGTCTCAATACCAGCGCTTGGAACGCGTGGTTCGAATTTCGAGATACGCTCTCTGATGAGGGTCACCTAGAAAGGAACTGGCAATGGTCGCTTGGATCGTCATCGTCGTGGTAGTTGTGTTTGTGTTGGCGCTGGCCGCGCGGACGATTCGCGTTATCCCGCAGGCGCGCGCGGGAGTTGTCGAGCGACTCGGTCGCTACAGCCGCACGCTGGAGCCTGGTCTAACGATCGTGACGCCGTTCATCGACCGGGTGCGACCGCTGGTGGACCTGCGCGAGCAGGTGGTGAACTTCTCACCGCAGTCTGTGATCACCGAAGACAACGTGGTCGTGGGGATCGAGACGGTGCTGTATTTCACGATCACCGACCCGCGTTCGGCGACTTATGAAATCGCCAACCCGCTGCAGGCGATCGAGCAGCTGACGGTCACAACGCTACGAAACGTGATCGGTGGTCTGACGCTCGAGGCGACGCTGACGGCGCGGGAGAGCGTCAACACGGAGTTGCGTACGGTCCTCGACGAGGCGACCGGCAAGTGGGGGATCAGGATCAACCGCGTGGAGATCAAGTCGGTCGATCCGCCACAGGACATCCGGGCGGCAATGGAGAAGCAGATGCGCGCCGAGCGTGACCGCCGCGCCGCGATCCTCACCGCCGAAGGCGAGAAGCAGGCGCAGATCCTCACCGCGGAGGGCGCCAAGCAGGCGGCCGTGCTGAACGCCGAGGGTGCCCAGCAGGCGGCAGTCCTCGATGCTGAGGGTGAGCGTCAGGCCGCGATCCTGCGCGCCGAGGGAGAAGCCAAGGCAATCGACACGGTCTTCAAAGCGATCCACGAGGGCAAACCCGACCGGTCGCTGTTGAGCTACGAATATCTCAAGATGCTGCCCGAACTCGCTGAAGGCGACGCCAACAAGGTGTTCGTCGTGCCGTCTGAGTTCGCCGAGGCGTTTGGTGGCATCGGCGAGGCACTGCGGGGACGCCACGACGGGAACGCGCCGCCGCCAGCGCCACCGACGCCGTTGCGAGCGCCCGAGCGCCCGCGCGAGCCAAACGCCTGAGATCGCTCCCCGCATACCCTCTCTCGGTACGCGGGCTGCGAGAATCAAACGCCCATGTTCGACTCACTCGCCGAGAAGCTCCAAGGCACGCTGTCTGACGTCCGTCAGCGGGGAACGCTGAGCGAAGCGGACATCGATGCAGCGATGCGCGAGATTCGCCTCGCGCTGTTGGAGGCGGATGTCAACTTCAAGGTCGTACGGCAGTTCACCTCGCAGCTGAAGGAGCGCTGCCTCGGTGCTGATGTGATCGGAGGGCTGAACCCTGGCCACCAGGTGGTGAAGCTCGTTGCCGAGGAGCTCACGGAGTTGATGGGGGGCTCTCCCGTCGGAGGGGCAGCAGAGCTGAGCTTCTCACCGCGCCCACCGACAGTGATCTTGATGGCTGGGCTCCAGGGGTCCGGTAAGACCACCGCCACCGCGAAGCTCGCTCGCTACCTGCGCGAGGAGCACTCATCCACCGTGGCGTTGGCGGCGTGCGACGTATATCGCCCGGCGGCAGTTGAGCAGCTCGTGAAAGTAGGCGCACAGGCGGGGGCGGCAGTGTATGACTGGGGCCCGCCCACCGTCGACCATGACCCGGTGGAGATCGCCAAGTGGGCGCTGGAGCGCGCCAAGACGGAGGGCAAGGACGTCCTCATCGTCGACACCAGCGGACGTCTGCACGTCGATGAGCAGCTGATGGCCGAGCTCGTGCGGATCCGTGACGCGGTCAAACCACACGACATCCTGTTGGTCGTCGACGCGATGACAGGACAGGATGCGGTCAACGTGGCGGAGAGCTTCGCTGAGGCTGTGCAGTTCGACGGCGTGATCATGAGCAAGCTCGACGGTGATGCTCGCGGCGGCGCGGCGCTGTCAGTCAAAGCCGTCACTGGCAAGCCAATCATGTTCGCGTCCACAGGGGAGAAGTTGGACCAGTTCGAACGCTTCCATCCCGACCGTATTGCCCAGCGGATCCTTGGGATGGGTGATGTGCTGAGCCTGATCGAGAAGGCCGAGCGCCAGTTCGATGAGGACGACGCGCTGGCGCTCGAACGCAAGCTGCGTCGCAACGAGTTTGGGCTGGACGATTTCCTCGACCAGCTGAAGATGGTGCGGAAAATGGGCCCGCTGACGAGCATCCTGGGGATGATCCCGGGGTTTGCCGGCCACCAACTTCAGAACATGAAGGTCGACGAGCGTGAGCTCGACAAAATCCAGGCGATTATCCTGTCGATGACGCCTGAGGAGCGCCGTCGTCCGGAGCTGATCAAGGGGTCGCGCAGACTGCGGATTGCGCGTGGGTCAGGGACCAACGTCCAGCAAGTCAATCGCTTGGTTAAGCAGTTTGGGCAGATGCGCAAGGTAATGCGCCAGGTCGGGCGCGGCAAGATGCCTGACATCGGCGCGCTAATGCGTGGCGCGCGCTGAGAGGCGCCTCCGAGCCGGTCGGTCCGCTTCGGCCGTTCACACCGTCTAAGCTCTCTGGCGCGATGTGTATGCCGAGGCTGTGCGAGTGAGCGCCATGCACGTCAAGATCTTGTAAGCAGCAGAGAGGAAACCGTGGCAGTCAGGCTGAGGCTCACGCGAGTGGGCGGCAAGAAGGACCCAATATGGCGCGTAGTGGTCGCCGATCAACGCTCGCCGCGTGACGGTCGCGTGATCGAGACGATCGGCCATTACAACGCGCAGACAGACCCCTCGACGATCGTGATCGATGAGGATCGTGCACGCAGTTGGCTTGCGAGAGGCGCCCAGCCATCGGACACAGTCAGAAAGCTGCTGCGCATCCAGGGCATAGATACTCGGACCAGCTAGCGGAGTGCTGACGCGCGCGGAGATGGCAAGCGAGACTCCCAAGCGGCTGCTCGAGTACCTGGCTGAAGGCTTGGTCGATGATCCTGAGGCTGTGACGGTCGAGCAGTTTGAGGAGGACGACGGCACGACAGTGCTTGAGCTGTGCGTTGGCGCCGATGACTACGGCAGGGTCATCGGTCGCGGCGGTCGGACAGCCCATGCGTTGCGTACCGTCGTTAAAGCCGCAGCGGCGGGCGAGGGCTCGCACGTGCTCGTCGACATCGTCGATTGACAAGCGAGCCGGTCGCACCGAAGACGGGTGCTGCATCTCGTCAGGTGCCCGAGAGTGTGCCGGCAGGACGGGTGGGGCGCCCGCACGGTCTCGATGGGAGCTTCTATGTAACGCGCCCACGCACGCGGCTACTCACGCTCGGCGCGGCGCTGGTGGTTGCCGATCAGCCGACAACGATCGTCCGCCGCGCAGGCACCGACGAGCGCCCGATTGTGCGCCTGGAGGGAATTGACGATCGCAACGCCGCCGAGGCAATGCGCGGATCAGAGCTACTCATCAGCGGTGGCGATGCGCCCGCCCTTGGTGAGCAGGAGTGGTGGGCACACGAACTCGAGGGGTGTGATGTGGTTGACGGTGAGCGGCTGTTGGGGACCGTCAGCAAACTGATCGAGCTGCCCTCGTGCGAGGCGCTCGAGGTGAGTCCTACAGGCGGTGGGGAAGTTGTGCTGGTGCCGTTGGTCAGAGACGCGATCCGCGGTGTGCTTCCAGCGCAAAGACGCATCGAGGTCGATCTCGACTTCCTTGGCCTAAGTGCAGCCGCTGAGACCCACGAGCGGCGACCAGCTGAGCAGCAGCGCCAAGATCACGGCGACACAGGTGCAGACGCGTGAACATCGACGTCTTCACGCTGTTCCCCGACTGGTTTGAGTGGTTCTCAACCCAGCGCCACGTCGCCAACGTCCTGGCTGGTGGCTCACAGCTTGCGTTTGTGAACCCGCGGGATCACACGCCGCTGAGTGGCGGCCAGGTCGACGACACGCCCTTCGGAGGCGGCGCTGGGATGGTGCTGCGGGTCGATGTGCTCGACATTGCGTTGCGCGCCCACTACGGCATCGATCCAGTAGAGCTGCGATCACGCCGGCGTGTGATCGCGCTTGCGCCGAGCGGGCGGCTCCTCGACGAGCAGCTCGTCAACGAGCTCGCTGCTGAGCCGTCGCTGACGCTCCTGTGTGGTCGTTACGAGGGCTTTGATGAGCGCATCCTGGAGCACTTTGCCAGCGACGTCGTCTCGATCGGACGCTACGTGCTGAGCGGCGGCGAGCTAGCCGCGATGGTGCTGTGCGACGCGGTACTGCGCAAGCTGCCGGGTGCGCTCGGGCACGAGCACTCCGCGCGGGAGGAGTCCTTTAGTGCTGCCCTCGACGGACACCCTGAGTATCCTCATTACACCCGTCCCGCCGAATACCGCGGCTGGCGCGTACCGGAGGTGCTCCTGTCTGGCCACCATGAACGAATCGAGCAATGGCGGCACGAGCGCAGCCGCGAACGCGGGGGCCTGAACCCGTCCTCGGAGAACCCCAGCCGGTGAGCTTTCGTGGCCTAGTGAAGCGAACTGAGTCGACGGTCCGCTACCATTGCACCTCGCGCTGACCGGGACTCGTTCTCGGGGCCTGTTGGGCCAGAAAAGGCGCGCCCTCCTTATCCGTTATGAGCAGCGTTATCGCAACCATCGAGCGCGCGCAGTTGCGCCGCGTCCCAAACTTCGCGCCGGGCGACCGCGTCAAGGTTCACTTCCAGGTGATCGAGGGCGCTCGCCGCCGTGTACAGGTCTTCGAGGGCGTTGTCATCAAGCGTCAGGGTCACGGTGCGCGCGAGACCTTCACGGTCCGTAAGCAGTCTTTCGGTGTTGGCGTGGAGCGCATGTTTCCGGTGCACTCGCCGAAGATCGAGCGGATTGAGCTGGCTGCCCGTGGCGACGTGCGCCGCGCCAAGCTCTACTACCTGCGCGACCGCGTCGGCAAGCGTGCGCGTGTGCGCGAGCGTCGCTATACAGGGCCCGAGCAGGCGGTCGAGCCTGGTTTGCTTGAAGATCCGACGCTTGATGAGGTGGTGCAGGAGCCGGATACACAGGCGTCCGACACAGATGTTGGCGCTGAGACGGTCCTCGAGCAGGGCACAGATCAGGCGCAGGATGGCGAGCAGGTAGGTAATGGGTCCGCTGAGGGGGGTAGTGAGGAACAGGCGACCCAAACGGAGGCCGAGGTGGCACCGGAGGCAGCTGCGTCGAGCGCAGAGGCCGCTGATACCCCCTCCGACGCTGGTGACGCCGAGGCAGGCGCTCCCAGCGATACGCAGGCGTGAGCCCTGGCGCCAAGACCGAGGAGGGCGAGAGTGCGCCCGCAGGTCGGGGGAAACGCGCGAAGGCGAACACCGACGCCAGTGTGATGTCCACGGGGACGGGCGGCAAAGGCGCCAAGCGTTCCAAATCGACGCTCGGCTCGATCGTTGAGTTGGTCGTGATTATCGCCGTTGCGCTTGGTTTGGCGCTGGCGATCCAGGCCTTCATCATCAAGCCGTACCGCATTCCCAGTGGCTCGATGGAGCCGACGTTGGCGGTCGGTCAGCGCGTGCTGGTGAACCGTATTGCCACGGACTTCAGCGAACCGCATGTCGGCGAGATTGCAGTTTTCCATCCGCCGGAAGGTGCCGAGCAGGAGGAGTGCGGGCCGAGCCCGCATGTGATCAAACTCGGCGAAGCGCCCTGCGCCTCCCCGGTGCCCAAGCAGTCAAGTGTCAACTTCATCAAGCGTGTGGTCGCCGGCCCGGGCGATGAAATTTACATCAAGGAAGGTCACGTCTTCCGCAAGGCCGCTGGTAAGAGCCAGTTCGTCCGCGAGCAGGATTCCTACATCCGGGCCTGTGGCGAAAGTCCGGAGTGCAACTTCCCCAAGCCGATCAAGGTTCCGCCCGGACACTGGTTCATGATGGGGGACAACCGTGGCGAATCCGACGACAGCAGGTTCTGGGGACCAGTTCCCACTGGATGGATCATCGGACAGGCCATCGCCACCTATTGGCCCCCTGACCGGATCGGCAGCCTCTAGCGATATCGACGTGGGCGTCAAGCGCACGGCGTCCAGCTCTGGCTCATCGGCACGCGCCCGGCGCCGTGCCCGCCGCGCGGGTAGCGGCAAGCGGTTGTTCGCGTTCGATCGCCGCCTTGAATCCCGGCTCGTGGCGGGGGCGGATGAGGCCGGCCGCGGATGCCTTGCAGGGCCGCTCGTGGCCGCGGGCGTGCTGTTCGACTACGAGGCGATAACCACACGTGAGTTGCGTGCGCTCGGAGCGCTGAACGACTCAAAGCAGCACAGCGCACAGGCCCGTGAGGAGCTCTATCCGCTTGTCATGCGCAGCGCCGCCAAGGTTGTGGTCGTGTCGCGATGCGTACGCGGGATCGACACAAGGGGCCTGCACAAGACGAATCTGGCCGCACTACGCGACGCACTTCGTGCGGTGACCGCCGATGTCTCAGGGGAGGTACTGTGCCTGGTCGATGGTTTCGCGGTTGCCGAGTTCGAGCATCCGCAGCGGGCGATTGTCGACGGTGACGCCACCAGCGCAGCGATCGCGGCCGCGTCGATTGTTGCGAAGGTCACCCGCGATCGCTTCATGCAACACGCTGACGCTCAACACCCCGGCTGGAGCTTCGCCGAGCACGTCGGCTATTCCACGCCAACGCACCGTGACGCGATCCTCCGCCAGGGTGTTTCGCCACTGCACAGGATGTCCTTCCAGTCGCTGGCGTATCAGCAGTTGGCTTTGTAGCGGCCGGACTCACCACGCCCCCTCAACATGATCGAGGCGCAGCAGTCGTCCCTGTCCGTCGACGATGACGCCGACGGCGTCGAAGCGAATCGTATGGGCGGTGGGGCGGAGGTGTTTGCCCTCATTCAGCCACGCGACCGCAAGTCGCCGCAGACGGGCACGCTGGCGTGGACGCAGCCATGGCAGCGGCTCCTGATCGGCGCGCACGCGCCGATCGCGCGAGGTGACGCGGCGCGTCTTGACCTCGGCGAAAACGAGTGTCACGCCATCGAATGCGATCAGGTCGATCTCGCCTGTGCGGGTACGAACGTTGCGAGCGACGATCGTGAAGCTGAGCCGCTTGAGGTGCGCCGCGGCGAGGTCCTCGCCCAGCCGTCCTGTCGCGCGGCGCGCGTCCGCCTGCTTATCCGCATGTTGCGCCTGTGGTGACGGCCGCTTGGATTGCTGGGGATGTCGCTCGGATTGCTTGGGATGCCGCTCGGGGAACACCACCGGCACGCTAGGCCGACAAATGTCACACCGGGGTGTCTTGTGTGCCTATTTAGTGTCGTGATTGTGCCGAGAGTGTGTCTCTTTGCCGCTCGACCGGCATAGCGTCCGGGCGGTGCTCCCCGGTTGGGTGCCCGTGGTTAGTGCTGCGGAACTGGCGAGAAGCAGGCTTGGAAGGTCGCTACGCGCTGACTGTCTCACGCGCCTGCGAGCGCCCTGTTGACCTGCGGCTTCTAGCTGCACGGCGGGTCGGCGTGGGGCGCTCGGAACGGTCGCTTTCGGCTTTCTCGGCGTCGCTGACGGCCCAGGCGAGACGCTCCACGAGCTGCGAGGCGGCGTGGTTGGTGCTGAGGTGCACCGAGCGAACCTGCTCGTCGAGCAGCACTGGTGTCTCCTCGGCCAAATCAGGTGAGGTGGGGTCGGCCATGACGATGATTCTGGGCATCGGCTTTCCTTTGCTGGAGGCTTGGCTGTTCAAGGATGAGGATAGGAAGTCGCGGTTGGCGTGTGCGCTGGTTCGCGGCTCCGTCGCCTACTAATCACCACTATCTATATCAAAATTATGCAGAATTAATAGGGCGGATGATCTCCGCCGCGGCGAGTGCGGGCTCCAGGCAGTAGCTGGCGGGCATCAGGCACGTCGCTCGCGTAGCCTGCCTACGGTGAACGACGATCCGAACGGCTCCGTAGCGGCGTCCCTCCAGGGCGCGCCTGCGCCGCCACACCCCAGCGCACGCAGGGAGGAAGGCGAGTCCGGAGGGCCACGCTCGCTGGATGGTGTGAGTAGCTTCATGGGGTTGCGCTGGGAGGACCCAGAGACAGTTCGTATGACGATTCGCCCCGAGCTGATCAACGGCGGCGGGCTGCTCTCTGGGGTAGCCACATATGCGATGGTCGACTACTGCATGGGCTCGACCTTGTGGGTGCAGACAGCGGAGAATGAGCGCATTGCGACAATCTCGATCTCGATCAACTACGTGCAGACGGCCACCGCGGGCGAGGTCATCTGCAAGACGGTGCTCGACCGTCGCAACCGCACTGTTGGGATCATGAAATCTGAGGTGCGCCACGAGGACGGCCGATTGCTGGTGACCGCCGTTGGGAGCTACTCGATCCGCGTACCGCCGGAGTTGCGCTGACGCCGAGAGTGCTCACGATCGCCGGTTCGGATTCCGGCGGTGGGGCCGGTATCCAGGCCGACCTGAAGGCATTCGTGCGCTGCGGTGTGCACGGCATGAGCGCGATCACAGCGATCACCGCGCAGAACACACTTGCTGTCACAGACGTCCATCAGGTGCCGCCGGAGATGGTGCTCGCGCAGGTGCGCGCGGTCGTGTCAGACATCGGTGTGGATGCCGTCAAGGTGGGCATGCTCGGCAGCGCTGAGGTCGCACTGGCGGTGGCACACGCACTGGACGAGCTGCCGCCAGGCACGCCGATTGTGGTCGATCCGGTGATGGTTGCCGAGTCGGGTGCGCGGCTGCTTGCTGCCGATGCCCAGGAGGTGCTCGTGCGGGAGATCCTGCCGCGGGCGAGCGTGCTCACCCCGAACGTCCCCGAGGCCCGCGTGCTCGCCGGCAGTCAGCTCCCGGGCGCTGTCGACGGTGCAGTTGTCGAAGCTCGCTCCGGCGAGGACTCGCCCGAGGAACATTCATCCGGCGAGGATCTCGCCCAGGAAGACGCGGAGCTGGAGGCGCTGGCGCGAGTCGTGCTGGCCTTGGGTCCGCGCGCGGTCGTGCTCACCGGTGGGCATCGCGCTCGGGCTGTCGATCTGTTCCTAGACTCCAGCGACGGCTCGGTGGTGCTAATCGGGGGCGAGCGTTACCCCGACGGCGCTGCGCATGGATCGGGCTGCACGCATTCCTCGCTGCTAGCAGCTCAACTGGCGCTCGGCCATACGCCACTTGAGGCTGCCCGCCGCGCTCGCGCGCTTGTTGGGGAGGCCGTGGCGCACGGTCTGCGCGACGTCGGCGCGGGTGCCGGCCCGGTAGATGTGATTGGCCTTGGCGCTCTGCGCGGCAGCTGACGATTTGCGCGCATCCGTTTGCCATAATCAAACGACGATGAAGCTCCTGCGTATGAAGCCGGGTCATGGTGAGATCGTGCTCGCTGAGGGTGACGTCGAGGTACCGGAGCAGGAGCAGGAGCTGATCGAGGCATTTCGACGCGAGTTGGACGCGGGTATGTGGGCGGCCGTGCCCACTGCCACCCCCGGCGGTCGCCGTGAGGCTGAGCTGGTGAAGAGCTTCGACGAAGTGCCGCGTGACGCAGAGCGCGTGATCTTCTTTCCGCGGGCTGCCGGCGGAGCGCCACCGGCAGCCCGCTAGCCGGCAATGGGCCTCCCGCTGGGCACAGCTACGGTGGTGCTCGTGGTGCTGTTGTGGGAGCTCGCGCGACCCACGTTCAAACGCACGCTCACGCGCCTTCAGATGTTGTGGCGCGAACGCCAGCGCGGTCGCATACCAGCCGGTTATGACCCCGGGCGTGAACGTCGTGCCGAGCAGCGTGCGCGTGCGCTTTTGCGCTCGTGTGTGAGCGCGCGCGACTGGGCGATGTACCGTGACCTGGGCTTCCTGCGCGTGTGGGGTGGGTTGGGCGATCACGGTCGCGGCTCGGGCGCTGCATACGCCTATCTGATCTACCCGCACAAGCCGATCGTCGCTTACATGCCGCAGACCGGCGAGCTGCTGAACGAGTACTGCGTAGCGTTTCCCGACCTGACCAAGCCGTATGGCAGCTCGCGGCTACCCGACTCCGACGACGTGCTGGCCAAGTGGATGGCGTTGACGGCCGATGAGCGGCGGCTGGTGGGGGAGGCGAATATGCACCTGCCGGGACGCCAGGTCGACCCGGATAGGGTCAGGCGTGACATTGTGCGGCTGCGTTGTTGGGAGCAGCAGTTGGCGCGCGAGCCGATCCAGTTCAGTAGAGGGTCTGGGTCGGACGGCGTTGACCCGGATAACATCCGCGCCGCGTGAGCACTCCCAGCACCTTCGACGTCAAGCACCGCAGCCGCGCTCTCACCGAGGGGCCTGAGCGTGCGGCCGCGCGCTCCTACCTGCACGGGATCGGCTACTCCGCGGAGGACCTCGCCAAGCCGATCGTCGGCGTGGCGCACTCGTGGATCGAGACGATGCCCTGCAACTTCAACAATCGC
>Ga0209624_10001198_pt1 | contig 21079 bp, 16 predicted proteins | sample JacPinW_OM2H0_O1_FD_188565 | JGI IMG/M metagenome (GOLD analysis project Ga0209624, IMG submission 188565) | Forest soil microbial communities from Algoma, Ontario, Canada - Jack Pine, Ontario site 1_JW_OM2H0_O1 (SPAdes) (version 2) | ecosystem: Environmental > Terrestrial > Soil > Boreal...
CGCAAATGCACAGCAGAGCGGGAATCATAAGTAGATTTCGAATCTGCATCGGTGTGTCCTCCCTCAGAGGCAAAGCAGCGATCCTGACAGGCGAAATTCTAACACAACGGCTCAAGCTCCGGGTCCCGGGGGCTCGCAGTCGCTAGAGTCGCGGCGGAAGCCGATGACGGTCCGTCAGAAGCGAACGCAAGAGCTGGACGCAGTTTCTGGGGCCCCAGGGAGGCGCGGAGGGCACGCTTGGTTGCCGTTAATGTTTGGGAAGTACGAAACCTTCGGGAGGCTTTGAGCCATCGCCGAAGAAAAACTGCTCCATCTGCTCTTCCATGATTTTCTGCGAATTGGGGTCCATGGGATTGAGGCGGAATTCGTTGAGCAGCATCTTGGAGTGGTCGACCCACATCTTCCAGGCGTCCTTGGAGACATTTTCGTAAACGCGTTTTCCGATATCGCCCTTCCAGGGGACGCGATCCAGACCGGGCAGCTCTTTGCCGAGTTTCACACACTTAACCATGCGAACTTTCTGCCCTTCATCGGCCATCGCGGGGAAGCCTCCGTTGTGATGCTGGGACCATCTTAAGCGCGGATGCAGGCAACCGCAACTCGGAGCCGCACTTTCGTGGCTGCCCGCGGCTTGACTTTGGCGGAATGCGCCAACAGAATCTTGGTCTTTTCAAAATCCGCGTACCTCAATTTGTGTAATAGGGGGACTACTTGCAACATGTTCGGCTTGGTTCAACGGGTTTGAGAGTTTCAAGGCTTTGCCTGGGCACGATGACCTTCGGCTACCAGTGCGATGAAGCTACGTCGTTTGCGATTCTGGACCGCGCTTCCAGTGGCGGGATCACCTTTCTTGATACCTCCGACGTGTACCCGCTCGGCGGCGGGCTCGAGCGCACCGGGCGCACGGAGGAAATCATCGGGCGCTGGATGCGCGGCAAGCGGCACGACTGGGTGGTCGCGACCAAGTGTTTCGGTGCGACCGGGCCTCAGCCGTTCCATGCCGGAAACAACCGCCGTCACATCTTCGACGCGATCGATGCCTCGCTGCGGCGGCTGGGCACCGACTACATCGACCTCTACCAGTTGCACGGATTCGATCCCCAGGTGAGGGTGGACGAAACCCTCGGGGCGCTGGACGATCTGGTCCATGCCGGCAAGGTTCGATACATCGGTTGCTCAAATCATCTGGCGTATCAAGTGGCGCGCGCGCTGGGCCGCAGCGACGTCCGCGGGTGGGCCCGGTTCGTCTCTGTGCAGCCGCGCTACAATCTTCTGTATCGCGAAATCGAACGTGAGCTGCTGCCGTTGTGCGCAGAAGAGGGCGTCGGCGTGATTCCCTACAATCCGATTGGGGGCGGCATGCTTACAGGCAAGCACGATCGGTCGAAACCGCCCGCCGAGGGCACAAGATTTGCGGTCAGCGGTCGGGTGGGCGAGCTGTACAAGGGCCGCTATTGGCAGGAGCACGTATTCGACGCGGTCGATGAACTCGCGCGAATTGCGGCGAAAGCAAACATCCCGCTCACGACCCTCGCGGTGGCTTGGGTGCTGGCCAATCCCACGATTACGAGCCCTATCATCGGCGCAAGCCGTCCCGACCAGATGGACGCAACGCTTGCTGCACTGGACATCACACTTGATCCCGCGCTGCTTGCGGAGCTGGACAAGGCCACCAGTCAGTTTCGGTAGACTGGTTGACCGACCCGGAGCCGCAGGCGAAATCTCCGGTGCAAAAAAGCGCCTCGGCCGCTCAGGGTTTCTGGGCAGCCTGGCTTCGGCGCCAGCTGTAGTAGCCGTCAAGAACCTGGAGTTTTTCGAGATTCGGGACGGGGATCGCTTTCGAGGGATCGTTGAGATTCATCACCTGCTGATTCGCATCGGTGAAGACGGGCCACGCCGGCAGGCCGGAAGTGTTCGGGTCTCCTGTTTTGGCGAAATTCACCCAGTAGGACGAGACTTGGTCCGACACAGCCTTGTCAGCATCGGTCGCAGGCATGGTTGCGGTGAAATTGCCGAATACAAATGCGATCTCCGACCCGTGCGCTGCTCCCCAGTTCTTAAACTGCGGCGCGTCGGGATACCGCGGTCTGTGGCTGAAGTAATACACGTAGATTTTTCCCTTGCCGGTCCTCGATTGCAGACGCGCCCAGGACCAAGTGCTCCACGCAAACGCGGAGTCTCGAAACAAGTCGCGGGCTGACCGCAGGGCTTCGGCATCAGAACCCGCGGGATACGCTGCCAGAATCTTATCGGCATAGTCGCCATAGCCGGCGCGAACGGTTGCCTGGTACGCGGCGGCAGTTGTGGCCGGGACGAACAGCGCGCCTTCGTCCGCGTTTGAACCGATCAGAACGGGTGTGTCGTTGTAGTGGCCCGCCTCGTAGAGTTTGTATTGGTCGCCGGGAAGCACATAGCCGTCGAAGGTAGGCCATGCGCCGCCGATGCCCGGAGCCGAATTCTTCAATATCTCGTCCGCGGGTTTTTTTCGGGCGTCGGCAATCGATGATGCCCCGAGTTTGGAAAGAAATGCCACGCCGTTACTTTCGGCCACAGCAAGCGGAGGCACGTTCTCGCCGCCTTCATTTGCCAGACGCGCTGGTGCGAAAGATCCGCCGCTTTCCGAGATCGCGCCCTGGAACAGTCCCTTCGCAAGCGGCGATGCCGCGAGCATGCTGACGGCGATTCCGCCGGCGGATTCGCCAAAGATCGTGACCCGGTTCGGATCGCCTCCAAATGCGGCAATGTTGCGCTTCACCCATCTAAGCCCGGCGATCTGATCCAGCAGTCCGTAGTTGCCCGAGTGGCCGTGGTTCTCGGCGCTGAGTTCGGGATGCGCCAGAAAACCGAACGGCCCCAGGCGGTAGCCCACGCTCACGAGCACGACGCCTTTCTTTGCGAGATTGGCGCCGTTGTACTGAGGAATGGAGGTCGCCCCGGAGGTAAATCCGCCGCCGTAGATCCAGACCATCACTGCGAGTCGGTCGCGCGAAGATTTCGCCGGGGTCCAGACGTTGAGATACAGGCAATCCTCGCTCGTCGGTACGGGCTCCAGGCCAAGCGCCCGGTTGATGAGCGGAGACTGCACGCAACCCGGCGCGAACTTGTCGGCCTGGCGGATTCCGGTCCACGGCGCGACGGGCTCAGGCGCGCGCCAGCGCCGCTCGCCGGTCGGTGGCGCGGCAAACGGCACGCCCAAATAGACGGCGATGCCGTGGTCATCGGTGCCCTGGACCAGACCCGCCTCGGTGCGAACGGGCTTGGGCGTTTGCGCGCCGAGTGAGGACGCTAGGGCGAGTGCTGAGACGATCGCCGCGGCGAACACCATGAAATTGAAACGCTTCATCATCATTGCTCCGATCGGACGGGAATTGTGGACCGTCGCCATGTGTGACTTCAAGTCGGTTTGATCACGAGCTCGCGCGGGCGTTTTCGCGGAAGCCTTTTCCCACGGCCGGGAAAGCGCGCGAGCACCTCACCATCCCAAAGACGGATAATCCGCCGGGTGAACAGCCATCGGCCTGCGATTTTTGCGACCTGATCGTCCCAATAGCCGGCAAAGCGGATGACGTAAGGTGGCTCGCCCTGACATTCGGTGACAAGCGCAAACGATCGCACCGAACATTTCTCGCTATCGCCTTTCACCACGGACTGGGTGAGGTGGTGTTGGCGACCGGGAAAGTTGGGGACGTTGCGAAAGTGTTCGGCGAAGCGGCGAATGTTCTCATGCCCTTCCCAGCGATCAGGTTCCTCGAAAACTTCCTCGATGACCACGGCGTCCGGCGTAAAGCAGGCAACCAGCCCGTCCACGTCGCCGGTATCCAGTGCCCAGGCGTATGCGGCGAGCAGATCGTTGATCGCGATGCGGTCTTCGGTTGTAACAGGGCCGGCGCTAGGCATAAACGATGCTCGATCAATAGCCAACGGTGATGCGTTCGCGGTGGTGCTGCGGGCGCTCCATCTCGTCCACCAGCGCGACCGAATAGTCTTCCAGCGAGATCTTGCTCACGCCACTGGCGTCATACAGGACATGGTCCTTGCCGAGCCGGAATTTGCCCGTTCGCTCGCCCGGCGCAATGGTGACCGAAGGAGCGACAAACACCCAATCAAGTTCGGGTTCCTGTTTGAGCAGATAATACAGCTCGCGGGTACCGCGGATGCCGGGCTTGAATGCTTCGTAGGCCGCAGGAAAATCGGGCGAGTCGATGAGCTCGATGCCGGCGGGTGTTTTTAGGCTCGCCGCACCACCTACTCCCAGGAATCGCTTGACGCCGGATTTCTTGGTGGCGGCGATGATGGCCTTGTGCCCGGCGACGTGCTTGTCGAAAACTTCCGGGCCGGCCACGCCGCGCGCGGGATTAAACGAGCTGACCACGACGTCATGACCCGCAAGGATCCGGGCGAGCTCGTCGACTTGCAGCACGTCGGCTTTTTTCGCGGTGAGATTCTTGTGCGACGGAAGTTTGTCGGGATTTCGAACGATTGCCGTGACCTGATGCCCGCGTTCAAGAGCTTCGGCGAGAACCTTGGAGCCGACAAACCCGCTGGCCCCGATGAGTGCGATTTTCATTGCCAACCTCCCTGGGAACCGAGATGAGCGGCGACGCGTGACCGCGAATTTTCTCCGCGTGTCGTGATTGACAGGCCGCAAGAACCGGTGGATTGTATCACTTCGCAATCCAGAGGTGAGATTTCCGATGGCAAAGACCAGGCCGTTCGGTGAGGCAGTTTCTACGATCGCGGAGCCAAGGCTTGAATTTGCCTTCGAGGTCCGGCTGCGGTTCACGCGCGTGCAAATGATCGAAGGTATGCCGAGCGGCGCAAGTCGTGGCGCCGTGTATCTGGACAGCGGAGAATTTTCGGGACCGCGGTTGCGCGGCAAGGCCGTGCCAAATAGCGGGGGAGATTACGCGTTGTTCCGTCCCGACGACACGGCGGCGTTCGACGCGCGCTACATGCTCGAGGAGGACGACGGCACGCTGATTCTGGTCCAGAATCGGGGCTATCTCTGGGGCTACGCCGACGATACGATGCGGCGCCTGCGGGAGATGGCGTTTGCCGGAGGGCCGACAGTAAACCCGTCGGAATATTACTTGCGCGCTTTTCCGTCATTTGAAGTCCCGGCGGGCAAGCACGACTGGCTCACACGTCACGTTTTCGTCGGCGTCGGGGAACGCAAGACGGACGGAAACCTCATTCGCTACTTCGCACTTCTTTAGGGGACGCCGTCATTGCGTCTCACGGATATCAGATCGCGGCGGAGTGGGCGATATCGGACAGGCGCTGAAAGCGATTGATATTGTCACCCTCATCCATCACGCCGGACGTCAGGCAGACGAAGGTCATGTCTTTTGCAGGATCGACCCAGAACAGCGTGCTGCCGAAGCCGGTGTTGCCGAACGTCCGCGGCGAGGCAAGAGTCCCAAACTGATGATGGCAGATGGCCTCGCCGCGCAAGAAAAAGCCCAAGCCGATATACGCGGGGTAGGGCTCCCAGCCTTTGGCGGCCCCGAGGGCGGTATAGAGATCATTCTGCTTGGTCCCGGTGCGGTTGATGGTCGCCTGGTCCAGTATCGCGGGCGACAGGATGCGAACGCCGTCAAGTTCTCCCCCGCGCCGAAGCATCTCGGCGAAGCGAAACATATCCGCAACCGTCGCGAGTCCGCCGACCCAAGGCATCTCCGCTAGTTCTTCCTCGAACGCACCGTTTTCACCCAGGTTGCTGTGGCCACGATGCTGTAGCGGCGGCACCGTCTCCATAAAAAAGGGAATGACGTGGCGCGGGCGAAGATCCTTCCGCACACCGATCGAGGAGCTTTTCATTTTCAGCGGAGTGAGGATTTCGTCTTCGACTATTTTGCGATAGCAGCGCTTGCGATCGTCCACACGGCGAACGGCTTCCCCGAGAAGCGCATGTCCCGCCATAGGGGAGTACGAGACAGCCCCGCCCGGCGCGCTGGTCGTGTGCATGTGGGTGCAAATCGCGGCGATTACTTCGTCCAGGCGATCGATGCACATGCCCGGGACCGGCGCGAACAGAGGCGGCAGGCCGGTGGTGTGCGTCAGCAGATGTTCCAGAGTGATCTTTTCCCGCGCGCCACCGGAAAATTCCGGAATGATCGAGGAAACTTTCGTTGTCAGCGCGAGATCTCCGCGCTCGATGGCGCGAAACACCAGGACGTTGGTAAACGCCTTGGTTACGGAAAACAGGTTGAAAACTTTGTCCTTGCGCATCGGTTGCCGGTCCGAGAACCGGGCATAACCGATTGCTTCGTGAAGACCGATCTTGCCGTGGCGGGCGACCAGGATCACCGCACCGTGGTATTTCCCGTCTTCGATGTCGCACTCGACTGCGGACTTCAGGTGCTTGAGTCTGGCTGCGGCGAAGCCGGTCGTTGAGGCTTTCTTGACCATAGGGAAGTTCCTCGAGTGCGACATCCCGACCAAACGGGTCCGGGCGAGACCGGATTATGCCCGATGTCCTGCGGTTTTGTCGCACCGAAATCCGGAAACGCGCTGCCGTCTGCGGCCGGCTCAGGGCCGCAAGACCGGAGAGAATTTTATAGAATCGGGCCGAGTGATTTCGCCAGGATCCGTCCATGGGAACGTAACGAGTGGCGGCGCGGATTATGATAGGCTGTTCGCTTGCGGAACGATTTGGGTCAGGGATGAAATTCCCCGGCACCCTCCTTCGACCGAGTTTTCCGCAACAACCCCAATGGAGACGACCGATGAGTACCCGCCCCACCGAAGTCGCCGAAGCGCCGCGAGCTGATTCCTACTATTGTGAGATTCCCAACGATCCCTGCGCCATCGTGATGTTCGGCGCCTCCGGCGACCTGGCACGGCGAAAGCTACTGCCGGCGCTCTACGATTTGGCACTTCATTCCTGTCTTGCTCCGCGATTCAAGCTGCTGGGGTTTGCGCGCACCGAGATGAACGACGATGCCTTCCGGCGCGGGGCCGGGGAGTTTCTGCCCAAGAGCGGTCAGGACGGGGCCAGCGGCGGCACCCAGCAGGAATTTCTGCAGCACTTGTGCTATTTCCAGGGAAACTACGACGACCCGGAGTCCTACAAAAAGCTGGGGCAGCGCCTGGATGAACTTGATTCCGAAGGCCAGCTCGGTGGCAATCGCTTGTTCTATCTCGCGACTCCTCCGGAAGTTTACGAACATGTGATCGAACAGCTGGGGCGCGCGGGCCTGGCGAAATCGAAGACCGAGGAATCCTGGACACGCGTGATTATCGAAAAACCTTTTGGCCACGACGGAGCCTCCGCCCGCGAGCTGAATACGAAAGTTCTGCAAGTATTCACCGAACATCAGATCTATCGCATCGATCATTATCTGGGCAAGGAGACCGTGCAGAACCTGCTGGTCTTTCGCTTCGGAAATGGCATCTTCGAACCGCTTTGGAACCGCAATTTTATTGACCACGTGCAGATCACGGCTGCCGAATCACTCGGCGTCGAGCGGCGCGCGGCGTTTTACGAATCGGCAGGCGCCATGCGCGACATGATTCAGAGCCACGTGCTGCAGCTGACGTCGCTGGTCGGAATGGAAGCGCCCGCCAGATTTGACGCCACGTCGGTGCGCAACGAGAAAATCAAGATTTTGCAGTCCATTCGCCCGTTCAACTCCGAGACCGTATGGAAATCCGTGATCCGCGGACAGTACGGACCGGGCACGATAAAGGGCACAGCGGTGCCGGGTTACCGCCAGGAACCCGGCGTGAAACCGGAGTCCGCGACCGAGACGTTCGTCGCCCTGAAGCTGCTGGTGGACAATTGGCGCTGGAGTGGCGTGCCTTTCTATCTGCGTTCTGGAAAGCGGCTCGCCAGACCGATGACCGAAATCGCGATCCGGTTCAAAAAGGCGCCGCACATGGTGTTTCAGGGTGAGAGCGTGGAGCCGAACTCGCTGGTCCTGAATATTCAGCCGGACGAGGGAATTTCACTTTCCTTCGGCGCAAAATCGCCCGGTTCACAGATGCATATCAGTCCTGTCACCATGGACTTTCGCTACAAACAGGCGTTCGGCGGAGGATCGCGTGAGGCGTATGCCACGCTCATCAACGATTGCATTCGCGGAGACGCCACGCTGTTTGACCGTGCCGACAGCGTCGAGGCGGCGTGGGGTCTGGTCGACCCGATTCTGGAGGCCTGGCACAACGCGTCCGCACCCCCATTCCCCAACTATCCGGCGGGGAGCGAGGGACCGCGAGCGGCCGATGACTTGACGGTCTCCGAGGGCCGCCGCTGGCGTCCGATTTAGGGCCTCGCCGTTTCCCAGGCTCGAAAATTCTGTCGAGTTTCATCGCACAGTTGGGAGGAAGGCGTGATCCTTGCCGGCGACATCGGGGGAACGAAGACCAATCTTGGCTTGTTCGACGTACAGCAGGGACGGCTGAATCGCGTCGCGGAAAAGCGATACCCGAGCCGCGAACACCACGGCCTGGAAGAAATCGTCGCGGATTTCGTCGTCGTGACCGGTGTGAAGGCGACCGCTGCTGGGTTTGGCATCGCCGGTCCAGTGGTCGATAACCGCGTGCATACCGGAAATCTGCCCTGGATTGTGGATGGCGCGACAATGGCGAAGCAGCTGGGTCTTGAGCGAGTCCGTCTGTTGAACGACCTGGAAGCCACCGCTTTTGGAATCAGCGTGATGGGGCCGGCGGATCTGGAAACTCTTCACGCCGGCGTTCCTGCGCCGCAGGCTCCCCGCGTCGTTATTGCCGCCGGCACGGGATTGGGCGAGGCCATCCTGTTCTGGGACGGAACCAAACACATTCCCACGGCAACCGAGGGTGGCCACGCCGATTTCGCTCCGCAAACTGACCAGCAGGTGGATTTGTGGAAATTCATCAAGGCCCAGAGCGAATTCGTGAGTAACGAACTCATCCTTTCCGGAAGGGGATTCAAGACCCTGCACGAATTCCTGAATCCGTCGGTGCGGCATCCGGGTTTTGATGATTCCTCGATCGATCCCGCGCCCGAAATCACAAGGATGGCACTGACCAAACAGTGTCCGGTGTGTGTCGCGGTGCTTGATTTGTGGGTTGAGATCTACGGTTCGGAGACGGGGAATCTGGTGGTGCGGACTGTCGCGCGAGGCGGCGTGTATGTCGCCGGAGGCATCGCCGTCAAGATCCTGCCCATACTGAAGAATGGCCGATTCGCAGCCGCACTCCAGCACAAGGAAAAGATGACGGATTTCCTGGCGCAAGTGCCCATTCACGTGGTGCTCGACGAGGAATGCCCGCTGAAGGGCGCGGCCTACGCCGTGTGGAAAGGCCTCTAGTTCGCCTAATCCCGTCTCGACGGTCGCACCCGAAGGCGCTGGCAGCCGGCGTCGTCGCGCACACAGCGCCTGAGTTTTCCCAACCGCGTATCGCCTTGCTGACCTTGTCTCCTGAGCGCTATGACCCTGTTCCATTAGTCCTGGTACTGGGACGTCGATGCCGGCTCCACGGATTTTCCCACAAGTGATTGTGATTTCCGCGCTCTGGCCGATAGCCTCAATTCTGCCGCCGGGCTTCCGAGCGTAAGTCACTCATTCACTTTTGGATAGCCTGTCGGGTGCTTCTGGCAGGGCAATTGCCACCAAAGCCTGGACGACCGGCGCGGCCGGTAGATGAGAGGCATACCATTATGAAAAAGCTTATCGGAGTTGTGGCACTGGTTCTTCTGTCTTCGCTTCCTGCGCATGCCCAGAGTAAGGGTGGGGCCGTCGGCAGCTCTGCGTCCTCGATCTCCCAGGGTGGCGGCGGTACCGGTTCTAGCGGCGCTGGCGGTGGCGGTGGCAGCCGGCTCCCAGGAAACCCGCCTACGGCGTTCGCCGTGAGCGCGGTGAGCGGCGGAGATCCTTCCTTCGCTCCCTCGACATTCCTTAGCTTCGATCAGGCCGTGGCCGAGGGGAAAGCGATCAATGCTGCCAGCCAGAAGTCGCTGGGAGAAATCGCTGCCGAGAACACCACGGCGCGAAAGACCAAGTCAAAAGTCACTTTCGTCCAGAATGCCGATGGCAGCGTTGTTCCTGCGGCGCACAACTAGGCGCGAGCCGGGCGACGGCGGGGCCTGAATCCGCGGGCTGGCTCGATGTGAAATTTCCGGGAGAATGGAACGGCCGCCCGGCGGGGGATATCGTGCCGGGCGGCCAATTCCGTGCAGAAATGCGGTTCCGTTCAGATCAAGACGGAGCCGCAGTACTTTTTTCTACTTCAGGTTCGCGCTGCTGAACGTGTAAACAAAGCTGAGCGTGGCTGTATTTTGTTCTTTCACGGACTTCTCATTGGAGAAGCTTTGATCGAATATCGGTATGCTCGCAAAGTCATACCGGTATTCACCACGGATCAGCAATGCGCTGGTCAGGTTGTAGGAATAGGTTCCCGTAACTTCCTGGGCCCAGCCGCGTGCAAAGTCCGTCAAGCCCACGTAGCCCTGCGGATCATCGAAATACTCGTAGCGAACCGCGAAGTTGGTTTTGGGACTCCAGGTGTACTTCGCGTAGCCTGCCACGCCCCACCAGTCAACCGCCGGAGTTCCGACGCACGGAGTAGGTGCGCCGCCGTCGGTAACTGGTGACGATGTCTTGACCGCGGTGCAGTCCGAGGGATAGAAGCGGGGCCCGAAGCCGTAGTCGCCGTTTATCTGGAATGCCCACTTCGTGTTTGGCGTGTAGGCGATCACGGTATCGGAGATCTGCTTCCAGTCGGTTAGCGACTGCAGGCCAAGCCCGTACCCGTCCAGCACCGGTCCGGCAAAGTAGTTTTCCGTGGCCGTCCACTTTGCGTTGGGCGTGTAGACCAGACTCGCTCCGTAGGTCAGCCCGGAACTGTCGCCAAACACGAACGCATCGTTGATGACGACATCGTGGTTGACGACGGTGTTGTTCCAGCCGTTCACCAGGTAGCCGGTCAGGGCCCACTTGCTGTTAAACGCGTATTTTGCGTTCACGCCGAAGTGAAACAGCGGGATCGCGTAGTTGAACAGAAGCCCGCGCGAATAGTTCCAGTTGGCGTTGCTTTCGATGACCTCCGCGCCCATGGGCGTGACGAACTTGCCGACCGTAATGGTCAGGCCCTTGCCAATGGGAGCCAGATAATCGAAGTACGCCTCCTTGAGGAAGAAGTTGCTTCCCGCGCCAGGTGTGGAGCTGAACCCGGTGTTGTCGGAACCATCGATGATTCTGGCGGCGTAGCCGTAGCCGGCCGACACGTGATAGCCGAGCCTGCTCTCTGCCGAGGTCGCATCAGCTGGTTTGTCCAGAATCAGCTCAGCCATGTTGAAGTTGAACCCGTTGGTGGGCGCCTCAAAGGAACGCAGACCAGCCAGGTTGTTGAACGGGTGATTGTTGTCGTATCCGTAGTAGACGTCGCCGAATCCGCTCAGTGTGACCGGACCCAGAAGGCTCGAAATGCTGATTTTCGGTGGCGCATCATCGGCAGCGGACGCCGGATTCAGGGCGCCTGCTCCCGTTGGGCTCGCCGCAGGCGAGCTTGCTCCCGGTGCCGGTTCTGTGAACGCTGCGGTTTTCATTCCCGGCGTGGTGTCACTCTTCAGCGCGGCGATCTCCTGTTGAAGGAGCGTCACCTGTTTTTCGAGCTCCTCCAATCGCTGATCCGCAGTCAGCGGCGTTGTAGCTGCTGGCTGCGCCGCAGTTGCCGGTTGCGACGTGGCCGCTGGCTGCGTTGCGGCTGCCGGCTGCGTCGCGGCCGGTTGGTCGTCCGCTCTGGACGCAGGCGACCCAGCGATCGCTATGGTCACGGCGAATAGCGTGGCGGCCCATTTGATAAGGCATGTGTTAGTGCGCTTCATGTCGTTATCCTCTCCCTCCCTGCCGCGCTCACATTTCCACCTAATGAGTTCGCGACCTGTGCATAGAAAAAATGCGGTAACACAAAATACAGACCGGCATTGGAATGGTCCAACTCATTAAATCTATGGATTGAATCAATGGATCTTTGAAGGATGCTTATGAAATCTTTATATCCATGGCCGGCGGTCGCAAGAAAACCACCGGCGATAGGTGCAAGGTCGCCGTACGGATGGGCCTGCAGGGACCCCTGGGCAGGGGCGTAGAGTGGGCCTGGCCCCGCAAGGGAGGGGGGCGGGGCGTGAAACGGGGTGCTATTTCCCCCTGGGGTTCAACGCCTTGCGAAATAGAACATCAGGCCGAAGATAACGACCGGGATCAGTGCCAGAAATATGTAGAACAGGAGCTTCTGCACCCATGGCGTCCGTCGCGTTTTCCAGTCGCGCAATTCGGGACGCTCGGCAACCCCCACTTTCTCAGGATGCTGGAGGTCCAGGGCCATTTCATGGGCGGAGGCGTAGCGGTTCTTGGGATCGCGCTCAATTGCGCGATAGATGATTTCCTGCAGTTCGGGCGAAATCGTGGGGTCAAGCTCGCGGGGGGGCACCGGGTTGTTCAGCAACCGGTCATTCATGATGGCGAAAGGGTTCGGTCCCTGAAAAGGGGGTTCGCCGGTCAGCATCTCATAGAGCATTACGCCGAGCGCGTAGACATCGCTGCGGGCATCGCCGCGCTTGCCCTTCACCTGCTCGGGGGAGATGTACTCGGGTGTTCCCATTACCTGCGAGAGTTTTGCAAAGGTGAGTCGTCGTGCTCCGGCCTGTCCGGCAATTCCGAAGTCGATGAGCTTGATGTGATCTTCCGGGTCCACCATGATGTTTTCCGGCTTCAGGTCCCGATGCACGATCCCGTGCGCGTGGATGTAGTCCAGGGCCGCGCAGATGCCCAAGGTGATCTTGATGGCGCGTTCCGGGGGGAACTTTTTCTTCTCATCCAGAATCTTGCGCAGCAGTCGGCCCTCAACCCACTCCATGACCATGTAGAGCTGGCTGCGGTCGTCATCGGTAAAGACCTTCATGACAGCCGGGTGATCCAGGACTTTGCCGATATCCTGCTCCCGATGGAAACGATCGTAGAGAACCGGGTCCATTTCCATCTCGGGATGGGGGACCTTGATCGCGACCTGGCGTCCGTTTCGGAGATCGGTACCGCGAAAAATGGAGGCCATTCCGCTGCGGGCCGCAACGCTGTCGATGCGGTAGTGGTCGAGTTGGTCGCCGGGGTGGACTGGAGTCCTCGCGAGTGCGGGCCTGGCAGTAGACCGCCGGCTAGCCCGGCGCTAAGGAAGCCTGTAGGGTCGCCCGCGGTACATGCCTACGCGCTCGACGCTTCGAACGCGGATCAAATGCAGGCTGATATTATCACTACCGTCCCGCTGATTGGCAATATCCACCAACCGTCTTGCTGAGGTTGACAAATCGCTTCCGTGGCCTGCGAGCGCGGCCATTTCCGACGCCTCTACGGATCCATGCAGTCCGTCTGAGCAAAGCAGCAGGACATCTCCAACAAACACCTGGTGCTCGTTTACGTCAACATTGACGGCCAGATCATTTCCCAGCGAACGGCTGAGCACGTGGCGTGTCTCGGCGTGGGCCGCATCTTCCTTCGAGAGAAGCTTCATTCGGAGATGTTCGTTCGCAACGGTGTGGTCGCGGGTGAGAAGGTTCGGTTGGCCCCGGCGGATCAGATAACAGCGCGAATCGCCCACGTGGGCGACCGTTGCGCGGTCGTAGCGCAGGGCGCAGGCCACAATTGTGGTCGCCATCGATGCACCGCCGGACTTCGCTGCGTGACCGGCGTCAATCACGCGTGTGTTTGCCGTACGCACCAGGCGCGTCAGCAGCGAACCGTGGGGTTCGCCCGGCGTCGCTTCGCGGAATCCGGTCAAGACGGACTCAATCGCCGTGTGCGAGGCGACCTCTCCCAGATCGTGTCCTCCCACTCCGTCGGCGAGAGCAAAAAGGTAACCGCGGGCGCGCGCGTCGTCCGGCGCCGCTGGGGCCGCATGCCCGAGACAATCCTCGTTCCCCCGGCGGACTCGCCCGACGTCTGATAGCTCCGCGAACTCGACATCCATAGGTTGATTTTGGGCCGGGCGGAAGGCTCGGGCAACACCTTCAACACTGGCTGCCGCTGCCGCCTGAAGACCTCGGTACATTAGACCTCATCCCTGCTGGGGAAATAAAACAGGGCGGGCTCGCGCCCGCCCTGAGTGTGTAGGGGATTTAGGATGGATCAGGCACGGGTTGTAACCAGTGTCGTCTTTCCCTGTTTCTTGCTGTTGAGTGTGAAATAGATGCCACCGTAGATGGCCCAGACCGCTGCGATGCCCAGGGCAAAAAACGGCTCCATCTTTGTGCCGTAACCCATGAATGGAAGAACAATGTAGGCTCCCATGCAGATCAGGTTTGCGGCGATGCCGAATATCGGGATGAGCATGTGCTTGATGAAGCTGAAGTTCGGGTGCCCGCTGTAACAGAAAATGCAGGTCACACAGCTCAGCATGTAGAGCACAAAGGTCCCGAAGTTCGAGGCCAGGGTGATTGTGAGCAAGCTATTCGGCATTTTCGCCATGGTGTCATGGGACACATAGCCAAAGCTCGACCAGAACCCGTGTGGCAGGGCTTGGATCGTGGCATCGGGGAGTGCACCGCCATCGCCGAACAGCATCAGCAATGCGACGCAACCGGTGACCGCGGCAATGGCCGCCAGGGCCCAGATCGCGCGGTGGGGGCTCAGGTTCTTGTCATGAAGAAGTCCGAAGTTTTCCGGCACTTCGTTGTCCTTGCCCATCGCGTAGGTGACGCGCGCCCCGGTGTTGATGCAGGACAGCGTGGTCCCGACCAGCGCCAGGAACACCGTGACGGCCTCGATCAACATGAAGGTGCGGCCGTGTCCAGAGCCGAACAGGGCGTCCCCCACCATCACCATCATGTCACCGATGGGTGCGGCCGAACCGGTCGCAGTGGTCATGGGGTAGCCGCTATTTAAGAAGTAGTTTGCGGCGAAGTACTCAAACAGGTAGCAAAACGCTCCTTGCACCAGCAATGAGGTGATCACCGCAATCGGCACGTCCCGCTTGGCGTTGCGAGCCTCTCCGCCCATCGCCGTCACCGATTCGAATCCGACCAGGATCAGGATGGCGACCGTGGCTTGCACGAACATCCAGTTAAAGTTGTGGATCGAGACTACGGATTTGGCGTTCGGATGGGTGAGAAAATTTCCGTTCGCGTCATTCGTCGTGTAATCCACGTGATAGGGAACCGGCTTCCCCGCGGCGTCGAGCTTCGCGACAGGCACCATGTTCGCATCGCGCGTAACCACATCGGTCGCCGTGCCGTTGACCGTCTGGCTCGTGGTTGCAAACTCGTAATTATAGGCTTCACTGGTTGTCGCATCCCACTGGAAGGCCACACTGCCCGGCGGGTGATTCATCCGGTAGCCGATGGCCATTACGGCGAAAACAATCAGCGCCGAGATCTGAATCACGTTGATGGCAATGCTTGCAGCCGTCGAACCATTCACGCCGCGATGAGCGATGTATGCCACCGCAAACGAGAAGACCACGGCAACAGCCATCATGAACATGGGACCGGGATTGGAGGCGCTCATGAAATTCGGCCACAAGGTGCCCACGATATATCCGCAAAAGACTCCTGTGACGGCGACCATGACACCCGGATAGATCCAGTAGTAGAGGTGCGAGCCCCACCCGACGATGAACTTCATTAAGCGGGCGTATTTCCAAGCCTTGTCATGATTCAGGAAGGCTTGCTCTGCGAAGTAATACGAACTGCCTGTACCTGGATACAGCTTGGCCATTTCCGCATAACAGACCGCGGTCGCCAGACACAGCAGAAGCGCGAAAAGAATTCCAATCCACATCGATGGAGCCGTTGCCCCTTCAGTCGCCTGTGGTGCAAAGGTGAGCCAAAGGAAAGCGCCGGGTGCAATCAACGCCATGGCGTTCATCGTCAACCCGGTCAAGCCTAACGTTGCTTGCATCTCTCCTGTAGTCTTCTCGGCCATGTAGGTACTCTCCTCTTGGAAAGTAAATCCTGAGGGCCGGACGTTATACGGAAGTCCCGCTTACGTAAAATGCAACGTTTCGATGGGGGAGATAGATGTTTCAAATGGTCCTAAAAGGTCCTTAAACCACACCGAATCAGTGATGTACAAAGGTTTCAGTTGGAGTTTTTAATGAAGTTCCGGAGCCGCGAGTTGCCTGGCTGGAAACATATGCGAGATTGCAAGGCAATTTTGGACTCACACATTATTTTCATATGCCTCGAAAACAGCACGGCAAATCGTCGCAGCAATCCCGTCGCAAACGCGGAACGCGCGCGAATTCACTCACTTGAGTCTGGGGCGATTTCTTTGCATCACTAGACGTGCCTGTTAGTATGTTTGGATAACTTTTGTGTGTTGAAGTCACTCTGCCATGAGCGAAAAACGCCAATTCAGGGCCATCAAGGGCACGCGCGATATCGTTCCGCCGGATTCCTCGCTCTGGAACTGGTTCGAGCAGGCTGCACGCGACGTCTTTGAATCCTACAACTTCCGGGAAATCCGGCCGCCGGTTCTTGAAGAGACCGATTTGTTTGCAAGATCCATTGGCGCCGACACCGATGTCGTCGGGAAGGAAATGTACACGTTTGAGGATCGCGACCAGTCGTCGATCAGCCTGCGGCCGGAGGCGACCGCGAGCGTCGTTCGCGCCTACATCGAGCACGGAATGCACACCCTGCCGGGCAACGTGAAGCTCTACTATCTGGGTCCCATGTTTCGCCGCGAACGTCCACAAAAGGGACGCTACCGGCAGTTTTACCAGATCGGAGCAGAGGTGCTCGGACAATCCGACGCACCGGCAATCGACGCGGAAGTCCTGGAAATGCTGGTCGCGCTGTTCCGGCGAGTCGGCCTTGAACGGACCACGCTTTCGGTCAATTCCATCGGCTGCAGGCAGTGCCGCGCTGCTTATGTAGAGGCCCTGCGACAGGAGCTGCTGAAGGTACGCGACTCACTGGGACCAGACAGCCAGCGCCGGATCGAGACCAACCCGTTGAGGGTGCTGGATTCGAAGTTGCCCGAGGAGCAGCCGATCATCGAGGCGCTGCCGCGAATCTCCGATCATCTGTGCGCCGCGTGCCGCGAGCATTTTTCGCAATTGAAGCACGAATTGAATCTGCGCCGAATTGCGTACGAGGAAAACTGGCGCCTGGTGCGCGGACTTGACTACTATACGCGGACGACTTTCGAAGTCGTTGCCGAGGGCCTTGGCTCGCAGAACGCTGTGTGCGGCGGCGGGCGTTACGACGGCCTGGTCGAACTTCTCGGGGGCCATCCGACCAAGGGCATCGGTTTTGCCATCGGCAGCGACCGAGTGATTTTGTCGATACAGGAAGCGGGCCAGGCGCCGAAAATGCCGGGACTGGGCGTTTTTGTCGCGTGGATGAGTGAAGTTGCCTATCCCGCCGCAATCGGGATCGCGCGAAAGCTGCGTGAATGCGGCGTGGCGGTCGAGCTACCGCCCGAGGCCATGAAATTCAAGAAGTCGCTCGGGCTTGCCGACAAGCTCGGCGCACGCTATGCGCTGATTATCGGAGAAGATGAACTGGCGTCGGGCACCTTCACGCTGAAGCGCCTGGCAGACGCCAGCCAGCAGAAACTGAACGAGAGTGATTTGCTGGAATATCTGGAATCGGAAAGAAGAGGATCCAGTGCTTGACCTGCTCGGAAATCTGAAACGGACGAAGTATTGCGGCGAGCTGCGCGCGCCGGACGCCGATACCGAAGTCGTCCTGATGGGCTGGGTCCACCGGCGGCGCGACCTGGGGCAGCTGATTTTCATCGATCTGCGAGACCGCGCCGGAATTGCGCAAATCGTCTTCAATCAGGAGCAAAATCCCGAGGCGCATTCCCAGGCCGAGGACTTGCGCTCGGAATTCGTCGTCGCAGTGGAGGGCCGCGTGATTCGCCGGCAGAAATCGAATCCCGAGATCCCAACCGGCGAGGTCGAGGTGGTCGCCACCCGGCTGCACATTCTGAATACGTCGAAAACCCCGCCGTTTCAGATCGAGAACGAAGTGACCGCGAGCGAAGAGACGCGCTTGCATTACCGCTATCTCGACCTGCGGCGCCCGCGGCCGCATGCGAATATCGAATTGCGCCACCGCATTATTCTCGAGATTCGCAAAACGCTCGACGAACTGGGTTTTTTCGAGATCGAAACACCGATCCTGACTCGCTCGACGCCGGAAGGCGCTCGCGATTGCCTGGTCCCCAGCCGCATCCATCACGGGCAGTTTTACGCGCTGCCGCAATCGCCGCAGATTTTCAAGCAGATCCTGATGATCTCCGGCATGGATCGCTATTTTCAGATCTGCAAGTGTTTCCGCGACGAAGACTTTCGCGCCGACCGCCAGCTCGAATTCACGCAGCTGGATTTGGAGATGTCTTTTGCGCGCCAGCAGGACGTCTTCGAGGTCATCGAACGCGTCATGGAGCGGGCCTGCGGGGTCGCCGGGGCGCAGGTGAAAGGCCCGTTCCGTCACCTGGATTACAAGGAAGCCTATCGCCGCTTTGGTTCGGACAAGCCGGACCTGCGCTTCGGCATGGAACTCGCCAACGTCACGGAATTCTTCGAGCCGGCGCGGGCGGTGCTGCACTTTGAAGGCAACGTCCAGGCCGTGGTCGCACCCGGCGCAGCCTCCTGGTCGCGCAAGCAGCTCGACGAGCTCGCCGAATTCGCAAAATCTTCCGGCGCGCGCGGCGTGTATACCGTGAAAGTCACCTCGGACGGGGTTTCCTCGCAACTGGAAAAAAATCTCGGCGCCGAAGGGCTGAAGAAGCTCGTCCAGGCTGTGGGCGCCGGGCCCGGGGATCTGATCGTTGCCACAGCCGCAAAACAGCAGATCCCGCATACGGACACGTCCTTGCACGTCGCCGGACAGCTTCGCCTCCAGCTGGGTGACGCGCTGAAGCTGATCGATCGCACCAAGTGGGAATTTGCGTGGATCACGGGCTTCGCATTGTTTGAGTGGAGCGAACGAGAAAAGCGCTGGGTGAGCGCGCAGCATCCGTTTACCGGAGTTTACGAAGAGGACCTCGACAAGCTGGAGACCGCGCCATGGGAGTGCCGGTCCAAGGGCTACGACTTGGTGCTCAATGGCAATGAGCTTGGCTCGGGAAGTATTCGAATACACCGTCAGGACGTGCAGGCGCGTATGTTCAAGGCCCTGGGTCTGAGCGACGAGCAAGCCAGGCAGCGCTTCGGGTTTTTCCTCGATGCGCTCACCTACGGCACGCCCCCGCACGGCGGGGTCGCGCTGGGGCTTGACCGCGTGGCCATGCTGCTGGCGGGCGAAAAATCCATCCGCGAGGTCATCGCGTTTCCCAAGACGACAGCGGCGGTGGATTTGATGGCGGAGTCACCATCCGAGGTCGACCAGGATCAGCTCGATGAATTGGGCATTGCGATCAGGAAGGACGCCCGGTAGTTCATGTCGCAGATACGGATACTGGCGGAGAATGTCGCGAACCGAATCGCGGCGGGCGAGGTGGTCGAGCGTCCTGCGTCGGTGGTGAAGGAGCTGCTTGAAAACGCCCTTGATGCGGGCGCGCACTCGATTCGCATAGAGGTTGAATCGGGCGGCAAGCGCATGATCCGGGTGACCGATGACGGCAGCGGCATGAACCATGACGACGCGCTGCTGGCTTTTGAGCGCCATGCGACTTCCAAGCTGCGGACGGCGGACGATCTTCTGTCGATTGCGACGCTTGGCTTTCGGGGCGAAGCATTGCCCTCGATTGCGTCCATTTCACGGCTGGTCCTTGAAACGCGCATCCCGGGCCGGGAGCAGGGAACTCGCGTCGAGTTTGCCGGCGGGAAACTTGTTGGCGTGACCCCGGCCGGTATTCCCTCCGGGACCTCGATCAGCGTCGCCGACATATTTTACTCGGTGCCGGCGCGTCGAAAATTCCTGAAATCCGAGATGACCGAGCTGGGTCACATCGCCTCGCTTGTGACCCACTATGCACTCGCCCATCCCGAGACGCACTTTCTGCTGAAAACGCCCTCCCAGCTGATTGTTGACTGCGCGCCGGTCGAAAACCTCTCCGAGCGCGTCTATCAGCTTTTCGGGCGGCAGGCGCTCGAAGAACTTACCGAGATTCCGCCAAATGAGGGAGCGGTGCCGTCTGTGGTCGCAGGCTCCGATCCTGAAGCGCACGAGCAGGCGGCGACACTGCGTGTCACCGGATTTGCGTCGCGGCCCGAGGTGCAGCGCTCGAACCGCAACGGAATCTATATTTTCGTGAACCGGAGGCTCGTACGCGACCGCGTTCTGCTTCACGCAATCCACGAGGCCTACCGCAACGTCGCTCCTCCGGGAGTATTTCCGGTCGTGCTGCTATTTCTTGATCTGCCGTACCAGGAAGTGGACGTGAACGTGCACCCGGCGAAAATTGAGGTGCGTTTCCGCCATCCCCAGTTCGTCCACGATTTCACGCGTGACGCACTACGCCACGGGCTTTCAATCGCGCGGCCGATCCCCGGATTTCCAGCAGCGCGCGCTGCGGCCGCTGGCGCCGCATCAGGACCCGCTGTTTGGTCATCTGGCCCGGCTACTGCAGGCTACCCCTTGCCCTCTGCGCCGCCGCACGCCGAGGTTCCGATCGCCCTGGGATCCAGCGGTGCTGTGGCTGAACGGTTTGAATCAGGCCTTGGACCCGACCGGCGATTGGCCGTGCGGCTCGGCTTTGATTCCAGCGTCGCGATGCACTTTCCACTGCCTGCGCCGGAGACCGAGGCAGAGGCGACTGCGTCCGATACCGGACGCAATCAGGGCCCAGGCGCGCTTCCAAGCCCGCAGGAGATCGCCGACCTTAAGCCGCTCGGACAGGTGAAGGCGAGTTTCATCGTCGCGGTGAATGGCGAGGGCCTGTGGATCATCGATCAGCACGTAGCCCATGAGCGCGTGCTGTTCGAGCAGCACCTGAGAGCCCGGCGAGCGGGCGCGCTCGGCGGGCAGCGCCTACTGCTGCCGGTGATTGTGGAGCTCAGCCCGCGACAGCTGGTGACCTTTGAACAGATCGGCGAAGAGCTGCGCGCAAACGGATTTGAGGCCGAGCTGATGGGCGCGCGCACGGTCGCGATCCAGGCGGCGCCTGCCGGCATCGCGGGCGGTGACGCCGAGAAACTGCTGTTT
>Ga0209624_10001199_pt1 | contig 21075 bp, 17 predicted proteins | sample JacPinW_OM2H0_O1_FD_188565 | JGI IMG/M metagenome (GOLD analysis project Ga0209624, IMG submission 188565) | Forest soil microbial communities from Algoma, Ontario, Canada - Jack Pine, Ontario site 1_JW_OM2H0_O1 (SPAdes) (version 2) | ecosystem: Environmental > Terrestrial > Soil > Boreal...
CCTAGGCCTGGGACAGGTGGAACAGGCGCTGGACTGGTATGAGAAAGCCATCGAGGACCGCGATGCCATCGCGCTGTATCTTTCCACAGAGCCCAAACTAGGCCGTCTTCGGTCTCATCCTCGCTACCAGGCCCTGCGCCGCAAAATGCTTCTGCCAGATTGAACCTCAGCTCTTACAAGTTCTTGGCGTAAAAGCCTCGACGCCATCTCGATAAGGAACATATCACGGGCAACTCTGAAGTCAGAGTCCCCTTCGAGGAAATCGCGATTGATCTTCCCGAAGCCCGTTCGCACTAGCGTTTCTGGATAGTTTCCGGATGGTTGACCATCCGCGGGGTCGGGCCCAGTTTCTGTTAGGCGACATTTCGGTTCCAGACAACCGAGCTTGATATCGTTTTCCTGTTTCCATTACTCTTTTCGGTTGGGCTTTGTGAAAATCGACTTGGGAATCATGCAGTGCACGCCCTTGCGGATATCGACTACCTGGGAGACGCGGCAATCTCCGACGATCGATGTGAGTGAATAGGCTTCTTCGCGCGACATTGGCACGATCGTCTGTTCCGCCAGGAAATTAACCGTTTCGCGCACGGCAATTTTCATGGCTTCGTTCAAGTCTTCGTCGAATCCCATGAAAATCCAATGTGTGGAGGTCTCCGCGCGCGGCCAATTGATGTGAAGATCCTTGCGTACGATGGGTTGGATCTCAATCTCTTTGTAGGAACATTCCAAGGCCGTGAGGTTCACTTCGCCGTTGCCCTGCAGGCAGTGGGAATCCCCGGTCCAGATCAACGCGCCTTTCTGAAACACCGGGAAATAGAGCGTCGAGCCCGCTTGCATTTCGTTCACGTCCATGTTGGACCCATTTTTCCAGGGTCGCAGCGTGCTGGTGCGGCCTTTGGCGTCGTGGATCGGAGGTCCGGCTTTCTCTTTTGGCTCGTTGGGGTCGGGGCCGACGGCGATGGTACCAGGGAAGGGTTTCAGTTGGAGAATGATCCCCGGCTTGAATTCCGTTGTCATGCTTTCTGTGTCGAGCTTGAAATACTGAACGTGGCCTTCGGGAAACTCGGATGCCAGCAAACCGACGGTGGGAAACTGCTTGCCGGGAAGATTGAAATTGAAGCCGGACTCCTTCATGACGATTTTGTTGATGCGAATTTCCAGCGTGTCGCCCGGCTCCGCTCCGTTCACGTAGATCGGCCCGGTCACCGAATGAGGCCCACCGCCGGGATTTGCGAGGCGAAGCTTCACGATTTCCTCGATAGAAACACCGGGCTTAATCTCGTCCATCGAGTGGCTCAGCGTCTCGATGGAGACAGTGTCTCCGGAATCGACGACGAGCTTGGGTTTCTCCGTGGGGTCGAGCCAGCCCCACTGAGTGGTGTCTTTGTTCGCCGGCAGCACATAATGCTTGCCAGATTCTCGTTCAGTGCCTTTTTCTGGGCCAATTTGCGCCTGTGCGCCCTCGCATACCACAGCGGCAGCAATCAGCACGGCAGCGGTCAAGGTTCTCTGGGTTGAGATCATCGTGCGATTCCTCTTTGTTCGGATTTCCCGGTGGACGCTGAGAGTGCTGAGAGTATAGAGGCGGAGCACCCAAGCTGCTCGGAGAAAATATAATGCAATGTGTCCATTCCCAATCTATGCAACGGTCCCGAAGTCGGCTTGGGGGAAGTCTTGGCCGCATGTCACCTACATTGCGGATCATCGACTATGGCGGTAGACGAGGGTCTCGCCGCATTTTTTTCGGGTACAGCGGTTTAGCAGATCGACGACTGATTGAGAGTCGGTTGAGGGGTGCACGGTGCAAGGATGAGGGCTACGCACGCGTCACGGCGGAAAATACAGCTGCGGCAGCAGAGCGGGGCCGCAGGCGGGGCAAAGCTACCGTGGTATGGGTGGCACGCGTTTCGACGCGGCTTGGCTACGAACCTCAACCGGCTGGGTGTTCCCGACAAGGTCATCCAGCAAATCCTGCGGCACGCGAATGTGACGACCACGATGAACATTTACGTGAAGATGGTTTCCGAGGACGCCACGGTGGCAATGAAAAGGCTCGAAGCTAACTGTGCAGCAACTGTGCAGCAAAAAAGGCTCGTTGGGGCAGCAGAAGGAAGCGAAACCCCGATGGACCGTGAATAGGAAATCTCTTTGTCAGAACGACATACGGGAATTCTGGCGGAGAGGGAGGGATTCGAACCCTCGATACAGGTGTTAGCCCGTATAACGGTTTAGCAAACCGCCGCCTTCAGCCTCTCGGCCACCTCTCCGGCGTGCGGAATCTCAGTTTATCACGGTCGCTGGGTGGACGGTTCGCGCGTCAGCTCGTCTGCGATGCTTCCTTGCAATATGTTGCGGATATGCTGAGTTCTATGAGCGACGGAATCCGGATGGTTCATATCGCGAAGCTCGCGAACGCCTGCTTCGCCGCGGCGACGGTTTGCTGCAGGTCATGTTCGGTGTGGGCTGCGCCCAGAAATGCCGCTTCGAACTGCGACGGCGGTAGGTAGATTCCATTTTCGAGCATTGCGCGGAAGAAACGTCCGAAGGCTGCGGTGTCGGATTTAGCGGCGGACGTCCAGTCGGTCACCGGACCTCTTACAAAGAACCAGGTGAACATCGAACCCACACGATTGTGGCACAGGGTGACGCCGGCTTCTTTCGCTGCGGATGCTACTCCCTCGACGACTTCTCCGGCGAGTTTGTCGAGCTTGGCGTAAACATCTTGGTGGTCGTGCAAATAGGTGAGCGTGGCGTAGCCGGCGGCCATTGCCAGGGGATTGCCGGAAAGCGTTCCCGCCTGGTAGACAGGGCCCAGCGGCGCGATCAGATCCATGACCTCGCTGGGGCCGCCGTAGGCGCCGACGGGCAGGCCACCGCCGATGATTTTGCCCATGGTCGTCAGGTCGGGCTGGACGCCGTAGAGTTCTTGTGCTCCGCCGAAGGCCAGACGAAAGCCGGTCATGACCTCGTCGAAGATCAGGAGCGTCTGTTCGCGCGCGGTAATGGCGCGGAGAGCTTCGAGGTATCCAGGTGCGGGTGGAACGCATCCCATGTTGCCGACGACGGGTTCGACGATGACACAGGCGATCTGGTGTTTGAATTTTGTGAACGCCTGCTCGGTAGCGCTTGTGTCGTTGTAAGGTAAGGCTAAGGTGAACTGGGTGAATTCTTCGGGGACGCCGGCTGAGCCTGGAATGCCGAGCGTCGCGATGCCGGAGCCGGCTTTCACCAGCAGTGCGTCGGAGTGTCCGTGATAGCAGCCTTCAAACTTGACGATGTACTTGCGCTTCGTATAACCGCGCGCCAGGCGAATGGCGGACATGGTTGCTTCGGTGCCTGAACTGACGAAGCGAACTTTCTGCATGTGCGGAAAGGCGGAGATCACCAGTTCGGCCAGATCGGCTTCGGCGGGAGTGGAGGCTCCGAAGCTGGTGCCCTTGCGAGCTGCTTCTATCAACGCGTCGATGGCCGTCGGAGCGGCGTGTCCCAGGATGAGTGGGCCCCAGGAGCCGATGTAATCCACGTATTCGTTGCCGTCCGCATCCCAGATGTGCGAACCTTGGCCGCGTACGATATACGGCGGCTCGCAGCCGACGCTGCGGAAGGCACGCACCGGCGAATTCACGCCACCGGGAATCAGTTGTTCGGCGCGTTGCTGGAGCTTGCGGGATTGGTCGGTCTTGCGGGTCATGAGTTAGCTGGAATCTTAGATACTGCGAACAATATAACAGCGAGGGGTTAGAGAGAAGGTCAGACGTCAGACTGTAGAGGTGAAGACCTTAACTATCAAGAGCTCCGGTAATGTGCGGTCTTACTTCTGCAATCTGACCTCTATCACTCAATGTGGTAGTAACCGTCGCGGCGAGCGAGTTCAACTTTTAGTCCGAACAACTTGCTTAGACGTTCTGCTTGCAGCACTTCTTCTTTACGTCCGTCGGCCACGATGTGGCCGTTCGCCATGAGCACGACGCGTTCGATTTCTGGGACGATGTCCGGGAGTTCGTGAGTGACGAGGATGACTCCGATGCCGGATCCGGCCAGGGAGCGCATGGTTTCTCGCAGACTGCGCTGCGCCAAAATATCCAGGGAGTTGCATGGCTCATCGAACAACAGCGCGCGGGGCTTGTGGACGAGCGCGCGCGCGATCAGGACGCGCTTGGCCTCGCCTGACGACATTTCTTCAACCGCGCGATCGGCGAGATGCGACACACCCAAGTCTGCCATTGCGATCTCGGCCATTTCTCTCTTTTGGGGATCGAAGGAATGGTTGGGAAAGATGCGCGTGCTGCTGAAAAAACCGGACAGCACTACATCCAGGCCGCTGGCATCACCGGTGCACGAAGACATCAGGTCGTTCGACACGATGCCAAGCAGTGAGCGCAGCTGAAACACATTCCAGTTCTTCTGGCCGAGAATGGTGATGCTCGACCCATCGCGAACTACGGGATAACACTCACGAGTAATGGTTTTGATAAGAGTTGATTTGCCGCAGCCGTTCGGCCCGAGGACGGCGACATGTTCGTCAGAATCGATGCGAAGGGTGAAGTCGTCGAGGACAATCTTGCCTTCATTAAATGTCGCGTCTTCGCGAGTTAGGCTTCGGCGCATCACGCGGATGTTTCGCAGATCGAGCAGGGGAGGTTGTTTTTGCACGGGTCGTTGCAATTGTCGCTGATTCACGGTTAGAGTATCGCAATTCTTATGCTATGGGGCGACATGCGGCGAGTTGGAATTCATCGGAGTTTCACGAAATTGCAATATTCCCGCAACCTCGGACCGCTAGCTTGATGGCAGTTACCCTTCTAACCGGGAGGGTTTATGGGGACGGCCTTGGGGGGCTCCGGGCTGTCCTTTTTATTTTGGGGAGCATTTTGCGGCAGGAAAAGCAGGTCCTTCACTCCCCTCATAGTGACAAGTCTTCCGTTGACCAACTTAGAACATAAAGCGCGCGGAAAACTGCAACGCGCGGGGAAGACCGTTTGGACTGATTTCCTGTCAGGTTCCAAAGTTGCCCGGACCGGTGTTGGGGACGAGATAGCAGGTCTGATTGGGTGACGCTCCATCTCCGCAGTTTGTTCACGGGAAACTGGTAGAGTCCCTCATGCTTGGTCGCGGCGGTTTGTTGCACGCCGGTCGCGAGGTTCTGCATAACCACGGATGCTCCAGGCACGGCCGCTCCGCTCGAGTCGGTAACACGTCCGCTGAGCGAACCTGTCAGCACGACGCTGCGCAGTCGATAATAAGTTGGCCGCCCATAGCAAAAATGAAGAGCAAGAAGATGACACATGCCGATGAGCCATCAACTGCGGACAAAATCCTTCGTCTCGTTTGATCGGCCTATTCCCGACTCATCTTCATTTTTTTCTCTCTTCCGGGAGCGCAGTTTTCAGAAAGCAAGCCGCAATGCGAACTGAATCTCACGCGGGGTGCCGGAACCCACCGGGGTTATCGGGTTTACGATGGCGGTGTTCAAGTTCAATGTAGTGATAATGCTGCCGAACCCTGTGCTGTTGGCTGGATTGAAAGTGGACTGCGGCGGACCTAACTGCGGGTGATTGAAGATGTTGAAGAACTCGGAGCGGAATTCCAGCCGCGCGCGCTCAGTCAATGGAATCGTTTTGGCAAGACCGAAGTCGAGCTGCCAGGTGCCCGGTCCGCGGGCGAGGTCGCGCGGCGCGGTGCCGAAATCCCCAGCCGGAGTAGCAAACGCGACGGAATTGATCCACTCCGACATGGTTTTGCCTCCTGGCGGAGTGAGAGAAACGCCCGGAACCAGATCGGGACGCTCCGTGCCGGAGGCTCCGTCCGGCGCGGTGTAACTGCTGGGCAGCAGCACATTCACCGGGAAGCCGGTGCGAGCCAAAGCAGTGGTCGTCAGTTCCCAGTTGCCGACGATAGCGCCTGCAGTCCCGCCGCTATTCAGCAGAGGCTTGCCCTGGCCGAAGGGTAGCTGGTAAACCGCATTGGCATTGAACACATGGCGCGCGTCCCAGGCGCCGCTGGCGGTGTCACAGGCCGGGCACAACGGATTCTGCGGCGATATTTCGTCGCCATCGCCGCTGCCGTTGGAGCCGTTGTCGATCTCGTGCGACCAAGTGTAATTGGCCGCCACCAGGAGGCCGCGGGAGAACGCACGCCGCAATCCCACCGAAAGACCGTTGTAGGTGCTCATGCCGGCGGAGCCGCGCCAGGGGATGGCGGGAGCAAAGGCCGGGTATTGCGGAGTCGTGTAGCTCGGAGGGAGGTTTAGGTTCACCACGTTGGTTTCCAGCAGGTGCACGCCGTGGCTCCCCAGGTAGGAGAACGTGCTTACGAAGTTCGCAGGCAGTTCCCGCTGCACCGAGAGGCTCCACTGCTCGACATAGGTGTCCTTACGGTTCCGTTGTTCGGCGTTCGGCGAGAGGGTTCCGGAGACGCCGGTAAAATCGACCGGATAGGAACCGCCTTTCACCGAATAGGAGGGCACTTCGTTTTTGGCAGGTAGATTCTGATCGTCCAACTGTCCGTCTTCGTGGTAAATGCCGAATCCGCCTCGAATCACCGTCTGGCCGCTCTTCTGCGGTGTCCAGGCAAAGCCCACGCGGGGATCGACATCGCCGTAGTTCTGGTGGCCGAAGCTGGCGCCGGTGCCGCAGAATCCCTGCGGCCCGCAGGTATCGAAATCGAACGGGTTGGCCAAACCGCTCTCCTCGTGGAAGAGATCGAAGATGGTATAGCGCCAGCCCAGGTTCAGGGTCAGGTTGGGCCGCCACTTGTACTCGTCCTGCGCGTATACGAAGTAATCGTTCTTGCGCAAGTGGTTGACCGGCAAGGCGCCTGTCAGCTTGGCTTTCGCCACTATATTATTCGCGAGATTCTCAACCGAGGAAAACGTGATTGTGCCGTGTTCGCCGGAACTCTGATTCAATTGAATGTGGCGGATCTCCCCTCCAAACTTGAAGGTATGCCGGCCATGAACCCAGGTCAGGTTGTCGATCCAGGAAAATGAGTTGCCCACGTAGATGCTGCCGTAATCGTAGTTCTCGGTGACGAATCCCGGCCCAGGACCGCCGGAGATCGCAATCTGATAGATGATGCCGGTTTTATTGAGGTTGTAAGTGTTGTCGGTGGAACGATTGAATCCAAACTTGGCCTCATTCACCAGGCTGGGACTGAAGATGTGGAGCAATTCGAGCGCGCCACTGACCGGCGCGGACACCCTCTGCTCCAAGTCCGTGGCGGCAACCGAAAGCGGTTGCGTATCGACTGACCGGTCGTAATTGAATCGCATGAAGGCCGTGGTCTTTGCCGAGAAATGCTGGTCGAGGCGCAGCATCGCCGAACTCTCGTTGGCCACCTGCGTACATGCGCAGGTCAGCAGGTCGATGTTCGGGTCGCTGGTGGGGGTTTCAATTGTATTTGGACCTGCTCCCGGGTAGCCGGTGATGATCGGATAAATCGGCGACGAGGGTGAGACGGTTGCAATGAGCGCCGGGCTCGGCACGTCGCCGCTCACCGGATAACCCCAGCGTTGCCGGTAGGCTTCCGAAGAGAGAAAGAAGAACGTCTGGTCGCGCTTGATGGGGCCGCCCAGCGATCCGCCGAACTGATTTAGACGAAGCGGTTGCTGCTGCGCTTCATTGTTGGAGGTCCATCCAGGCTCGGGCGCGTCAAAAACGTTGTTGCGCAAGTACTCGAACAGGCGCCCGTGGAAGCGGTTTGTGCCCGAAGGCGAGGTAACGTCCAGTTGGGCGCCGCCCGTCGCGCCTTCCTCGGCGGATGCCAGCAGCGAATCGACGCGGAACTCCGAGATCGCGTCCAGCGGAATGGCGAGCCGCACCCATGTGCGCTGCGTCTGATTCACGATGTTGGTTGCGTCAACGCCGTCATAGGTGAAGTTGCTATCATCGAGACCCCGTCCGGCGAACCGAACCGACCGCTGGTTACTGCCACCGGTGTCGATGGCGCCGGGAATGAATGCCGTCAACTGCGACCAGTCGCGACCGTTCAGCGGCAATTCATCCGCCTGCTCTCTCTCGATCAAACCGGTTACCGCACTGGTGTTGCGGTCTATCAGCGCCGAACTGGCGGACACTTCCACGCGTTCGTCGCGGCCGGAAACTTGCAGAGTCGCATCGAGCGTTCGCGTGCGGCCGATGACCTCCTCGACATCGACAAAAGTGAGAGCCTTGAAACCCACGTGTTCAAAGTTAATGGTATAGACCCCTACGGGCAGTTCGGGAATGTCGTAGGTTCCGCTAGACGAGGACGTGGTTTCGCGCCGGAGTCCGGTAGCGGTCTGAACCGCAATGATGTGGGTCTGCGGCAAGATGCGCCCGGAGGGATCAGTGACTGTGCCACTCAATCCCGCGCGGTCCACCTGTGCCGACGAGAGACAAACTAACATGAGCAAAGTACTGCCGACCGCCAGAAAATCGAACGCCGCAAATCTCCGGCCTGGCAACAAGATATTTCTGAGAGCGTACGTAAGAGGGATCCGACGTTGATCTCGTTTCATGGGCTTTTATCATCCTTGATGCACGAGTATCACTGCGCGTAATAAATCAAAACACTGGACGATAGCGGCGCGTTGTTAATGGTACGTCACGTTCGCGTGAACGCTGTAAGAAAAGCCTCCTATCGGCGCTAATACATTGCCGGACTACTACTTACGGTAGTTGTTGACGGGCGATGAATTCTGACGCAGGGTTATTGACTCACCGCCCGTCCGACTTTAAAGTTCTCGTTACTCGGGATCAGCCCGATTTCTACCGAAGGAAAATGGATCCGCTTCAGCCTACCTTCGAAAGTAGCTCCGCAGCCCGTCTGGGGCCACTGGAGCGGCAAATCCATCAAGCCGTGTGGATGCGGGGGACGGCCACGGTCCGCGAGGTGCTTGAGGACGGCACTATCTGGCAAACTTATTCCACGATCATGACCACGATGGATCGTCTGTTTCGAAAAGGACTCCTCGGGCGGGTTCTTGAAGGCAAGGCGTTTCGCTACTCGGCGCGGTATAGCCCAGAGGAGGTCGAGCGCGTGGCTGCCATGGACGGACTCCGGCAATTGCTGGAGTCTGAGCATGCCTCGCTTCACCTTTCCTATTTCGTGGAGGCAGTGAGCGCACAAGATGAGAAACTGCTTGAGAAATTGCAGACCCTGGTTGAACGTCAGCGCGCTGAACTGCAACTCAAGAAGGGAGAGCGGGAGTGATATTTGCGGCGCGCGATCTCCTCGTTTCGCTCGCGTTTTTCGCCACGGTCTATTGTCCGCTGTCCGCCCTCGTCGTATTGGCATGGCAGGGCAGGAATCGCGTCTGGCGAAACTCCCAGCCGAGCTCTCCGAATTTTCTCTTCGGGCTGCGAATCTTTTCGTTTGCTCTTTCTTGTGCGGTCGCGGTTTTCTTCACCTTCCCGTCATTCTGGTTGATGGAGAGAGCAACCCTCGATGAGGATGCGGGAACATTCATTCTCGCCGGCTGTTCCGTGCTCATTCTGAGCGCTGGTTTGTTTCGTACGCTTCGGGCTCAGGCGAAAACCAGACGCGCGGTGTCGCACTGGTCGTTCGATGAGGCGGGCGTCCGCAGTGAAGGAGCGCAGGGCGCATCCGTATCAATGTCCGCCTCGAATGGCGCGCCCGGGCTGATTCTGGTCGGGATTTGCAGACCGAGAGTGATGATCTCCGACATGGCGGTCACTGTGCTCAGTGACCAGGAGTTGCAGGTTGCGGTCCGGCATGAGCTTGTACACAAGCATTCCTGGGATAACCTTAAGAAAATTCTTATCAGTGCGACACCATTTCCAGGAATGAGCAGCCTCGAGAATGCGTGGAGGGATGCGGCCGAACTGGCGGCAGACGATGCTGCGGTTGCGAATCGTCGAGATGCGCTCGATCTGGCGGCGGCATTGATCAAACTTTCGAGGTCCTCGGCGAAACAGTGGTCTGAAGCTGTGCTGGCCAGCGGACTGCTGAGTGGCTCATCTTCGATTGGTCTTCGCGTCAAGCGTCTGCTCGAATGGAATATGCCTCCTCGCCGCTTCCGATTCGGCTGGCCTTCGATTCTCTTGCTTGTCTTCGCCGTGGTTATTTGCATTGTCAGCAACTACGGCGCAACCTTGGCGCTGACGCATCGGTTGACTGAAATTCTGGTGCCTTAGCGCAGTGGTCGCTCTCAGCTCTCCGGGCAAAACTTCGAAGTTGCTTTGTGCCAGATAAAAATCCCGGCTGTTCCAATCTGAAAGAACAGCCGGGAGTTGAATGAACCGGGTCTCTGGTATTTATTCGGAGCCGGCCTTGGTGGTTTCCTTTTCCTCGCGCTGCGGCTTGGTCGCAGGCTTCAACGCAGGATAGGGTTTGTCGCCCATAAGACCCTTCCAGATGATCCGGTTGAACTGTTCGGTCGGGACCCGATCTTCTTGTCTGAAGTCCATACCCTTCGTCTGTGCTTCCCACCAGGCCGCGTCATGCGTAGGCTGTGGCAGGGCACTACGGTTCTGTACGTACTTGTTGAGAATCGGGAGTTGGGTGTTGTAGAGGTACTGGGAAGGAATAGCTTCGTCGGTCCAGCTTGCTTGCGAGGTGTTGAAGGCGGCCGTCATGGGAGGCACACCCGCATCATGCACGCTCAATTGAGACACACCCAGGATTTCTTCGATCGTCCGGAGCATACTGACCGTGGAGTAAGGGTTGGAGACAACCGCGCCCTGCGCCACGTACGGTCCAACGATGAAGGCAAGACTACGGTCGCCGCTGACGTGGTCCGCGCCATCCTGGGGATCGTCTTCGATCACGAAGATGAGCGTGTTGTTGGCGTAAGGGCTGTGGGCAATCACGTCGGCCGTCAGTCCTACTGCATAGTCGTCATCGGCCATCTGATATTCCGGCGTGTTTACGCCAAAGCTGGCGGTGCCGAAGTTGCCAAAGTGGTCGTGATCGTAGCGCAGCAACGTCAGAGTCGGGAATTTATTCGCCTTGACCTGCTGATTGAATTCGCGCTGCCATTCCATAAAGCGGAAGAAGTCGGGGTAGCTCTGATCGAAAGGCCAGAAGCAGGGATCGGTGAGTTTGAGCAGTTCCTTCTTCGCCGACCACTCCACCTGGGTCGGAGGCTTGGTGGAGCAAGGATAGGCGAGAGTGGGGCTGATTAGGCCAAGGTCTTCGCGTACATCCAAAGCACCCAGATCGGTGTAGAACCCATAGTCGCGAACGGTTCCATGGGCCTTGAGCACGGCATCCCAGATGTAGCCCGCGCCCTCTTCGCCGGTGGGACCGTCGGCTTCGACTTCGTTGGCATTTCCGGGCAGCAGGTTGGGATCGGGCGGATAGATCGGTTGCTCGACCTGGCGAGCGGCGACGCCGGCGATCGCAACGTCAACGTTGCGGGCGGTACCTTCGCTGTCGTAATTGCAGCCACCCTTTCCGTAGTTGACGGTAACGCACTTCTCGTTGATATCGTGGGCGCGAGCAGCCGTCGACCACTGCCAGCCATCCATGCTAACCATCGAACTGTCGTCGAAGTTGTCGAAGGTCACAAATTGGTTGGCGAAGTTGTGGAAGTTGGGCGTGACCGAAGCCGGGAATTGGGTATAGGCTGGATCCGCGTTGGCTCCGTTGGTGAGATCTCCAAGGATTTGGTCGAAGGTCCGATTTTCCTTAACGATATAGATGATGTGTTGAATGTGCTGGTGGAGGAACGTCATGGTGGCGATATCCTGCTGGCTCAACTGGAAGTTGAAGCCATTGTTCTGCGCCACTTGTCCGGTCAACTGCGAAAGCTGAACCGAATTGGGCACGGGCAGGGTCAGAAAGCCAGAGTACTCGTTCTGCCAGGCGTACTGATTGGCAGAGCCATCCTGCGTATTAACACCTTGGCAGCCTGAGCCGAAGCCTCCGCCGGGATCGTTATTGACATAGCGGCAATTCATGGGATTCGCAGCTTCCACGCTCTTGCTGTTGACAACATAGAGAGTTGAGCCGTCAGGGCTGACGCTGACAGAATTGGGGTACCAGCCTGTGGGAATGAGACCGACAACCGTCGGCGTCTTCCCGGTTAGGCTGATGACCGACACCGCATTCGTGCCACCGTCGGTGACGTATGCCGTGCTCTCGTCAGGCGAAAGCGTGACGCTGTTGGGATTGGCGCCTTTCGGCACGTTCTTCCCGTTGCCCAGGACACCTGTTGGCGCGCTGGCATTGACGGAGCTCTGCACTTTGTTGGTCGCGGTGTTAATGATGATCAACTCGTCCGAGTTAGCGGCTACGACGAACAACTCCGTCTGCGCCGCATTGAGGATCATCCTCTCCGGGTTGCCCGCCACCGGAATCCGGTTGGTGAGAGTCAAAACGCCATTCACAAAACTCAGCACGTCGATCTCGCGATCGCGCACGCTGGAGACGTAAACCGTGCTTCCGTTCTGGTTGGTGGCGACAGCGATTCCGTAGGGGAACTCTCCACCCGGCAGGCCAGTCTGCTGCGGATTGATGATGCCGGGACGCAGATCGTACTCCTGTAAAACAGCGCCTTGCGCCAGATTAACTGACGTGATGGAGTCAGTCTCATGATTCGCCACAAAGAGCGTATTGCCATCGGGAGTGATGCCGAGGATGGCAGCTGTCGGGCCGACTTCGGTCTCCTCGCACATCAGGTCGCAGTAGTGATTGAGGTTGATCGGTGTGCCGAGTTCCGCCCACTGCCCGCCTTGCAGCGTGAACGTGTGCACATCGTCGTTGCCTCCGCCACCGACATAGAATGCGGAACCGTTCGGGGCCCACACGATCCCGTCGAAGGTTTCGTCAAAATTCAACATCTGTACCACCTGCGTCGGCACCGGCGTACGGGGCGTGGAGATGTCATAAACGAAAACAAATTCACCGGAATCCGTGCCGGTATAGTTACCGCTGGAATCCACCATCAGGTTGTAGCCGCTGGTCAGGATAAGCAAGGTATTGCCGTCCGGGCTAACGGCAGTGGTCTTAGCGCCGTCCGGCGCGTAGATCGGAAAGTCGGACAATGAAGTGGTTAAGGGCGCGAACACCGAGCCCGGAGCTGCGGTCGGGGTGATCGTTGCACCGGTCGGAAGTATTTGAGCAAACGCAAAGCTCGTCACGGCTAGAAGTGCCGCGAAAGCTGCGCCGCGTAGGCGATTCTTAACTTTCATACTCTAATCCTCCCGGATCGATTCGGTTGAGGCCAAGGCGGTCGAACTACTACCGCAAGTAAGAGGCGGGGACTCCGAAGGAATAAACGATGAATGTTAAGGATGGGTTATGGCAGTGTGAATTTCCGGCGAAGAACTGGATTGTGGTTCCGCGTGGCCGGTGCCAGAAGCAACTCGCTCAACCGTTTCGCGTAATTCCGGAGTCTTCTTTTTGCAGAGTGTGAAGCGCCCATGCCATGCGCGGCGTGTTGTGGGCGATTCCGAAACGGCCTTGGGCGTCGAGCAGGATGATTCCGCCGTGTCCGTCGAGGCGCTGTTTGAGATAGTTCATGGCTTCTTGAGCGATCCACTCCGGCAGGCTGCCGGATTCGACGCGATCGGCTGCCCATTTGGCAAGAACGAGCTTCATGATCGGTTCGCCCCAGCCGGTGGTGGATGCGGCGGCGCTGAGATTGTCGGCATAGCAGCCGCAGCCGATCAGCGAAGAATCGCCGAGACGGCCGGGAGCTTTGTTGAGCGTGCCTCCGGTGGAGGTCGAAGCCGCAATATTGCCGTCGCGGTCGAGCGCGACCGCACCGACGGTGTCATGGGAAAGGATGTCGTGCGAAATCTCCGGCGCGAACAGATCATTGCCGCTTGTGGATTGCTGCGCCTGATACTCGCGCAGGCGCTCGACCTCGCGCGGGATGACCAGGTCTTCGTTGCGGCAAAGAGCGATGCCATGCTCGGCGGCAAAGCGCTCGGCGCCTTCGGCTACGAAATAAACGTGCGGGCTGTCGCTAAGAATCTTGCGCGCAGCGCGCACCGGATTCTGCAACCTCTCGACACAACCAACCCCTCCGCCGCGAAGCGTAGCACCGTCCATGATGAAGGCGTCGAGTTGCACCTTGCCATCGCGATTCAGGAAGCTGCCGCGGCCCGCGTCGAAAGTTTCGTCATCCTCCATCACCACCACGGCGTCTTCGACGGCGTCGAGAGCCGAACCGCCGCCTTCGAGGGCGCGCCATCCAGCGGCAGCGGCATTGCGCACGCCGTTGAGGTGCGCGTCTACCGTGTCATCGGGGATGGCCCAGGCACCGCCGTGAACCACCAGAACAGGATTGGTTGGCAAAATTCCGACTCCACAGGAAATCCCGGCGTTTAGTCTAGCATTCGTGCGGGCGGGGTTTGCTCGCGGCGCGGGCGGTTGACGATGGCCAGCAATATGCCTGCGATCCAGAAGCTGTACATGCCGAGGCGAAAAATGGTGCTGCTGTCGAGGCCTCTTGCGGGATCGATGAAAAAGGCAGCGACCAGGAAAAACGGCGCCACCATAATCAAGACCGACGCTACGCGCTGCCCGCGGTGAAAAGGTTGACTGTTGGACAGTGCAAGGTTGGCCACCCCAGCCAGCAGAAGAAAGAGATGGCGCGAACGGAAGATCAGTCGAGGGACGCTATCCAAATGAGGAACGCCGACGATATGCCGCATGTATTGGCCGGTCAGAGGGAAGATGAGCAGCGTCAATAGTCCGACCAGCCAATGTGCGCGAGACCAGGTCACAGGGCACGCCTCCTGAATCAGTTGACCTTAATCGGTGAACGAAGGATATCAACTGGTTAACGGTCAGACGTGGAATTTCGAGTTACGCGGCTCGCCCGGCGAGCGGCGCATCCATCTCCCGGGTGCGCTGCCAGGTGTAGATGACGCGGTGGACCACGGTGATCGTCGACAGCACCGCGATTACCCACAGCACCGGCGCCATGGCATTGAACAGGGCTCCGATTATCAGCAGCACCAGACGTTCCGGGCGCTCCATGAAACCGACCTTGCAGCTACCGATGAGCGACTCCGCGCGGGCGCGGGCATAACTAACCATGATAGCGCTGATCATCGCGAGCGCAGCCAGCACTACGTAGAAAAACCGGTTGCCTCTACCGTAGAAAACAAGCAATCCGAGGAAGAGCGAAGCATCGCTGTAGCGGTCGACGATGGAATCGAAGAAGCCTCCGAAGCGCGTGACTTGGTTTGAGGCGCGAGCGACGCGGCCATCGACGAGGTCGAAGAATCCAGATCCGATGATGACCAAGCCGGCGTAGAAAAACATACGACGCTGGTTGTCGCCGTTGGAGTATCCGAATAAGAAAGCGGCGTAGGTATTGACCACGAGTCCCATCAGGGTCAGACCGTTGGGATTGATGCGCGCGAGCGCGAGCAGCCGCACAATGGCGTCGAGCAGAATCCCGCAGGCGCGGCCGACACCGCTGGTCCAAGTCATGAGACCTGCCTGATAAGATTGCCGGTCATTCCGTTTTCCGTTCCGGGTCCGGCACCGCATGCAACTCCGCTTCCAGCTTCTCTTCAGCCAGATCGTGCATAGTGGAGAGCTTCAGGATTTCCATTTCGCGGCTTCCACCGGGCGTGACGACTGTTGCCGTATCGCCAACTTTCTTATTCAGCAGGGCGCGGCCGATCGGCGAGGTGGTTGAAATCTTGCCCGCTGTCACATCGGATTCTTCGCTGGTGACCAACTGATATTCCATTTCTTCATTCTTAGTGCCGTCGAAAATGGTGACGGTTGAGCCCAACCCGACCTTATCCTTGGGAATGTTATTCATATTGATCAGCGACAGGTCGGCAAGGCGCTTGCCCAGTTGACGGACGCGCGCCTTCAGGTATTCCTGGCGCTGTTTGGCCATGTGATATTCGGCGTTCTCGCTGAGGTCGCCCATGGCGACGGCCTTCTTGAGCTCTCGGGGAATATCGTGGGCCAGCTCATATTCGAGCGTATTCAGCTCGTCCCGAAGCTTCTTCTTGATCTGCTCCGTCATTTCCGTCATCGCTGGGGGCATTATAACCCTCGCGGCACCGGGAATGCGCGGGAAGCACCGCTGTGGATGCAGAATTCCAAGCTACTCAGGCGAAAAGACTTAAGCTGTGGTTTGGTGAGAACTGTGAGGATTGATGGCGGAGTAGGCTCGGCCAGCCGCGCTTCTCGATTGCCTTACGAGCGGCCGTCGGCTAGACTATCACCAGTTCTTCTTCCCTCGGGCGAGGGCCCCTCCATGAACGGAAACAGCGTTTTCCACATTGGCGACAAGGTCGTCTACCCGAACCATGGCGTCGGAATTATCGAACAAATCAGCAGCCGGACCATGGGTGCCACGGTCGAAAAATTCTACCTGCTAAAGATCGCAGCCAGCAGTTTGAAGGTGATGGTGCCATTCGCCAACGTCAACAGCGTCGGGATGCGTCCCGTGGTGCGCAACGGCGAGATAGAGAAAATCGTGGATTACCTCTCTTCCGGCGAATGCATTAACGCCGCCGACTGGAAAGACCGCTTCAAAGAGAATTCCGATCGCATGCGGACGGGGTCGCTCACGGACGTGGCCGCTGTGCTGAAGAGCTTGCTGATCCTGGGGCAGGCCAAATCGCTCTCCTTCCGGGAGAAAAAGATGCTGGAGCGGGCCCGCTATCTGCTGGTCAGCGAGATCGCCATCTCGCGTAACTGCGACGAGAGGCTGATCGAAGAGGCGCTCACCAAGGCGCTGACTAAGTGCAATTTACGCTTCCCGGAAATTTCCGAGCTTGCTTCGTAATTCCTACCACTTCGCCGTCTCGCGGCCTTGTCGCCGGTAGGAGACTTTCTATCTAGCGAGCGCTTCCACCGTGCGCTTCCATCCAAGATTGAAGAATCAAGATCGCGGCCATGCGGTCGACCGCCTGCCCCCGCTTCTTGATCGAAAGATCGGTCTCGCGCAACAGGCGATTGGCCTCGGTTGAGGTCCAACGCTCGTCCCAAAGATGGACGGTCACGCCGAAATGGGCATGCAGATCGTCGGCGAAACGGCGCATCTTTTCCGACTGCGTTCCTTCCGCGCCGCTCAGGCGCAGGGGAAGGCCGACGACAATCTCTCGAACTTCGTATTTTGCCAGCACTTGCCTGAGGGCCTCAAGATCGCGGCGCTTGTTCTGGCGCTGGATCGTGTCCAACCCCTGGGCGGTGATGCCGAGTGGATCGGAAACGGCTACGCCGATTCGTTTTGCACCAACATCCAGGGCCAGGATGCGGCTGCGGCTGGGTGTCCCAGGTGCATGCATCGATCCATTGTAGATGCCGGAAGAAGAAAAACTCTCCTCCTTAGAATTCCCGGGATGCAATTCCCGTCCCGGTAAGGCAGAATAATTGGCCGGGTCACTAAGGGATAATGCGCGTGAGCGACAATGAAAATATGGAAACCGCCGAAACGCCAGCCGGACATCACTGGTCGCTGACATTGCTCGGGATCGGCCTGGTGATTATGTTCGCCTATTACGGCGAATCGGTGCTGGCAGTGCTGTTTTTTGCCATTCTGCTGAGTTTTATCCTGTCGCCGGTGGTGCAGGCCCTTGAGTATCTGCACCTTCCGAGAGCCACGGCCGCGCTCATCAGCATGGCGGTGCTGGTGGCGGTGATTTATGGCATTACCGTTGCGTCTTACAATCAGGCCATAATCTTTGCTGACAACGTGCCGAAGTATTCACAGAAAATCCGATCCATCCTGCAGCCGTTCCAGCAAGATGCGGAAAAGTTGGAGAAGACGAGCGAGGCGGTCGCTGACCCGCAATCCTCGAATGTGGTGGCGGTGCGACAGGTGCAGACGTGGCCCGAAGTGCTTACCCACGGCGCCGGAACACTAACCGACATCGTGCTGGCGGCGTCATTTGTTCCTTTCCTAGCCTACTTTTTGCTGACCTGGCATAACCATGCGCGCTCTGCCACAGTGATGCTGTTTCCGTTGCATTACCGCAACACGGCATTCGTTACCCTCGGTCTGATCGGAAAAATGTTGCAGAGTTTTATCGTCGGGAACCTGCTCATCGGACTGTTGATATCAGCCGTAAGCGTCGGCGTTTTTGGCTTGCTGCACGTTCCGTTTTTCTACTTCATCGGAGTCGTCAGCGGCTTTCTCAGCCTGGTTCCCTACCTGGGAGTCGTGCTGGCGATGATTCCGCCAATCCTGGTTGGCCTAGGGCAACTGGAACCCGGAGACTTGCTGATCGTCGTCGTCGCCGTGATCGGAATGCATCTGCTGGCGCTGAATGTTCTTTATCCGAAACTGCTCGGGAGTCGGCTGAGAATCAATCCGCTCGCAGTCACCATCGCACTTCTGTTCTGGGGGGCGGTGTGGGGAGCGGTCGGGCTGGTGCTCGCGATACCAATCACGGGCGCGATCAAGATTGTGTTCGATCACGTGGAGTCGATGAAGCCATATGCGGATTGGCTGGGAGAATAGCGATAGCGGAAGCGCGGTAAAATCAAAAGCCCGGCGAGAAGCGGCCGGGCTTCGTCTTCGGGGGTCGCCCAGGTTAGGCGGCCACGGATCTCTTGGTTCGTCCCTCTCCGGTCACAGGCTGCGCAACCTTGCGCACCAGGAAGGGCTGAAGATTCGCTTCACCTCCGGCCCACTCTATGCTGCTGATCGAGTGTCCGGGTTGGCAAGTAACGAAATAGCGCTCTCCAGTCGGGCTGGTTACTTCAAACTTGCCTTGCTCGCCCTGCAGAGCTTCGGCAATGTCATAGGTGGTGATGCTATCGTTCAACCTCATGGGAACCTCCTTGCAGTCTCCAAAACAACGTTACTGGTTGAGGTTGTCCCCCCTAGGGAAGGTATGCTTCTATTCTAGAACGACGAGCCGGGGCGGAAACGCGTTTTTTCTTAAATTTTTGTATTCGTGTACGGTATTTACCGTAGGGTTCATTTCGAATTAGCAGACCCTGTACTCCGGCCACTTTGTGGACATTTGAACAAGACCCTACACTAGAACCTTGCGCACGCTGATCACACTTTTCCTGCTCGCCGTCCTCGCCGCTGGCGGATGGATCGCCTGGCAGCTCTATGCTCCGGTCACGCCTCCAGCCAACACTTTTCTGCTGCTGCGTCCCGGCTATTCATCGCGAAGGATCGCGATTGAATTGCGGAGGGCGGGGGTGATCCGCAACGAACGTGTCTTTTGGCTATGGCACGCATTGCATCACAAGCGGTCATTGAAGGCTGGCGAGTATCAGTTCGACCGGCAGGCCGATCTTCCGCAGGTTTACAATCGGATCGCGCGCGGCGATATTTACTTCCACGTGGTCACCATTCCCGAAGGCTACACGATGTTCGACATCGCCAAGGACATCGAAGGCGCGGGACTGGGGTCGGCAGCCGACTTCTTGCATATTGCCGAAACCCGGACCCAGCTGATTTCAGATTTGGCGCCGCAGGCTACATCGCTTGAAGGCTATCTATTTCCGAATACCTACCAGTTCACGCGCACGCAAACCCTGGAAGAAATGGCGGCAGCCATGGTTCACCAATTCCGCCAAGTCGCACAACAGATCGGATTGAGTCCCAGTCATCCCAGTTCGAACGCCGGGCCGGACTTCAGCCCGAACTCGGATCCGAATTCGGTCGCGAACCCAGACGTGGCCGAGATCGTGACCATGGCATCGATCGTCGAGAAAGAGACGGCTGTGTCGGAAGAGCGGCCGCTGGTGGCGGGAGTCTACTACAACCGGCTGGCGCAACGGATGGCGCTCGACGCCGATCCGAGCGTGATCTATGCGGAACTACTGGCCGGAACCTACCAGGGTAGTCTTCATCACGCCGATCTCTCGGTCAATTCGCCCTATAACACCTATCGCTTCCCCGGATTGCCACCCGGCCCAATCGGCAATCCTGGCCGCAGTTCGCTTGCCGCAGCTCTGCATCCCGAAAGCACCGATTTCCTTTATTTTGTTGCCGATGGAAATGGGCATCACCGCTTCGCCCACAGCCTCGAAGAGCACAATCGAAATGTGGCAGCCTACCGCCGGGCGCTCAGCCATTCGCCTGATCCGCGTTAAGCGCTGAACCCTTCGCTGCCTTATACTAATCAGATACTAGAAGTTGCAAAAGTCGCCCTGGTAATGGCATAGGAATGCATCGTCCTCATCGACGCGTAATTTTACTTTTACTTTTGTCGGCGGCTACCTTCTCGCTGACGGGGTGTCTTTTCCGCACACGAATCATCGACCGTCAGCTATCCGACCGCCCGCTCAAGGCCGCTACCCAGCAGCAGTTGATCGCCTATGTCAATGACCAGGCCAATAAGATCCAGTCCATGCAGGCGACCGTAGACATAGACTCGTCGGCTGGAGACCCTAAGAACGGACGGATCACCGATTACAAAGAGATTCGGGGCTACGTGCTGGCGCGTAAACCGGCCATGCTGCGCATGAAGGGCCTTATGCCGGTGGTGCGGAACACGGCGTTCGATATGGTGAGCAATGGGCAGGAATTCAAGGTGTGGATCCCGTCCAAGAATAAATTCGTCGTGGGCTCGAACAATATCGATAACTATCAGCCCGACAAGCGATTGGAAAACCTGCGGCCACAGTACATCTACGACGCGGTGCTGCTGCCTGACATTTCAGCGGACGAGATTGCGGTACTCGAAAACGGCTATGAAACCGTTCTTGACACGAAGAAACATCGGGCGGAGCAACCCGACTACGAACTGGCGGTCATACGTAAAGGAACTGACGGCTGGTATCTGTCGCGCCGCATCGAATTCAGCCGCACCGACCTACTCCCGCACCGGCAACGGATTTATGACCAGCAGGGCAACGTTGCCACCGATGTTCACTACCAGAACTACAAAGACTTCGACGGGATCAACTTCCCGAGCACGATTGCGATCGAGCGGCCGAGGGAGAATTACGACATCACGCTGAGTATGGTCAAATTGGAAATAAATAAAACGTTGACCGACGATCAGTTTGCGCTGGAGCAGCCAGCCGGTGCGGAGGTTGTGCATCTCGATCAAACCGGTTCGAGCGGTGCGCCCCAAGCCCGCAACAAATAGGGAAACGATCAACTCACGGAAAAGTTAAATGATGAATCGCATGATCGTCGGGAATTTGGTGCATCGCCCGGTGCGCTCGCTGATCAGC
>Ga0209624_10001200_pt1 | contig 21075 bp, 11 predicted proteins | sample JacPinW_OM2H0_O1_FD_188565 | JGI IMG/M metagenome (GOLD analysis project Ga0209624, IMG submission 188565) | Forest soil microbial communities from Algoma, Ontario, Canada - Jack Pine, Ontario site 1_JW_OM2H0_O1 (SPAdes) (version 2) | ecosystem: Environmental > Terrestrial > Soil > Boreal...
TGCTCCAGGATGAAGATGGCAACATCATCAAGTGGTATGGGGTCGTGACCGACATCGAAGATGGCAAACGCGCCGAGGAAGCACTGCACGAGAGCGAAAAGCGTTTTCGCTTGATCGTCGACGGCATCGCCGGCATGGTAGCCATCAATACTGCGGAGGGTCAGATCGAGTTCGTCAACAGCCAAGTCCTGGAATATTTCGGCAAGAGCCTCGAAGATCTGAGGGGTTGGAGTACGAGCGATGCCGTCCACCCAGATGACCTCGCTAACGCGGTCGCCGCGTGGATGCGCTCGGTCGAAACCGGGGATCCGTACGACGTTGACCACCGTCTGCGCCGTTTTGATGGTGCATATCGCTGGTTTCACGCACGCGGGCTGCCTCTGCGTGACGTTGAGGGGCGCATTGTCCGTTGGTATAACTTGCTTACGGACATCGAAGAGCGCAAGCGCTGGGAGGAGAAGCTTCGCGGGAGTGAAAAGTACCTGTCCGAAGCGCAACAGCTGACCCATACGGGCAGCTGGGCTTGGCGCTTAGTGGATCGGAAGATCGTGCACCTCTCCGAGGAGTGCCACCGCATTTACGGCTTCGATCCGGTCGAGGGAGCACCGACTTGGGAAGAATTTCTCGAACGCATCCACCCGGAGGATCGCTTTAAGTGGAAGAGCGTTGCCGAACGGGCAATTGTGGAAAAGGTCGATTGTGGTCAGGAGTTCCGTATCCTTTTACCGAGTGGAAAGGTGAAGTGGATCCGCACGGTTGGCCAGCCCGTCCTTTCCAACACCGGAGATTTGGAGGGGTTCGTAGGCAGCTCGACCGACATCACGGAGCTCAAGTCTGCCGAGCAAGAGCGCGAAAAACTGCGACAACTCGAGGCCGATCTGGCACATACCAATCGCGTGAACACGTTGGGGGAAATGACCGCATCGCTGGCACACGAGATAAAGCAACCTATCGCCGCCGCCATCACCAGCGCGAACAGCTGCCTTGAATGGCTGGCACACGAACCGCCCAATCTTGATCGGGCTCGTGCAGCAGCAGCAAGAATTGATAAGTACGGGAATCGTGCGGCTGAGATCATCGATCGTATACGTTCCCTCTACAGGAAGTCCCCTCCACAACGTGAGTTGGTCGACGTGAAGGGAATCATCCAGGAAATTCTTACGCTGCTGGAAGGTGAGGCTAAGCGATCCTCAATTGCCACGCGCACGGAACTTGCAGCCGACCTACCCGAAATCATGGCTGATCGTGTGCAGCTGCAGCAAGTGTTCATGAACCTCATGCTTAATGGCATCGAAGCCATGACGGACTCCGGTGGAGAGCTTACGGTGAAGTCGGAATTGCAGGACGGTCATATCGAGTTCTCGATCAGTGACACCGGCGTGGGGTTGCCGATGGAGAAGATGGAGCAGATCTTTTCTGCGTTTTTTACCACCAAGCTGCAGGGCGGCGGCATGGGCTTAGCCATCAGCCGTTCCATTGTGGAGTCCCACGGTGGCCGGTTGTGGGCGACCGCTAACGACGGACGAGGCGCAACCTTTCATTTCACCTTGCCGTCCGGGGTAACGGAGCTAACACCCTCGGTGTTTTCCGCCGGGCCTGATGCCAGCCGTATGATCTGATGAAAGCTCACGTTCTAGAGATAAGATCGGCCATTCCTTGACTGCTCTGTGCTGACCGGTGCGGACTTGCGTTAGAGCGGATCCGGCCGTAGAGGAAACGTTGAGATGTTTCCAAACCCAACCTGGGTCGCTTTGAACTCGAGTTCTTTCACGGTCGCGTGCGTCACTGCAATCGCACTGGTGACCGGGAGTGCTTGTCTCGCACAGGTCGCTGGAGGGACTATTTCTGGCAGTGTGACAGATAGTTCAGAACGCGCGATTGCCGGAGCACAGGTTACTGTTAAGAATTCCGAAACCGCTATTCTCCGGCCCGTAAACGCAGACAACGACGGGATCTACACGGCTCCGAACTTGGTGGCTGGTACATATCAGATCAGCGCGTCCAAGGAAGGATTTGCAACGCTTGTGAGATCGGGTGTTCTGGTCACGGTAGGCTCCGAGGAGATAATCGATTTCAAGCTAAACCCAGGCGAGGTTAAGACGAAAATCGAAGTTTCAGGCACACGGCCCGCTATCCAATTGGCCAGTTCGACCTTGGAGGCAACTGAGAACTCGACCACGGTTCGCGAATTGCCTCTGAACGGACGCGACTGGACGACTCTCGCACAGCTGCAAGCGGGAGTCACTGGCGTGTATCAATATCCACTCGCTCTGAGTAATCAACGGGCAAACCGCGGTCTCGGGACGCAGTTAAGCATCGGCGGTATGCGCCCACAGGGGAACAACTATCGACTCGATGGAATCAGCATAAACGACTATTCCAACGGAGGGCCCGGCAGCGTTCTCGGTGTCTTGCTGGGCGTGGAGGCGATTCAGGAATTTTCTGTCATAACAAACAGCGCGCCGGCTAGCTACGGCAGGATGTCGGGAGGGGTAATTAATTCCGTTACGCGCTCCGGCACAAATGAAATACACGGCTCCGCTTATGAGTTTCTTCGCAACAGTGCGCTCGACGCCCGCAACTTCTTCGACACAGCTTCGTCTCCGCCCCCATTCCGGCGCAATCAGTTTGGAGCCGATGCGGGAGGGCCGATTGTCAAAAGCAAGCTGTTTGTTTTTGGCGATTACGAAGGCATTCGCCAGATGCTTTCAACAACCACGGTGGACATTGTGCCTTCTGCCACGGCACGCACCGGAAATCTGACCTCAGGCACTGTTAGTGTGGATCAAAGTGTACAGCCGTACCTGGCTCTCTATCCCCTACCGAACGGTCCAGTCGAGGGCGATACCGGAAATTTCACGCTTCCCACTCCGCAGAACACCAACGAGGACTTCTTCACCTCACGCTCGGACTTCACAATCGGCAAGAGTGATAGCCTGTTCGGAACCTACATGTTCGACAACGGAAAAACGGAGGGACCAGATTCCTTCAATAACAACATCATCGGAACTCTCTCCCGCCGTCAAGCCGCCGTTCTCGAGGAAACGCACTCATTCGGCACCCACATGGCCAATTCGGCACGATTGGGTTTCAGCCGTGTAGTCTCGGAAGCGGCAAAGAGTTTAAAGGCAATCAACCCTCTGGCGGCGGACGCGTCGCTCGGCTTTTTGCCGGGCCAACCCGTGGGAGTTATAACGAACTCGGAACTTTCCACGTTTCCAGGGGGCTTTGGCGCCGTCGGCGAGTTCGATTTTCATTACGACTCCTATCAGTTCTACGATGACGCGTTCGCGACGTTAGGAACTCACTCCCTAAAGTTTGGTTTTGCTCTTGAGAACATCCGGGACAACGAATTGGGCAAAACCAGCCCGCTAGGCCAGTTCGTGTTCGGATCACTTTCCGATTTCCTGCAGGACCAGCCGACGTCGTTTAACGCGCCAATCGGAAGTGGAATCACGCCACGCGCCCTCCGCCAGTCTATTTACGCGGGATACGTCATGGATGACTGGAGAGCGAGGCCCAATTTGACTGTCAATCTGGGGTTGCGTTATGAAGCAGCAACCGTCCCAAGCGAAGCACACGGGAAACTCTCGAATCTGCCATCGTTAACTTCAACAACCCCACACCTCGGAGACCCTTTCTTCTCGAATCCGACGAAGCTCGATTTTGAACCGAGGGTGGGCTTTGCCTGGGATCCGCTAGGTAACGGTAAGACATCCATCCGCAGTGGATTCGGAATATTCGACAGCTTACCTCTCCCATATTTATTTGGGGCGACGAGCCTTCTGTCGGCTCCATTTTTTGAGTTGGGCGACCTCACGACGCTGCCGCAGGGGTCGTTTCCGGGAGGAGCATTTCCGTTATTGACCACGCCTACGCTTCGTTACGCATATATTCAGCCGAATCCTCCACGCAGCTATGACATGGAGTGGAACTTCAACATTCAGCAAAGCATTGCTCGGGATACGGTGCTGCAGGTAGGTTACACGGGATCGCGCGGCGTTCATCTTCCCTACTTCACAAACAATTTCGACATGGTGCTTCCGGCGCTGACACCGCAGGGGTACGTATGGCCGGAGAATGGGACTCTTCTCAACCCAAAGGCTGGCCAGATCTCCGGCACTTTGTGGAACTCAGATTCCATTTTCCATGCCCTTGAAGTGCAGGTAACTCGGCGAATCAGCAGAGGGCTGCAAGCCGGGGTGTCATACGCGTGGGGCAAGATTATTGACTCGGGTTCCGAATCAGCGAATAGCAGCCCAGGTACCTTCGCAAACAGTTCCCCCACGCTTTGGTTCGATGAAAGAAACGGGCGTGGACTCGCCGATTTCGACATAGGTCAAAACCTCTCGGTCAACTACATCTGGGAGATCCCGAATTCCAAAGCCGGACCACGAGTGTTGCAATGGGCATCAAACGGTTGGCAATGGGGCGGGCTTCTGCACGTTGCTTCCGGCGAACCGTTCACACCGATAATCACCGGGGACCCGTTAGGAATGAAGGGTGATCAGTTCGACCGGCCGGATGTGCTGAACGGATCAGGATGTAGCGGCTCTCGTGTGAATCCGGGAAATCCGCTTGACTACATCAAAACGCAGTGTTTTGCTTTTCCCAACCCGAGCACGCGGTTTGGGGACGCAGGGCGCAATATTCTTATCGGTCCGGGCATTCTCAACCTGGATACCTCGCTGGTTCGCAACATAGGCGGGTCAGAGAAGTTTCATGCGCAATTCCGAGCAGAGTTCTTCAATGTGTTGAATCACACGAATTTTGCGTCGCCGGTGGTAACGACCAACAATACGAGCCTGTTTGGAGCCAACGGAGTCCCAATTTCTTCGGCGGGGGTCCTCACCTCCACGACGACCACATCGCGCCAGATACAGTTCGGACTGAAGCTGATCTGGTAGACAGGCGCTGGAAAAAGCGGGCCGATACTTGGCTCCTTGAATCAGTCCGCATTGGATAGTATGAGCGTATCGGAGGGCCGGCTGTTGGGCTGAGACCCGCGCCGGGCACGATTTTGCACAGAGTTCGCGGCAAATTGGCGGGCGCGATGCTGGCGGGCATGCTGATAGCGAGAACTTGTGCGTTTGCGCTGAACCCAACGGTAGATGTCAGCCAATACGCGCATACGGCCTGGAAGATCCGCGATGGCTTCGCCAAGGGATCCATTCTCTCAATCGCACAGACACCCGACGGGTACCTCTGGCTTGGCACGGCGTTCGGCTTGTATCGCTTCGATGGCGTCCAGAACGTGCTCTGGCAGCCGCCGCCAGATCAGCAACTCCCCTCCACGACCGTCTCGGCACTGGTCGCGGCGCGCGACGGGGCTCTTTGGATCGGCACATGGAGTGGGCTCGTACGCTGGAAAAATGGCAAGCTCACGCAGTATGCGGAGCTGGCTGGATTGCATATCTTTGCTCTGGTTGAAAACGAGGAGGGCTCGATATGGGCGGGCACCAGTGGACCCCCTGATGGAAAACTATGCGAAATTCGCAACGGCGGTGTCCGGTGCCACCCCGAGATGGACGATGTTGAACGCGGCGTTTTCGGGCTGCATAAGGACGGCAAGGGGAACCTTTGGGTCGAATTGGAGACCGGCGTGTGGCGATGGAGACCCGGGCCGCCGCAATTCTATGCGGTGCCAACACTGCTGAACGGAAGAAGGGGAGGCATGGCGGACGGCGCGGATGGCGCTCTCTTGATTGCAACAACGGGCGCGGTCATGCGGCTGGCCGATGGGAAAGCGGAGGCAGTATATCGATTCCCCACTGCGAGGCGGGGGTTCCGTCGCCTGGAAATGCTCCGCGACCGCGACGGCGGCCTGTGGGTGTGTCCTGCGGGCCGGGGTATTGTGCATATACACGAGGGACGGACCGATGTGTTTTCAGAATCGGACAGCCTATCCGGCGATGACATTTACGATTTGTTCGAGGATCGTGAGGGAAATATTTGGGTCGCCACTATCAATGGGCTCGACCGTTTTCACGAGCTTCCCGTGGTCACGTATTCCAAGAAGCAAGGTTTATCGGATATTCCTTGGGGAGGAATCCTGGCTGCGAGGGACGGAAGCGTTTGGTTCGCTAATCTTGATGGACTAAACCGCCTGAGCCAGGGCGACGTTACGGTGTACGGCTCGCACCGTTCCAGGGCGCGCGTGCGAGAGATTGTCGGCACCGGACTGCCGGATGAGGGGGTCGGGTCTCTTTTTCAGGACTCTCGCGGGCGAATCTGGGTGTCTACACTCACCGCGATCGGCTACCTGGAGAATGACCGGTTTATTCCTGCAGCGGCTCCCGGCGGGTTAGTGGAGTCGCTCACCGAAGACACTTCGGGGAATCTTTGGATCGCCAATCGCGACGTCGGCCTCCTACGATTATCGCAGGACAATAAGTTCCCACCTGTTCCATGGGCCACATTTGGACGGAAGGATCCTGCGGTTGTTCTGGCTCCGGATCTTCTGCACGGCGGCCTATGGCTCGGATTTTTGCGGGGTGGCATCGTCTGGTTTCGTGATGGCCATGTCCGCTCCTCGTACTCGGCCACCGATGGGCTAGGGGAGGGGCGTGTCAATCACCTTCGATTCGACAGTGCAGGCGCACTTTGGATCGCCACGGAGGGCGGAATCGCCCGATTGAAGGATGGCCACATCGCGACGTTAACGAGGAAAAGCGGATTGCCATGTGATGCGGTGCAGTGGACGATGGAAGACGACGCGCAATCAGTCTGGCTCATGATGCCCTGCGGTTTGGTGCAGGTTGCGCGCCCCGAGTTGGAGGCGTGGGCTGGTGCTGCAGACAAGCGCCCTGGCACGATCCGCACTACAGTTTTCGATAATTCGGACGGGCTAAGGGCGCTCGCTGTGGTTGGCGACTATACGCCACGCGTTGCCAAGTCAGCAGATGGGAAACTCTGGTTCAGTGTTCCGGACGGCATCAGCGTCATTGATCCGCACCACTTTCCCTTTAACAAACTCCCCCCGCCAGTGCATATCGAGAAGGTCATCGCCGACCGCAAGGAGTACCTGGAGAATTTATCGGGCAGTACGCCATCGAATCCCGGCCTGCCCCCTCTGGTGCGCGAGCTAGAGGTCGACTACACCGCCCTGAGTCTCGTCGCACCGGAGAAAGTATTGTTTCGCTACAAGCTTGAAGGCTGGGATCAAGATTGGCAGGACGCCGGCACTCGCCGGCAAGCGTTCTACAGCAATCTTCCTCCGCGCAATTACACCTTCCGCGTGAAGGCGCGCAATAACAGCGGCTTATGGAACGAAGCGGGCACGTCCCTCGATTTCTCCATCGCTCCGGCTTACTATCAAACTTACTGGTTCCGGTTGTCGTGCTTCGCCGCCTTGGTTGCGCTGCTCTGGGCGCTCCATCGATGGCGCATTCGTCAGCTCAAGGGTCAGGAAAAGCGTCTGCGAGACGTTGTTGAAACAATTCCAGCCGTGACCTTCACCGCGTTGTCCGACGGCTCCTGCGCGTTTGTGAATAAGCGATGGACTGAATACACGGGGCTTACTGTCGAGCAGAGTTCAGGCGTAGGTTGGCAGAATGCTATCCATGCCGAAGATCTGGCACGCTATACAGAGAAGTGGCGTATCTCCGTTGCGACCGGACAGCTTTTCGAAGACGAGGCGCGCTTCCTTTGCGCCGCTGACGGGGAATATCGCTGGTTTCTGGTCCGTGGTGTACCACGTCGGGACCAGCATGGAACAATTGTCAGATGGTACGGAACCCTCACGGACATTGAAGATCGCAAGCGTGCAGAACAAGAGCGCGAGCGATTGCGCCAGCTTGAGGAAGATCTTGCGCACATCAATCGTGTGAGCATGATGGGGGAAATGGCGGCCTCGCTGGCGCACGAAATCAAACAACCAATCGCCGCCGCAATGACCAGTGCCAACAGTTGCATCGAATGGCTGGCGCACGAACCCCCCAATCTTGACCGAGCCCGTGCGGCAGCAGCCAAAATCGATAAATATGGGAATCGTGCGGCTGAGATCATCGACCATATCCGGTCGCTGTATAGGAAGTCTCCTGCACAACGTGAACTGATCGACGTGAACGAAATCGTCCACGAAATATTCACATTGCTGCACGGCGAGGCTATCCGATATTCCGTTGAGGTGCGATCCGAACTTGCTGCCGAACTACCCAAAATCAAGGCAGACCGTGTGCAACTGCAGCAGGTTTTCATGAACCTAATGCTCAATGCCATCGAAGCCATGCGGGGTGAGGGCGGAGAGCTTATGGTGAGGTCGCAGTGGCAGGATTCTCAACTGCTGTTGTCGGTCGGTGACACGGGCATCGGACTACCAGATGGAAACGTTGACCAGATCTTTTCTGCCTTCTTCACGACCAAGCCGCAAGGCAGCGGGATGGGACTGGCCATCAGCCGCTCCATTGTAGAGTCGCACGGGGGCCGGTTGTGGGCAACGGCCAATGATGGACGAGGTGCGACCTTTCATTTCAGTTTACCGACCGAGGTGCTGTAGTCAATCGAGTTTCGTTACTTAGATTTGTTGAGCTGGGCGTACTCGGCCTTGGCTTGTCGATAGATGGGAACATCGGGGTCGGCGTCGTTCCAAATGCCAAGGAATTCTTCGTAAGATTTGCGGGCGGATGCGTTGTCGCCCATCAGTCTCTGTGCCCGGCCGAGTTGAAGCCGGGCCAGCGGACCGATGATATACCCCCAGCACATACCGGGATTGTCAATCATCTTTTGGAATTCGCGCGCTGCCGATCGGCCATCGCCTGACTCCAGGTAGGCCAGGCCACGAATGTAGGCCGGGTAGAGATAATCGAACGACGGAGTGACTGCGAATTCGTACTGAACGGCTTCGCGGAGCAGATCGATGGCGGCGTGAGGATCGTGCTGCTGCAACTTGACCGCGGCGCGAACTGTGGGAACAAGATACTTCTGCATAATAGTGTCCAATGGTGCTTCCCGGCTGATTTCGTCTGCGATCCGCTCGGCTTCCTCAGTTCTCCCCGACCGGGCAAGCGAGAGAGCCAAAATCATTCTATCGTCACGCTCCAAGTCGCTCTGACGCATCCCGTCCTCGATTTTGTGCGCCTGGACTAGCCGGCCTGCCTCCGAGTTCTCAAGGGCCGAATTAATGAGCCCTCGGGACATATCTACGGGGTGCGAGAACATCTTCGACGCCTCAAGTCGCCACCGATCGGAGGAACCGAAGTGACCCTGCTGAGCTTCGTAGCGCTCACGTAGGATAATGACTCGATCCGGCGCATGCGCTTCGCCATTGAATACCCGGTCGAGAGCTGTCCGATTACCTTGGATGAATGCCAGCCGCGCCCTCAGTATCTCCAAGTCGGGGCTGTCAAACTTAGAGGCTTCCGCCAGGGACAGCCATGACCTCGTCTCATTGAACCTGCTTGCGATTAGGTTGGTACCGGCAGCCGAAGAAAAATGCAGCGCACTTGGCTGTAGCCGTGCCGTCTCATCCTCTACATCGGCCGCACGAGTGAGCTGGCCGAGTGCATCCAGCGTGTGCGCCAGATTGTTATGAAAGGCTGCATCGCGAGGAAATATCGCTAGCGCACGTAATAGAACGGAGTATGCCTTGTCGATCTCGCCGGTCAGGCGACTGTAATAGAGGTACTCTGTATTCAGCCTATTCTTTTCCGTCGTTCGGTCGCGCAGTTGGTAGGCGCGCGTGAGTGAAGGTGCCATGAGGTCGTAGTGATTGAGAGCACCGTTGGCCACGCCAATCTCTCCATACAGGAGCGCAAAATCAGGGTCCAGTTCGATTCCCCTCTGAAATAGGGGGAGCGCTGCCTGCGGGTTGCCAGCTTGAAAGAGCTTCCTTCCTTCGGTATCCGTTTGCAGTGCTTCCAGGGAGGCGCTGGTCGCTATTTCCAGAGGCTGATTGAACCGGGCCAGCGATTCGGCCGGCTCTCCGATCTTCCTTCGAAGGCGCGCGGCCGTCGCTCCCAATTCATGGACCACCTGATTGCGAGCGCTAATGTCGGTGGCTTCCTTAGCGAGAGTCGCTCCTGATTTGCAGTCGAGCGCCTTCATCTCCAGGCGATATCCGTTACCGGCGTCGGCAATGGAATCAGCGATCACTATCTTGCTGTTGGTCTTATTACAAATCTGGCGTGCGATCTCCGAGGTGATCTTGGCCGTCGGCGGAAGCTTCATTTGCCCAATGGTGGCCGATGTTTTATCGAATCCCAGCAGGTTTAAGTACGGCGTTTGCGCCATTTCATAGCGCAATGCGGTGTTCAAAGCATCGTCGAAAACAGGGTCGCTCGTTCGGTTGTCCACGTCGGCCAGTATGATCGTGTCGGTGGAAGCGAGGGTGATGTGTTGGCGGTAAACTTCGTAGCGCCATAAACTGAGTGCTCCAACCGAAAGCAGCGCCCCCACAGCCAACGTCCGCCGCCAACGCCATTTTATTGGACGGAACTCCGCAGTCACCTCTCCAGGTTCGCTTCTTGTCGCTGACTCCGGGTGTTCGATAGTCGGCATCAATCGATAGCCACGCCGTCCCAAGGTCTCGATGTAGTGAGGATTGTCGGCTGAATCCCCCAGGGCACGGCGTAGAGCTTTGACCGTCGCATTGATGCTGTGGTCGAAATCGACGACCGTATCATTCGACCACAGCCTGCTCTTGATTTCCTCGCGGGTGACAATCTTGCCCTCACGTTCAACCAGCATCCGCAAAACCTGAAACACCTGCTCTCTAAGGAGCACCTTATTGTCAAGATTGGGTGCCTCAATGGATCGTAGTTCGCCAGTGCTGAGGTCGAGCTCAAAGGCCCCGAATCGAACGCGATCTGAGGAAAGGCTGCGCATGAGAAGTGCAAGGAAATACAGAATATGAAACTGTAACAATGTGACCCGGAATTGTCGAAACAAAGCGCAAGCGGCCGCGAGGACGGCAATAAATCATAGACGGCACTCGGGACCAGTCTTATGTGGCTGGCAGATGGATCTTCTTCAAGAACGCGGTATATCGCGGGTCGCTGTGCAAATTCTTTAGGAGGGGGTCGATTTTTAGGAAGGTCAAACCGCCGTCACGCTGAGCGTAGGCGCGGTCCAGCCACTGAAACGCTTCATCGCGCTGGTTCCGAAAGGCATAAACTGTGGCGATTGAAAATGCAGCACTTGAATGGAGTTTCTCAATCAGTTGTCTCAAAGCGGCATCCGATTCTTTTTCACGTCCGAGCGCGTGGTACGCCATAGCGCTCGTTCTAATGTGAAAGGCAGCAGGGGTCCGTTCGCTTTCCCGCAAGGCATCTTGAGGTCGTCCCTGCAACAGGTATATCTCACCCAATATAATCGGGCTTCCCCAAGTATCGGCGTTCAGTTCAAGGGCCTTCCTGATATCCGCGACGGCTTCGTCGAGTTGCCCTGCGTAAAACCTGTTCTCTGCCAGGTACTCCCAAATTTCCGCATTAAGTGGATCTAGCTCGAGGGCTTGGCGATCCAACGTGAGAGCTTTGTCAAAGCGCCCGAACAGCTCTGCCATGAAAGCCGCCTGGCCTAAATTCTCTGGAACTCCCGGTTCGAGAGCAATCGCCCGCTGGATGGAGAAGTCCGCTCCAGCAAAATCGAAGTCGACCTGTCGCTTGATTCGTCCCATTTGGACGTTGGCCTCCGGCAGGTCGGGATCAAGCGCCAAAGCCCGCTCAATTGCGTCACGTGCAAGCTGCTGACCCTCTTGAGTGGGAACCAGACCTACGTTAGCCTGCCAGTAACGTGCGCGAGACAACCCGACCCAAGCCGGCGCATAGCTGGGGTCGAGATGGGTCGCCCGTTCAAAGTACGTCGCAGCCATATTCGTATCTTTGTCGTCGGCACCCCGTTGAAAAAAGTAGTATCCCTCCATAAAGGCGTAGTAGGCTTCCGCATTGACTGGGCGCGTCCGAGCCAACTCCCCTTGTCGTTGCGAAGTCAAACGAAGTCGAAACCTGTGCGCAACTTCCTCGGCTAATTCGTCTTCCACATTAAGGATGTCTTTCGCGGAATAGTCGTAATCCTTTGACCACAGAGGAGTCTGGTCCTTAACCTGAATAAGCTGAGCCGTGAGGCGCAGGTGATTTCCGGTGGCACGGAGGCTGTTTTGCAACACATACTGAACAGAAAGGTCGCGTCCGATTTGGTCGAGGCGTACGTCCTTGTGCTTGTACCCCATGACGGATGTTCGCGCGATCACGCCCAGCTGTTCGGGATTCAGCCGGCTTAGTTGCGAGATCGTCTCTTCCGTCAGGCCGTCCGCAAGATATTCCTGATTAGGGTCACCGGTCAGATTCTCAAATGGAAGTACCGCGAGCCTGATTCTTTCCGTTCCGGCCACTGCTATAGGTCGAAAGTGCCACCGGAAGATAAAGCCCACGCCCACCAAGATGACAACAGACGCAAGCACGACCGCAGTCTTCCAACCGTGAGATCTTATTGGCGGCTGAACCCTCCCCGCGTCCTGGCTCGTCTCAACGGCAGACTGCTCGCGGTCCTTCTGTAAAGTGGTTCCTGGCGCTGACTCCACGTACTCGGTCATGACCATCAATCGATAGCCACGCCGCGCCAAGGTCTCGATGTACCGGGGATTATCGGCGGAATCCCCCAGGGCGCGGCGAAGGGTCTTGATGGTCGCATTGATGCTGTGGTCGAAATCGACGACCGTATCGTTCGCCCACAGCCTGCTCTTGATTTCCTCGCGGGTGACAATCTTGGCCTCGCGTTCAAGGAGCATCCGCAGGACCTGAAACACCTGTTCTCTGAGCAGAACCTTGTTGTCAGGATCGGGCGCCTCAATGGATCGGAGTTCGCCTGTGCTGAGGTCGAGCTCAAAGGCCCCGAATCGAACGCGCGCTGAAGAAACGGTGTACATGGGAACTGCACACAAAATAAAGAATTAAGAAACTGTACCAACAAGGCCCAGAATTGTCGAAATAAAGCTGGAGAGCAGCATCAAGGCCGCTCGGCCAAGTGTCTTAAGGATCAGTACGTTCCCGCGTTCACTCAGATTTCACCGCAGCGTCACCCCTGTTCCATTTACTACAGTCTTGCCCCTGCGGTAAACAGGCGAGTATGGGCGTGATTGATCAGACGATATTGGGTTTGCGGCGTGCAAGGGGGCCAGACGTCCAAGTTGATTGCCATCATCGATGACAATGAGTCGATGCAGGACTCATTGAGTGATCTCGTCGAATCGGGGGGATTTGAGGCACAATGCTTCGGATCAGCAAAGGCGTTCCTCGAATCCGATCGGTCTCGCGACGCCGCGTGCTTGATCGTTGACATCCGCATGCCGAAGATGTCGGGTCTGGAGTTGCAGGTTAGGCTCAAGAGAGAGGAATGCAACATCCCGATCATCTTTATTACAGCGTATGACGATGCCGAGATACGGGCTCAAGCCATGAAAGAGGGTGCAGTCGAGGTTCTCAAGAAACCGTTTGACCATCAGCTGTTGCTCAAAACGCTCCGAGCCAACCTCGATAGGTAAAACATATGGCGTCGACTCACGGCGCTTTGCGATTGCGTCCAGAGCGCTCGTAGTTCTTCAGGAGGTCCTCGAGATCGTTTTGCAACTCGAGTACGGCTACCTCTCCGCGAGATGAAAAAGGACTCACTCTGGCGTGCTCCCCATCGCATCCAGGAGTTCGTCATGGGCCTGCAAGTAGTCCATCTGTGACTGCAGCATGAGCGCCTTGGCATCGTATTCCTGAGCCGTTGCGGTAGCTGCCTGCGAGTTCAGCGCCGCCCCCCGTACTAGTTCCTGCTGACGCACACGGTTCGACTCAGTGCGCAGAGCCAGCACTTCTTCCGACACCTTCAGCATCTCCTGCGTTCTTTCCAGCTTGTTGTACGCCGTCTCGACTGACAGTTCGACCGCATCCGTCAGCTTCGCCAAGTTCTCCTTCGCCTGGGACAACTGTGCCTGTCGCTCACGCAGTACGCCGTGCTTACGCCCACTGTCGAACAGATCGAAGCCGAAGTGAACACCAAACGTTCCGAAGTTGCGCGCCAGGAAGGGGACATTTTCCTGGTAGCTGTAACGGCCAAAGGCCTCGACATCGGGGACCCAGATATCAGTCTTGGCCAAACCGATCGCGGCTTCAGCTTCTTGCACCTCGGCGCGAGCGGCAAGGACCTCCGGGTGTGACGCAATGGCAGCTGTAACACAGTCTTTGCGTGGGCAGGTCTCCTGAAATTCCGGAACACCTGGATCAAGATCCAGAGCGGTGGTCAGTGGCAGGCCGATCAAGTCGTTGAGTTTCAGTTTCAGATCTGTCAACTGGAAATCGGTCGTCAGCAACTCCTGCTTGGATTGCAACTGCTGGGCACGGCTGTCAATCAGGTTTTCTTCCAGTGAGCTGCCGAATTTCACTTGCTCGACGCGCTCGCTTTGAAGGGCTTCGGAAGCCTTTATTCGTGCCTCGGTGGCGCTGCGGCGCGCCTGTGCAATCAGGACCTGATAGTAGACCTGATGTACTGCGAGCGCTACGTCGTTTCGAGTAAGATCGGCCTTCTCACGCGATGCTTTTAACTCGGCCTGAACTATATCGTTTTTCCGTTTGATCTTGAGCAGATTCGTCAACGGCTGGGTGATCTGGGTTCCACTAGTTATAAAGTTCTTGCCGCCCTGGCTGATGATCGCATCCACAGGGGGGATCTGCGCTCCCCCGGCGGCACCGAGACTGCCAGCCTTAATCTCGATCAACTCCGTGTCGGTCGCATGCATGAAGCTGCTGTCATTCCGGATCGATGGAAAATATGCACTCTTCGCGACCTGCTTCGCGTGCTCTTTTTCCTCGACCGTGTAGCCAGCGATGCGGACATCATGGTTGTGCTTGAGCGCTAACTGAACAGCCTCGTGCAGTGTAATCTGACGCGGCGGAGGCGCCGTATTGCTGGTTTCCTGGGCGGCCGCGACGCAAACGGAGAAGACTGTCGCTGCTAACACAAATACTGTGGCATTCAGTTTCATTGATTTGACCTCTTCCCGGCGCCAGGAATCTGCTGCATGGCGCTGAGATCGCCATAGTTCAAAGGTGATTTGCGCATCAAAGCGACGAGGATCAAGGCGCAAAAACAACTCCAGGCGATGAGCAGAAATCCATCGACAAGGCTCAAGCTATATGCCTGGAGCCGCAGACGGGATCCAATCAAGTCGACGGCGCGCGCACTCGCGGCGGCGATGCCGGAGGATTTGGCATAGAGGCCCGCCGTCATGGCACGAATGTTCTGATCGGTAATCCAGTTGCCACTGCTGACGTGAAGTCCTAGGAGGTTCGAGTGCAGCTTCTCCCTCAGGGCTAGAAAATGGCCCATATAGATGGCGCCTGCTGTGCCACCGAATATGCGAACGACGTGAAAGAAGGCCGAAAAGGTCAGGACCCACTCAGGTTTCGCCAAAGCCCCCGCGAAGATTGCTTGCAGCACGATGCAGCCGACCAGGCCGATGAAAGCAAAGGCTTGTCCGACACCGACGAGCAATTCCGTTCGATAGAAGTTCTCTGCCGCCCACGCTGTGCTGTACTGCGAGCACAGCCAGGCAGCGAACGCGGTACAAGCGAGGCCGATCGCGAAGAGCACTCTGGGGTCATGCTTGCGTAACAGCAGAAGCGCAGCGATAAACGCGATGGGTATGAGCGGAAGAGCGCTCCAGATAATCGCGGGACCAATCTGGTCGGCCTCGAAACCGCGAATGGCCAGCGACTGTGGAATAAGGATGATGGTTGTACAGAGCGTAAAGCGAAACCAGAAGAGCAGGCAGCCAAGCAATATGGTGTTCCACTTCAGTAGATAAGGTAGCGCCACAAGAGGATTCGCACCGCGTAGTCTCCGAACCAGCGCGCACAGCAAGAAAAAAGAGCCGGACCAAAAGCAGGCGTTGAACACTCCTGAACGCCACCAATCCAGCCGCTGGCCTTGCTGAAGCGCGGCAAAAATCAGGGCCAAACCCGCGCTAAGGTAAAGGAATCCGACAAAGCTGGGCGCAGGACCACTCTTCCTGCGCGGCGGCAGGGCCGGAATTCCAAAATAAATGCATATCATCATCAGTGGCGCAATCACAGCAGAATTCCAGAACATCCAGTGCCACGATAGCTGGTCTCTGTACCAACCGTAGAGCGAAGGAGCGATATTCACCGCGCCGTCCACAAAGGTCGCGTAGAGGGCAATGGTGAAAGGAAGGTATCGCAGCGGAATATTGCGAAGGGCGAACGTCAGTGTGAGCGGATAGAAAGTGCCTGAGGTCAGCCCGGCGACGATAAGAGCGGCCACGAGAAGACTGTAGCTATGGATGAGAGGGAGAAAGAGAGAGGTTACGGTGAAAAGCCCTGCGGCAAACAGTAGCACGCGCCGTGGCCCCAGCAGCCCTCCGAGGTAGACCGTGAACGGGCCGACAAACATGAGCGACGCATTGAACGCGCTGTCGAGCCACGCACCATCGTCGAGGCTTATGCCCACGTGGCCCTTGAGATCGGTAACGCCAAGACTGAGCATGCGGCCAGCCAGGGTGACGAGCCCAGCGCCAGTGACGACTCCCAGGATACCGAGAAGAGGACGCGTCGATACTTCAGACGGCATAGCCGCGGCGGCGGCACGCGCGATCTCTACTGGAGACGTGCGAATGGTGAGGGTCGAAGCTGCCATAGTTTTCCGGTTATCGTCTGGTGCGGACAGTTGCTACGACAGAAAGCCCGGGACGCAGCGTCGTCGCGAGCGACGGATCGTCCAGCGCGATCTTGACGGGAATACGCTGCACTACTTTCGTAAAATTTCCAGTGGCGTTGTCGGGCGGCAGCAGTGCGAATTGCGATCCGCTTGCGGGCGCGATCTCGATCACCCTGCCTCGAATGAGTTGTCCGGGATACTCGTCAATACGCAGTTCGGCCGCGTCCCCAATTTTCACGTTGGTCAACTGCGTTTCGCGATAGTTCGCTTGCACCCACTTGGTGAGAGCGACAAAAGAGATCACCTGCGTACCCGGCGAGACGAGTTGCCCCGGCCGAACTTGCCGTTCACCCACGGTGCCTTCCGCCGGGGCGTAAATCTTGGTGTAGCCAAAGTTCACCTGGACTGCAGAAAGGCTCGCCTGCTTGGCGTGCAGGTCGGCCTGAAGTTGCGCACCCTGCGATTCGAGGACGGCCTTGCTGCGTCGCTCGGCCTCAGCAGCGAGTTCACTACTGCGCAGCATAGTTTGCGCCTGATTGAGGTCGGCCTCACGGCTGGCAAATTGGCCTGAGAGGTTGCCTTCGTTACCGACGGCGGCCTCGAGGTTCTGCTCGGTCGTCGAGTGAGTCTGATACAACCCTTCCTGACGTTTGCGTTCCGAACGAGCGCGAATCAACTCAGCCTGTACAGCTTCCTTGCCAGCCTCGGCGGCTGCAATCTGCGCCTTTGACTGATCGATTCCTGCCAGCGCCTTCTCGATCCGCGTATCCTGCAACTGGCGTTGGCGAAGATTCTCCTGAATACTGGCGCGCGCCGCCTCAACTGCCGCTTTGGCCTGATCCACCTGCGCCTGATAGTCATCATCCTGCAATTCGACGAGGAGATCGCCCTTGTGCACTTGCTGGTAGTCCGCCACGTCGACTGTACGCACGATGCCCGCCACCTTCGTACTGAGCGGAGTAAGGTCGCCACGAACGTAAGCATCATCGGTGACCTGTTCGACCTTCCCGCCTTCCCACGCATTCCAGTTACGCGTGATGGTGATCAAGACCGACAGAGCCAGAAGGACCACAAAAATGGGTGTTAGGTAGTTCCGCCACCTCGCACCTCGGCTGGGAACTGCTTTGTCGGTATCGGTCTTAGGCGGCAGCGGTTGCGCGACCGGACCCGCGGATCCGGCGGACACTGGCGACGTGGACATTAAAGTTGCTCCTTGAGCATGCAGAGATCTCGAAGCGCTGGAGTTCTCATGATTCGGTTGGAGCAACTGCGGTTCCATTCGCGAAGACGAAGATTAACGGGCGGAATCGCAAGCTTGCGCTTGCAACCGCACCAGATTCGAGTGTTTTCTTGTTGAAAAGAGGCGGAACGGCCCCATTCAGTTCCATGGCCGCCATGTCACATGACACGTGACACTTGACACCGTTCGCCGCACAGGACGCAGGCACAGAAGCGCGCTCTTGTCGAAATTGCGATCAAGAGTCGTCAATGGCCAGGGGGAGAAGTGCAGTCTTGGGCCATACGAGCCAGGCACCGGCCTGCAACCCGAGACCATAGTGTCTGAACCGGTTCACTACAAACTCCTTCAATCGATACCGGCCACCAGGAACAAGACGAGATAAGGCTTCCGGGCTCTGGCGAAGTTACTTGAAGCACATTGCCTCCAATTTAGTTTCGCTTAGCTGCCGGGGAGCCAGTTACCAGGTCCGCAGGCATTGGACTCAGCAGCTTTTCAATCGCTCGTTCCATCGTGCGGTTCATTTCCGAGACTACGGCTGGCACATCGTGCTTGTCGACGTCTCCAATCTCCGAAACAGCGTTGCTCCAAACGGACCTTCCAGTGGCGATGCTGGTCATCTCGGTGGAGATTGCGACCTGGACTTTGACGCCACCCTGGTAGTCGAGTTCCTCGAGTTGCTCCAAACGTCCGCTGAGCACGTAGTCGACATCACGGCTTCCGTCGTAGGTCTGCACATGGGCAAAGACTCCGCTGGCACGCAGGCGTTCGATGATCGCGTTGGTCACGAGATCACGAGGGTCCACCGCCCAGCGGTGGTACGCATAAAAGCCGAGCTGTTCCGGAGATGTTTTATAGACAATTGCTCCCTGACGCAAGTAGGTGGGCGCGCGGAATTCACGGACCGCGAGAGCGGCATGCGCGTTCTCCGCCGCAGGCGGATCCGGCGGCGCAGGCAGGTTGAGTGTGTAGTAGTTTGGGTATTTCACTTTTCCCGCACAGCCAGTCATGATCACCAAAGCTGCCAGACAGAAGACGATCGTCGTTACTGTTCTTCTCATGATTACCATCCGCCGGTGCCCCGTGCCGGAACACGCTCGATGCCGCTTTCTTGTTCGACTCGCATTATTTCGGAACCTTCCGATCCTCCGGCTGTCTGATCCGAATCAGGCTCCAGGGGCGCTGTTTTACCGATTCGGTCAAGTCATCCAGGTTTTCGGTTGCAGTTTTCAGGTTTTCGATTGTGTCGTCGATCTTGAAATCATTTGCTTTCACGAGCACCTGCATGTCAGCCAGCAAATGCTTCGCTTCGAGCAAAGTATCCTGCAGTTCAGCCAGGTCTTTGCGGGCGGGCTCGCGCACCTCGCTGACGGTGCCATTCACGTTTTGGATAGTTTCGTCGGCATGCTGGCTGACCGTATTCAGCTGATCGATGAGGCGATCAATCTTGGGCCGATCCGTCGCAAGCATTGCGTCGACGTTATCGAGCAGCTCTCGTACCTTCCGTTGATTGGGTGGGCCCGTCAGACTATTCAGGTTGGCGAGCACCGTGCGAGCATCTCCGCTGATTCCGTGCAGTTCACCTCGCACCTCGGTAATCAGTCCGTTGGCGTTGTCGGCAACGACGGCCATCTTCCCGGCGATCTCGTCAAGGCTGGCTGCCTCCTCCGACGGAATCGTGGACCCAGGGACTAGACGCTTCGCATCGTTGCTGCCGGTGGTGATGGATAATGCCGCTCCGCTCATCACGCTGACCAGCCCCAGCTTGGCCACAGATTTTTCGTTCAACGGAGTGTGTTCCTTCACCTCCAACAGAATCTCAATCCTGGTAGGGTCGGAGGCGGCGGGCCTTACTGCCGTCACCTTTCCCACATTGATTCCGCCGAACAACACAGACGTCCCCGCTTCCAGCCCGCCGGCGTAACGGAGATACGTGCGGTATGGAACCGTGTGTACGCCAAGCTGCGCGTTGATCAGGTAGATCACCGTGAATGCCAGCACCGAGAAGCACCCCAGGACGAACGCGCCTACTTTCGCTTCTGTGGTCACTGGTAGACCTCCTCGGACTGCATGTATTTGTCGAAATAAGCCGTTACGCCGGGCATCTTCGCGATGTTTTCGGGTATGCGATCGAGGAACTGCCGCACGCGCGGATTCTGGCTCGCCTTGATCTCGTCTTTCGTGCCGACCGAACTGAATGAACCCTGATAGAGCATTGCGATGCGGTCTGCGATGCGGAATGCGCTCGGCAGTTCGTGGGTAACGACGATGACCGTCATCTGCAATGCTTCCTTGAGGAGCAGAATCAGTTCATCCAGCTCCGCGGCAACGATGGGATCAAGCCCGGCCGATGGCTCATCGAGCACAAGGATCTCGGGGCCGAGCGCAAGCGCCCGCGCCACCGCCGCGCGCTTCTTCATCCCGCCGGAGAGTTCCCGAGGCAGCAACTTGCCAAAATCGGCCAGACCAACCCCGGCCAACTTCATCCAGACCATAAGGTCGACGATTGGGGGCGCGAGCCGCGTATGTTCACGTATTGGCAAGGCGACGTTTTCTTCCACCGTCAACGAATTGAACAACGCCGCGCTTTGGAAAGCCACCCCAATCGAGCGCAGGACCTTTTTGACCTCGGCCTTTGAGCAGCGCGTAATATCCGTTCCCTTCACGTGGATGCTGCCCGACTTGGGGCGCTCCAGCCCGATAATCTGGCGCAACAAGGTGCTCTTTCCGGAACCGCTTCCGCCCAGCAACACCATCGTTTCTCCGTGCTCGATGTCGAGATTCAGCCCATTCAGCACGCGACGCCCGTCGTACTCAACTACAAGATCGCGAACGGAAATGATGGGCATTAGCTTTTCACCGTGAAATAAAAAATCGCGGTAAACACCGCGTCGGCGACGATGACAAGGAAAGTCGACTTCACCACCGCACTCGTAGTGGAGCGCCCTACCGAATCCGGGCCTCCGTGGACCCGGAATCCTTCCAGGCATCCAACGTGAGCAATGATGGTTGCGAACACCACGCTCTTGATGAGTCCCGTGATGACGTCGCGCAAGGTAATCGTAGTCAACACATAATGGCTGTATAGCAATAGCGACAGGCGAGTGCTGAAGAACATGAACAGTCCACCAGCCAATATGCCGAAGAGATTCGCAATAATGCTGAGGCAAGGAACGGAAATCAAG
>Ga0209624_10001201_pt1 | contig 21058 bp, 14 predicted proteins | sample JacPinW_OM2H0_O1_FD_188565 | JGI IMG/M metagenome (GOLD analysis project Ga0209624, IMG submission 188565) | Forest soil microbial communities from Algoma, Ontario, Canada - Jack Pine, Ontario site 1_JW_OM2H0_O1 (SPAdes) (version 2) | ecosystem: Environmental > Terrestrial > Soil > Boreal...
CTTCCGATCTGTACAGCAAAACAGTTTTTCGTAGAAGTGCGTTCGATGCTCGACGAACTGGCGGTATTGGCCGAAAAGAAAACCACGACAGACCAAGAGCGACGCCGCAACGCGTATTTGCTTGCGAAGCTCGCCACGGTCAGACAGTTCCCCGGAGCCGCTATCGAAATCTCCGAGACAGAATTTCGGGAACAGTGCAAAAAGATTAAGGAAGAAGGCGGCTTGACTGACGGACTAGAACGACCCGTGATGTCCCCCGAACTTCGAGCGGAAATCGAAAGGGAACAGGACGAAGTTCGCACGCTAGCGTGGAGAACTTTCCTTCGCTCCCACCAAAGCACTCTCGACGCTGATATGAAAAAAGTCGAACGGCGTGCGCTGGATGTCGGCGGACTGTGGGGCAGACCGTCAGGGTTGCAGTATTTGACGGATGGCTCTGCGTTTCCGGGCAGCAAAGGCGGTGTGCTCGTCGAAACAAAAACGAGCGACGAGATTCTTTACGGCATTGCCCAACTCAACCCATTGCTCGACCCGAAAGTGGTCGGACTGAATCGGATGAAGACGGGCGGATTGCTCGTAGTTCCAACTCTCGATTTGACGCAGTTGACCGCGCAAATTGTCAACGATGCCGTGCAGAACTTGCCCGCGTATTCTGCGGCAACTGTTCCGAGCGCGGGCGCTGTCAACCACGCGCCTTATGCGTTCAAAGCGACACCGATTCTGGCAGCGTTTGAAATCGAGACGGACGCCGGAGCCGATGTTCTTCTTAACCGTGTGCTCAAGCCCGCCTTCAAGTACGCGTTGGAGAACGGTATCGGGCAGATGCTTGTGAACGGCAACGGAATTTCCAAGCCACAAGGAATCGTGTCCGGCATCGGTTCGAGCGTGTACACGACAACCACGGGCGGTGGCGCAATCACGGCAGATGACATCATGGCGATTTATTTTTCGCTGAACCGTGCATACCGCAACAACCCGAAGACCGCTTGGCTCATGTCCGACGCGACGTATCAGACTATCCGTAGTTCGTTGGCATTGGCTAACCTGCCCTTGGTTCTCGATGTCACGACAGACGGAGAGCGGTTGATGGGCAAGCCTGTGTATATCTGCCCGTCGCTCGCTACGGCGAACGCGTCGCCACTTGTTGACGGCCAAATTATCTTCGGCGACCTTGAATATTTCTCGGTTGAGGTCGTCGGCGATATCGAAGTCGTTCGCAATTTGGAAACCATCTACGCCGAATCCGGTCAGGCGCTCTATACGAGCATTCTGCGCGTTGATTCGCACGTGGCGCTCGCATCGGCTTCGACTCCGGCTATCGTGCTCGCCACGGTCAAGCACTAAGATTTCCAACGGAAAGGGACGGGTGCGCAATCGCTCGTCCCTTTTTGTTTTCCAAATAAGAACGGAGAAACGACGATGAAGATTCACTTTCGCAAGCACGACGCGCACCAAGCCTTCATGGACAGCGACGAAGCGAGAAGCGCAGCCGACACATTGCTTTACGCTCTCGGACAAGACGAGTTTGGAATTGAGTGCGACGACTGCACGACGCGGACAACGATGTTGCAGACGAGAAGGGCCAACGCATGAAATATTACAAGCGGTCCGCATCCGGCAGGGTCGAAGTGCGGGACGTGCCGTGGCAATAAGTCGAGCAGGTTAAGCCGACGCCTGAGACCGCATCCATATCTGAAACACTCCCAAATGCCCTGCGCTGCCCGTCGCCGCTGCACGCCGATGGCGCAACCGGCCTAGCGCGTGGGTAGAGGCTCGCGCGTCGAGTCGTGCCGGAAACCGGCGTTGGCGACCGAAACCACGCGCGTAGTGCAACAATTGCAGAGACTTCGGGACGCCAGTGCCTACAAAAAACGCGTCGAAAAGACGCGACAAGGCGCAAAAGCGACGGCTTCATAGATGCGGCGGGATTGGAAGGTCCTTCCACCTGGGAAATAACCCTGCAAAAGGGTCCTGGTTAGGACTGCCCCGAAATAAGGAAGGCACGGTGTTAGGGGCATTGCGATAAAGTATGACCATCGTCGCCAATCGGTCATACCCAAGTCCCATCTTCGCACTTATTTCGGTACAAACTTCCCTCAGTCGTCGTTTTGAATCTCTATCCATGACGTGCGAGTGGTCGTGCAAAGGGCGTTCGGCTTTGGAATGCACGTGTCCGGCCACTGCCTCGACACCCTCCTTCGCGACCCTAGAAAGACCTTCCTCACATATACAAGGCACAAGCAAGAACTCCGAAAATGTTCCCACGATATTCTGAGCGACAAAGTTCCGCTCCTGACAAAACTGGTTACCTGTTCCTACGAAATCATCGACATAAATAACAGCGCCTTCTCCGACCTCGTTGGTAACTTTAATCAGCTCTAATGAGTTGTGCGCATCGATTAGATGACAGCCGAGGCGATCAAGCCCGGCGGCATCTCTCAAAATATTCAACATAACGCCACTACTGCTGCCAGCATCATGCACTTGGACGTACACAAGCTTATTAGGTGGAAGTCCGGCCTCCGCCAAGCGATCCATAAGGGCACTGTTTTGCTGAACTAAAATACTTCTCGTTCTTTTCTCCGACAAATATACGACCTTCTCCAACAAGAGTCCTGCGGCTTTTCTATCCCTCGGCTGGAATTGCTCAATCCATTTCTTTGCACGGCCAAACGTTACAGGTAGGGGCTTGTAGTCGCGAAATCGCCACGCCGCGAAGAAACCGTAAAGAATGCTCCACATGTTCAATCGTTGGGAATCTCGGGATCGTCAGTGCCTCTCAGGGCTTGCTCAAGGCTCTTACAGTATTCCTGCACGTCTCGGAGGGCCTTCCGCAACTCTACTCGTTCATCATCGTCCGCCGTGAATCGAAGCTTAAGAGCTTGAAGTTGTTTGATAAAGTCCGTGCAAGCGGCGAGCGCCCCTTGCACACGCTTTTTCCCGATGATGAATTGATCGAATGCCGCTCGTGTCTCCAGTGCTGGATCAAGAAAGAATTCTTCGATCGTTCGGAGAACCGCAGTTCGCATATCGCGTTCGCCCTCGGAGAGTTCATAGCTCTCCATAATTCGACGAAAATGAATGACGCTCTTGATCTTGTGAGCGCGATATTTGTCTACTAGTTTGTCGATAGCCCTATCCCGACCGAGTTGCCTTAGGCTCGCTATTTCTGTTAGCGCAAGATCGATGACCGGTAATGCTTCTATCCAGAAATTTGATGGTATTCGAGTAGTTGGATCAGGATCGAGCGACAGCTTTTGGAATCGTTCTGGGAATTTCAGCAACTTCTTGCAACGTTCGATCTGAGGTTCACTTAAACCCGTGAATTTTGAGAGCGTCTTACTGTCGTCTACACCCAGTTCGTCGATAACGATTTTGAGACTCAAGGCTGTTGGCATCAGTTCCCACTGTTCACGGTATTCGTGAATGGAGAACATGTACAAAAGGCCAGCAATCTTTGTCGGCGGTTCGACCACATTGGCAGGTAATCGAAGGGGATGCCCGTGCTTGTCGCGATGACCCTCGCTGTCTAGATCCCGAACGCAACGGAATCGGCGTTCACCGTCCAAAATAGAGAATTTCTTTTGACCTTTAGGCTGATAAACAGTGATCGGAACGAGTACACCGTGCTCCGCAATATTTTTCTTGAGTTCAGCAAGTTGTTCGGCATCGAATAGCATCCGAGGATTATTCGCACTTGGCTTTACGTCTTGGGGGTCGAGGTGTTGTAACGAGCCGGTGGGAACGATCGTGGGAATTTGCGGTTGTACAGCCGGTTTCAGCGCGGGCATGGTTCTCTCCGCTTAATTATTCGAAATCAAGGTTTCAATCGAGTTCGATCTGTCGCCAGCGAAGCCAGCAATATTTCTCTTAACCGAAATCCTCCGACACGCGAAACCTGCGGCCAGGACGTGTGCCTCGGCTGACTCAGCGTAGCTAACTAGGAATGATATTCCTTTTCGATCTAGTTTCTGCATCCACTTTCTGAGCCTGGCGATGTCATCGTCACGAAAACTATCAGGATGATATTCGCTGAATACCCGGCGTGATCTCACTGCGAATGGCGGATCCAAATAAACAAAATCGCCGGTCCTCGCTTGTTGAAGAACTCGCTCGAAGTCACCCTTCATTAGGCGTGTTCTTCTCAAGCGTTTTGAACATAGTTTAAGAACGTCGGCAGACGGGAGGTTTCCTGACTTCTTGCCTCCGTACGGCACATTGAATTCGCCCTTCAGATTGGTTCTGTAAAGGCCGTTAAAGCAGTAACGATTTAGGTATATGAATCTTGCGGCGCGAGCCGATCGAACTAATTCAGCCGGGCTGATTGACCGGAGCTTTTTGTAATGCTGCTTGCCGCGCCGTAACTTCGCCAGTTCTCTGATGAGAGCGTCCGGACGGTATTTAACCTCTAGGTAAGTCGAGATCAGATCTGCATTGACGTCGCCGAGAATCGCTTTCGGCGGGTTCAATGAGAAAAACAGGCAGGACGATCCTGCAAAGGGTTCTAAATAACGGGTATGACTAGGTTTCCAGTACGTCCGCAGAACGCTGACCAATCGACGCTTGCTGCCCGCCCATCTCAGGAACGGTTGGCCTAGCTGGCAGTGTATTCGCTTGATTGCGTGTTGTATCGGTGTGCTCCCGCGCCTCGAAATATAGCAGGTTAGCACGCACATAGCAGATGTTATTACGCGCCGTTCACGAGGGGATTCGGGCCGATCGATTCGAGTCTGCACTCGCAAGACATAGTAATTGCTGGCTTTGCATTCATGTGTTAGCGTCGGCGTGTCGTTACACAATGAGAATCACAATCGCGAAATAAGACATCCCGCTCTCCGCGATTTTGCGGTGGGAAGCACTTTGCTCAACGCACTCAATTTGCAGGCGGGTCGGACGGCAACCATAATCGTACGGTCTGGAGAGATTGAATGAGTTCGTCTAAGACATTTTCCTTGGGCCAGCGGAGTTCGATACCAATCGATGCAGCTCACGCGGACCTCCGCGAACTATCGATAGACAAAATCGAAAAAAACCCTGAAAACCCCCGGCTCATCTTCAGGCCGGGCGAAATGGAGACTCTTCAGGAATCCATAAGCAGATATGGAGTCCAGGTTCCGATCTCCGTTTATCGAAAGGGTGCTCGTTTCATCTTGATTGACGGCGAGAGACGCTGGCGGTGCTCGCTCAAACTGAACAGAAAAACAATTCCGGCACTTGTTCAGGACGAGCCTAACGATCTGCTGAATCTGCTTTTGATGTTCAACATACACGCGCTTCGTGAGCAGTGGGATCTCATGACGATCGCGGTGAAGCTTCCACGGGTAATCGGTCTACTCAAGTCACGTTTGGGCAGACCTCCAACTGAGGCCGAGCTGAGCACTGAGACCGGTCTCACCAGAGGAGTTATACGACGCTGCAAATTGTTGATCGACCTTCCGAAAAAGTATCTTGATGACCTTCTTAGTGAGTTAAACCGACCGAAAAGAGACCAAAAGCTAACCGAAGATTTTTTCATTGAAATGGAACGCGCTCTGAAGACCGTCGAGAGAGCGATGCCCAAAAGCATTGTTAACAAGAACAAAGTCCGCGACGTCCTCATAGAGAAATATAAGGACGACACGATTCGGGACATCACCGACTTTAGATACTTGCCCAAGATCGCGAGATCACAGCGCGTCCAAATAGATCAGAAAGTGGCCCTAGACACATTGGCTCAGGTGTTTACGGTAAACAACTACTCCATTGAGCAAGCGTACAAAGACTCCGTATCGGAGGCTTACTCAGAAAGAGACCTCGTTTGGCGCGCTAATCAGCTTCGGAACGATATCGACAACTTAAGTCCCAAGAGCCTGGATCGCGAGGTGAGGCATTCGTTGGAATTGTTGCGTAAGAGCCTCCGTCGGCTTTTGGGAAGCAATCGATGAACTTTCGGCACCTTCCCGAGCCATTAAGGCCGATGGCTGATGCCGTCGTCGATTTCTTTGCACAGGAGCGAGGTATTACGCATTTTAAGGCCGAAGAACCGATCCACAAGGATGTTGCGATACCTACTATTCATGCCAAGACACAGGATCATCAGATTCTCTGTGTTGAGTTTTCTGAAACAACGGCTTTTCCGTTAAGCGTTGAGCGATTCGCGCCAGACTGCAACCGATTGTGCTTGCCAGTTCGGGTATTTGTCGCGATTCCTTCCGGTTCGAGCGGCGCAGAATACAACCGCGATCTAAAAAGAGCGCGCGAATGGGGAGTTGGCGTATTGGCAGTGGACGGAGCCAATGTGACTCCTGTGCAGGAGCCACTCTCGCTCTCTTTGGCGGGCGTCCGAAGAATTGAGATGCCAAATTTCCCGAGTAAGTATCGATTCCCTCTTTCACAAGCCCAGGCAACATTTCGACAGGGTAATCCCGCGAAGGGATGTTCCGAGGTGTACGACGAAATAGAAGCGCTGACAAGACGTATCGCTAAGAAAACACTTAAGAAGGGTATGTGGAGATCATCGAAGGCTGGCAAAGCCGTACCCGCGATAAATCTCGACAACGGTAATTGGGCAAATGTAATAGAAGTTCTTATGAATCAACTTGAATCGGGCAGCGCGCCCCATATCGCGAAACCTCTGTGGGCACAAATATTGGGAATCACGCCCCACCGAAACGAGACTGGACACAAGCCCACTACAAGAGAGGCGCTGATTAGACGTGATACAGCCCTCCGGACCCGATTCGAGCATGCGGTTGATATTCTGCTCGATCTGGTCAATGCCTCCAAATCGCTACATGTATGATAAGGGAAGGGCCTGAGAGACTATGCTTCCAACGCAGCCGGAAATTGAAGTTCCACTTCTCCTGTCGGTGAAAGCACTTGGCGGAAAGGCGAAGCCGGAACAGTTATACAAGGCCGTGACCAAGTATTTTCCGAGCCTAACGGAAAGTGACCTAGCCGAGCGCGACTCCGGCGGCGGTAACAAATGGAAGAATCGAATTAGGTGGGTTCGTCTGAGGCTGATCTCGAAGGGTGAACTCGCAACGCCGGAATACGGTTGGTGGGAGATCACTAGCAAGGGTGAAGCGAGAATTGAGCGCGAAACCAAAAGCACGCGGAAATCCGGCAAGTCCTCCAAACCAGTAAACCAGCCGCTCCGCGCAGACCTCGAAGACTTGGCAGACGATTATCTTGTGGCATTCAAGCAAAAGGTACGACAAAACCTTCAGGATTTGACCCCTCAGCAGTTTGAACGTTTTGCGGGTGCCCTTCTTTCCGTTTACGGCTTCATCGATGTTCACGTCACAGGTCGAACAAAGGATGGGGGCATCGATGGTCACGGGAAATTGAAGGTTGGCTTGGCAACGCTACATGTGGCCTTTCAGTGCAAACGATGGCAGGGGAATGTTCCGACCAAGGAAATAAATCAATTTCGGGGAGTGGTTCAGGGCGTTTTTGAACAGGGCTATTTCTTTACGACCTCGGACTTTGTGGCTGGTGCGCAAGAAGCGTCTGTCAAGAAGGGTGCCGCGACGATTGTCCTTCTAAACGGGGACGCGATCGTTCAACTGATGATGGAAAAAGGCTTAGGAATCCGGCGGAAACCCGTGGAAATCTACGAAGACCAAATCGAAAGCATATTCCAGCCGACGGTCGAATGAGTGAAGATCTCCGTTACTGCCTCAGTCGCCGAATGCCTTGTCGATCTGGCCGCGTAACTTGCCGCTGTCGGTAACTCCGAGATAGTTCTGTGTCGTTTCAAGGTCTTTGTGCCCAAGCCACGCTTGGACGGTGCGCAGTGGTATACCGTGCTCCTGCCATCGGGTCGCGCACGTCTTTCGGAATCGGTGTAAGTAGATGTGCTCGCAAACCGGGTGCGTTCTGCACGTCACTTCGGTTAATTTTTTACGGTCGTACTTTCCGGTCGTTATCGTCGTTCGGCACTGTCCGCAATTCAGTCCGGCGTGCAGAGCGATTCTCTTGAGCTTGCGAAGAAAGTGGTTGTCGGGTCTGCCTTCTTCATTCACAAAAAGCCACCGAGCTTGCGGATTCTTTTTGCGACGTGACCGGAGCGTTTCGACCAAGCTCGCCGGAAGTGGGACGGTGCGACTTTCGTGCGACTTCGGAGTGAAGCGAACGTCTTCCTTGCGTCGCACGTGATACTCGCTCTTCGCAAAATCAATATCGTTCCACGCGGCGAAGGTCACTTCCTTGTCGCGGCATCCTGTCCCGAGAAAAAACTTGTAGCGAATCCGTGACTCGTCGTCCATGGCCTTGAACAGCTTTTTCAGTTCTTCGTCCGAGTACGGCACGGCGGTTTCTTCTTCCACAGTCGGCATCTCGTCACGGGGTAGCCGCGCCGCGATTCCGTTCTTCTTGAGCAAGAAGTAAGCAATGGTCAATCGAGTCTCGATGGTCTTTCCGGCGTAGCCTTCACGCTCCATGCAAGCCTTGAATTTTCGGAGAGAATCTTCGGTGATTTCATCTACGAATTTGACCTTGGAGAGCGCGAGTGCTTCAAGGAATTGCTTCAATGCGTTCTTGTATTGGAGAACCGTTCTCGGTGACTTCGACTGCTTTTTCTCAAGATAGGCGTCAACGGCTGCCTTGACCGTGACTCGATTCACGTTCGATATTTTCTCTGCCTCTGCGACAGTCAAACCTTTGGATGCGGCGTCGAGCACAGTGTCAAATTGTTCGGCTTCCTGCCTTGCGTCCGCGAAGGCGTCCGCCTTGAGCCGTTGCCAAATTTGCTCGCCTGATACCGTGGGTCGGACGTAGAAAGGCGGGTGTAGGTCGCCTGTGCGCTTGCCCCGGCCTTCTGCGACCCGCTGGTAGCGCCAGCCCTTCGCGGTCTTGATTCGTTGGTAGATGGCTTGCATCGCTGTCTCCCAAATCTACAGGAAACAGTAGCACAAGAGTAGCATGGCGTCAATACGTGCGTTTTTGTTGGTGTTTTTGCTTATGGCGGAGAGGGGGGGATTCGAACCCCCGACACCCTTTTGAGGTGTAACTGCTTAGCAGGCAGCCCTGTTCGGCCACTCCAGCACCTCTCCGCGGCGAAACGAGTGGGAAGAAACGCGGCCCGCCCAGTTAGTATAGCGGAAACTGCTGGCCTTGAGATACAACCCCAGCGCCCCAATCCGCTATCATCCATTGCATGACTTCCCGGCCCGCCCAGCCGTTCGCCGCGGAGCATTCAGCGCAAGCCGCCGGCCCTCCCGCGCCGAGCGCCGCACCGGCATTTCCCGCGTCGGTCGCGGCTGCCGTCGAGCGCTGCTGGTGCAAGGCTGCCGCGCCCGCGGAATGGAATCTTACGCGCGAACAGTTTCAAGCCGCGCTCGAACGCAGTGCGACGCGACGGTTTTCGGGTCTCGCAGCCGATGCGAAAAAAATCGAAGCGCATCTTGAATCTCTGCACGCAGCTGACCTCGCGCTCGCATGCGCCTGCAGCCTCGGCAATCCCGCCGCCTGGGATTTTTTCGTGTCGCAATTTAGACCCGAGCTCTACCGTGCGGCGCGTGCCGTCGCCGGCTGTGCCGCCGGGCAGGATGCCAATGCACGCGAGCTTGCCGATTCGCTTTACGCCGATTTGTACGGCCTAAGTGAATCCGAGGGCCGCAGAAAATCGCTGTTCAACTATTTTCACGGACGCAGCAAGCTCAGCACATGGCTTCGCGCCGTGCTGGCACAGCGACACGTGGATGAAATTCGCCGCACGCGAAGGACGGAACCACTCGAGAACGAAGCGGGCGAAGAAAACATGCAAGTCGCGGCACCCCGCGAGGCTGGCTCGCCCGACGATCCCGAGCTCACGGACAATCTCGCCATTTTGCAGGCCGCGCTCGTTACGGTGCTCGGCGAACTCCATCCGCGTGACCGCCTGCGCTTGGCTTATTACTACGCTGACGATCGCACACTGGCCGAAATCGGCCGGCTGCTCGGGGAGCACGAAGCCACCGTATCGCGCAAACTCGAACGCACTCGCCGAGACGTTCATGCGCGCGTCGAGGCATCGCTGCGCAGCCGCAACGGAATGAGCGAAGCGCGGGTCCGCCTGTGTCTGGAATGTGCGAAAGGCGAGTGGCCTTTCGATTTGACTGTTTACCTGAAGCCCGCAAGTTCGGCCGGAGGTGAACGCGCCACGACCGGCGGGGGCTCAAAAAAGAGCGGCGCGCAAGATTTGAAGCTCTGAGCGTTCTAATGCTGTGATGCAACCTTGTGAGTCAGGGGGCGCAAGGGCGGGGTTTCAACTCGGTCACAAACCTTGTGCCCGCTTCAGCGGTATCAACCTCTGAAGCTGTCGTGGCAAGTTCTTCGGCATGATAGGAAGCAACGGAGGAAAATAGTTTCATGGCTTCGCGGGACCAGGACAAACCGGCGGCCGACCTGCTGCGGAGGAGTCTTGCCTCTTCGCCCGGTGGGGAAGAAGCCTGCCCAGATCCGGAAACGCTCGCCGCGTATGTGGAGCGCTCACTCGACGCGGATGAAACCGCACGCTTCGAACTGCACTTCTCCCACTGCGCGCGTTGCCGCGAGCAGCTTTCAGCACTGGGTCGCTCGGGCGAGCTCGTCGGCGGGTCTGAAGAAAAGCGTCCGCGAACCCAGCGCATGATGCCCTGGATTTGGGATTGGCGCTGGCTTGCCCCCGCGACAGCCGCGCTCGTGTTTGTAGCTCTTTTGATTGCGCTACGTCCTGTGCGTCATCCAGTCGAGGAATCGCTTGTAGCGATGGACCATCAACCAGCTCAACCGACGGTGGTTTACCCGCCGGTGCCAGCGACACCAGATTCTGGACCCGCGGCGCGTGCCGCCGTACGACATTCAACGTCCGCTGGCGGCACACGCATATCGCCGCCGTCGAGCTCTGCCAAGTCGGATGTCGCTCCGTCTGTGCCATCGCGCGAGCTGGCGGTGACGCCGGCAGGCCAGGCCGCCACGAGTCCGCCGCTCAATGGCCGCAGCTCCAAAGAAATGCTGAGGCTGACCATGCCCGCTCCGACGTCCGGATCCAATCCTTCGGCGGCCGGAAACTCCTCCGTGCGTGGTGGGACTTCGCAAGCAGCCACAAGCCCCGCGGCATCCCCGCCGGCGGCGCAGGCCCCACGCGTTCCCGCCGACATGGTTCCACCAGAAGTCCCGACCGCCGGTCCGGCTTACGCCGGGGCCGTCGGTGCACCCCAAGCTACCGAGGATAAAAAGATGGCGGTGATGGTTAGGAATCCCAGTTCGGCGCAAACCGAGTCGGTGATGGTCGAAGCTGGCGTCCAGACCTCCGACCTGACACTGGTACGCACACCCGACCCGCAGGTGCTATGGCGATTTTCCAGAGGGCGATTCGTCGAGCGGTCCATCGATGCCGGGACAACCTGGCGCGTCCAGTGGACCAAGGCGAACGCTCACTTGATAGCGGGCGCTGCTCCGACCGCGGACACCTGCTGGCTGGTGGGCCGCGACGCAGTGATCCTGCTGACTACCGATGGAAGAAAGTGGAAGACCGTCAGCCCGCCGGCGGACGCGGATTTCGTTTACGTGGAAGCCGCCGATGCTTTCTCCGCGACGGTCACCACCACCGACGACCGCAAATTCACAACCAGCGACGGCGGCAGGCACTGGACTTCCGCACCATAGCCATTCGCTCCCTCTCGATTTGGCCTGCAAGAAATCCGGCTGTCACCGTTCTAACCTTGGCAGCGATGTTCCTGCGAAGGAGACAGCCCATGTCATCACCAAGCGCCCGACTTGCTCTTACAGCAGCCCTCGTCGTAATACTCCTGATTCTTCCTCTGACGGGAAAACTGAAGGAGGCCAGAGCAGCCGCACCCGGAGACGAAAACTCAGCGAAGTCCGAACCCGGGACAACGACGGAAAAAGACCAGACCGATCTCGCTGTCACGGTCTATAACTCAAATCTTGCGCTTGTCCGTGACGTTCGCCAAATTCGCCTGCAGTCCGGCGTTTTCCCGCTCCATTTTGAAGATGTCGCCGCCTCGATCATGCCTGCGACCGTGCATTTTCGCTCGCTTACCGATCCCGCAAGACTCGGGGTCATCGAACAGAACTACGAGTACGATCTGCTCGATCCACAAAAGCTCCTGCAGAAGTATGTGGGCCGTGAGATGACCGTGATGCGCACCAACGTTTCGGGCGACGCAATGAAGTGGAATCTGGAAAAGGGTCTGCTGCTGGCCGACAACAACGGCGGAACTGTCTGGAAGATCGGAGATGAGATTGTCACCAACGCGCAGCCCTATAGCTTCCCCGATCTCCCCGGAAATCTCTACAGTCGGCCCACGCTGGTATGGACGCTTGAGAATCGTGGAGAAGCTGCCCAGCGGGTCGAGGCTTCTTATTTGACCGGCAACATGAACTGGAGCGCGGACTACGTCCTCACGGTGGCCCGCGACGAGACCAGCGCGGACCTCGACGGCTGGGTTACGCTGGTAAACAACAGCGGCGCGGCGTATACAAACGCGAAGCTGCAACTCGTCGCTGGCGAAGTGCATCGCAGCGAACCGCAGCCTTCCCTGAATGGACGAAATTACAAGCAGCTGGAAGCTGTCGCGGCAGGGCCGGTCTCGCAATTTCAGCAGGAAGGGCTTTCTGAATACCATCTCTACACCCTTGAGCGCCGCACGTCGATTCAGGAAAACGAATCGAAGCAGATCAGCTTGCTCACGGGTACAAAAGTGCCCGTCGAAAAGTATCTCTCGGTAGAAGGGCAGCCATACTTCTACCGCAGCCCGCAAGGAATCGGAAACGCCATCCCGCAGCCGGTCAAGGTGTATTACCGCTTCAAGAACGACGAGAAAAGCGGCCTCGGAATGCCGCTGCCTGCCGGAACCGTCCGGGTTTATCAAGCCGATTCCAGGGGCGCCACGCAATTCGCCGGCGAGAATACAATCGACCATACGCCGAAGGACGAAACGCTGCGAATTTACGTGGGCAACGCCTTTGATGTGGTGTGCGAGCGGAAACAGATGGACTACAAAAAGATCGCAAGCGATCTCTACGAAATGGAGTATCAAATCTCGCTGCGAAATCACAAAAGCGGCCCGGTGACGGTCGAGGTGCGCGAGCCAGTCGGCGGCGATTGGGAAGTCGTAGACTCAAACTACAAGTGGACGAAACTGGATGCGACTACGATCGGGTTCTCGATTCCCGTCGAGAAAGACGGCGCAGCATCACTTGACTATCGCGTTCGCGTCAAGTGGTAGGGCGTGTGCCTACTTCTTAACCGTACTGGGGTGATCGATCAAACCAAGTTCGCGGACGAAAAGTGGATTCGCGGGGAATTCGGCCACGAGCTCGGCGAGCAATTGTCGTGCATGGTCAGTCTGATGCTCGCGCTCGCAAGCCAGCGCCAGCCAGGCCTTCGCGAAAGGCTGCAAATAATGACCGTGGTCGGCCGCGCGCTGCAGCTCCTCCATCCCACGTTCCCGGTCGCCGTGAATCCCTCCGAACCACAGGAAAGCGCGCTTGTAGCTTGGCAGGCTTCCGATGATGTAGTTTGCGGCGCCCAGCGCCATGTAGGCGTCCTCGGCGGACGGATCGACCGCGAGCAGTTTTGCGGCCTCGGCGTCTGCCTGCTTGGTCAGCCCCAGACCCGCCATCTGCTTCTTTACGATCAGCGCGTCGTAATCAGCCTCCATACCGTCGGTCATCGTGAGCACGAGAAGACTCTGGCGGTCGCGAGGATCGCTTTTCAGTCGCTGAGTTGCCATCGCTCGCGCCGTGTGGTTGGCGTTGAGAAATCCGTCATTGCGGTTTTCTTCCGGGGTCCCTTGCGCGCCGCCCAAGAACTTCTCATCGTTCAAAAAAAAATCGGACGTGAAGACGCCTTTGGCATTGAATTGCTCATAGAGATAACTCGCCGCTTCGGCGGCCTTGCCCATCGGATCGGAAGGCTCGAGCTTCTCGTAGGAGATGAACCGCTCGCGGCCTCCCTTAAAATCCAGTTCGTAAAGGTTGCGGAAGCCGGTGTCGAGCATGCCGGCAGCCGGAGCAGCTTCGATGCGCGGCAGCGCCGGCGCCTCACTTCCCCCCGCGACGGCGTGGGGTTCGGCGGCTGATTGCGCCAAAGACGACGGCGACCAGGCAAAAGACGCGGCCGCAAAACACGCTGCGAGCCCGATTCCCAATATGGGGCGTGAAGAATCCATTGGAAAGGCCATTCTCGAAACGACTCCCTGAACCGAAAACGCATTCCCCGCGCGCTTTCGTTCGATCGATGAACTGACGACTATACTATTCGAACCATATCAGAATCCGCAGGTTGCATGAAGGCTCATTGCACTAGAGATTGTTCAACAAGAAATCAGTGATTCCCTTAAAAAGCTGGATGCGCGCCGGCACGTCTGCGATGCCGTGCCCGCGCCCGGGAAAGATCATCAGACTCGCGGGGTATTTTCCAGCCAATACGAGTGCATTGATCACCTCAGACGTGTTTGCGAAGTGAACGTTATCGTCACCGGTCGCATGCACGATCATCAGTTTGCCACGCAGGTTCGCGGCCTGGTTTACCGGCGAACTGTCGCGATATCCGGCCTGATTGTCCTGCGGACGGCCCATATAGCGCTCGGTGTAGGCCGTGTCGTAGAGACGCCAGTCGCTGAGGGGTGCAACCGAAACGCCCGCTTTGAAAACGTCGGGCGCATTGAACATAGCCTCAAGCGTCATGGTGCCTCCGTAGCTCCATCCCCAGATTCCGATGCGTGACGGGTCGACGTAGGCGAGCGACTTCAGGTATTTCACTCCCGTGAGCTGGTCCTCAAGCTCGACTTTACCGAGTTGGTGATAGATCGGAGTCTCAAACGCGTGGCCACGGAAGTATGAGCCGCGATTGTCGAGGGAGAAAACGATGTAGCCTTTCTCCGCCATCATCTGCAGCCACAGAACACTGGCACCGTCCCATTCGTTTCGCACGTTTTGAACGTCCGGGCCACCGTATACATATATCAATACGGGATATTTCCGGGACGGATCGAAATCCGGCGGCCGGATGATTGAGGCGCACAGCTTGGTGCCATCGCTCGCCGCAATGTCCACGAATTCCACACGCGAGAGATGATATTCGCCGAGTTCCGAGACTGGATTTTCATCGATCGAGGCGGAGCGCTTGCCGTCCATGCGGTACAGATCCTGGCGCGGAGGCGTCATGGCATTGGAGTAGGTGTCCACGTAGGCGGATGCGGCCGGTGAAATCAAAACGCCGTGCGCCCCATCTTCGCGGGTGATCCGCACGATGGTTTTGTCCTGCAGCGAGAGGCGGTAAAGTTGCGTCCCGCGGAGTTCGTCCTTGTTTGACAGGAAGTAGACGAAGCCGTGCGCCTCGTCAACCGTCGGACGGCTATCTCCGCCGGGACCGAAACCACCATTGCCGGTAATTCCCCAGGGACCGCCGGTCAATTGTTCGAGCTGGCGCCCGGACAGATCGTAGAGATAATAGTGCCGGAAACCGGTGCGTTCGCTTGACCAGAGGAAGCGCTTGTTGTCTGAGAAAAAGTAAAGGTCGTCGGATATGTTGATCCAGTATTTGTCGGACTCGGTGAGAATCGTCTGGGAAGCGCCGGTGGACGCGTCGGCGAACAGCAAGTCGAGCCGATTCTGCGCACGGTTGAGGCGTTCGATCGCGACGCGGCTGCTATCTGCCAGCCACACGACGCGCGGGAGGTAAACATTGCCGTCCCCTCCCGTATCCATCCATTTTGTTTCGCCCCGACCGATGGAAACGACTCCGACGCGTACAATCGGGTTTGCTTCACCCGTCTGCGGAAAACGGGTGTACACCGTCTCTCCGGTCGACGAGCTCATGTCGATAATCGGATAGCGCGTCACCTGCCGCTCGTCCATCTCGTAGTAAGCGATCTTGGACGAATCGGGCGACCACCAGTAGGCCGTGTTCGAGTCGAGCTCTTCGGGATACAGCCAGTCGAGCTCGCCCTTGAGAATTTCCTCGCTGCCCCCGGTGGTCAGCTCCTTTACTTCACCGCTGGCCACGCCTACGACATATAGATTCGATTCGCGCACGAAGCTGACCCATTTTCCGTCGGGCGAGAACTTAGGGTCTTCATCGCACGACGCCGCCTCGGTTTTCGCAAGCGACTTCGGCGCCATCGTCTTCAGATCCAAGTACACCAGATTCGTGCAGCCGGTAAACAGTAGCGCGCCACCTGCAGGCGACCAGATGTATCGGTCCGCCTGGACGCGGCCCAGGCCCGTCGCTTGAATTGTGGAGGTTGGACCGGAAGCGAGCGCCTGTTGGAGAACGCTGGCATTCACAAGGACCTTGCGCTCGCCCCCCGCCGCCTCCATCGTCCACATCTCAACTTTTGATCCATCGCGCTCGAGATAGGAAATGCGCTCGCCGTCCGGGCTCCACTGGATTCCCTGAACCAGGTGCCCGCTCAGGCTTGGCGCACTGTAAATGCGCTCGACCGTGAGCAATTTGGAAGGGCGAGCCTTGGCCCCGGCCGGCAAGGTGCCGAGCGCCGCAGCGAGTGCAAACAGCAGGAATGCGGGGGCGATTCGATCTCGAAGGAGCCGGCCTGCGCGCTCACCGGTACTGGGCGTTTTGCTTTGAGCCAGATGAGCAGGGAACTTGAGCGCCCCCGAGTGCCCTGCGGTTTGCCTCCGAATCGGAACGCTCATCAAGTCTCCTAGGTACCGACCATAGCATCATGCATGACAGTAGAAACATTTCAAGAATGTTTGTTCCGGCCTGTTGGAGCGAATTTCACCAGCGAGAACACCTGCCCCTTGCTTAAATCGCAACCGAAAGGCAAGCGTTTGCAGGCTAGTTGCTGAATGCCACTATAATTTCGGTGCCGAGCGGTCAAACACCTCGTGTGGCGACTATGAAAACAATCATCGAGAAATTCATCCACTATCTGCGCTATGAGCGCAACGTGTCGCCCAACACGATCCGCGAATACCGCCGCGACATGCGGCAGTTTGAAGCCTTCCTGACGCCGCCCGGTGAACACGCTCCGCCCCTGGCGGAAATCGATCACCGCGTGGTGCGCGAATACGTGGGTTCGATGTACGACCGGAAGCTCGAGCGGGCGTCGGTTGCGCGGAGACTGGCCTCGCTGCGGACGTTCTTCAAATTCTGCGTGCGTGAGAAGCTCGCCGCACAGAATCCAGCGCGACTAGTGGCCACTCCGAAGTTGCCCAAGCGCATTCCTCGGGTGCTGACGGCGGAAGAGCTGAACGGATTTCTCGACAGCCTCGGGAACAACGCGGCAAAGGATAAATCAAAGCGCGCACGCAAACCTACCGCCCGCTCCGAGGAAGAAGCGAAAGTGATTCTGAAGCGTGACCGCGCGATTCTGGAGTTGCTGTACGCTTCCGGGCTGCGCGTGAGCGAACTGGCGGGGCTGGACCTAGGCGACGTCGACCGACGTGGGCTAATGCTGCGCGTCCTCGGCAAGGGGCGCAAGGAGCGCGTCGTGCCTTACGGCGGAAAGGCACAGGCGGCGCTTGAAGCATACTGGCCCGTGCGCGATGAAATCCTGGCGCATCCCCGGACGAAAGTCGCGCCCGAGGCTGTATTTCTCAATCACCTGGGGGGAAGACTGACCGACCGCTCGGTGCACCTGCTGGTCAGAAAATACTCGCGCCTTGCGAACGTCAATTGGGACTTGCACCCGCATTCACTGCGGCACGCTTTTGCGACCCACCTGCTGGCCGACGGTGCGGACCTGCGCGCGATTCAAGAGCTCTTGGGCCACGTGTCGCTCTCCACTACCCAGCGATATACCCAGGCAAGCATAAGGAAATTGACCGAGGTGTACGACAAGGCCCACCCGCACGCGTGAGGCTGTTTGGGTTCGCTCTAGCTTCTCCCGCATACCAGCTGTTTTCGCCGGAACCGGCGAACAGGGATCGTTTTCTGGCCGCCCGTACAGCTTGTTTCGCGCGTTCTGCGACCGTAGCCTGACCGTCACAATTCCCCCGACGAACACAGGAGAGTCTATCCATGAAACGCTCGAGGTGGGCGAAGTGGCTGCCGGCTTGGATCGTCGCGCCGGTGCTTCTTTTCATGGCGGCGTGCGCCGGCACGGCGACAAGCAGCGGGCCGGGCGGGGGCGGGGCCGCGGCAACTGTTCCTTCGGTGCCTGCCGGACTGGTGGCAACGGCAGGTAACGCGCAGGTCAGCCTGGTGTGGAATGCGAGCGCGGGTGCATCGAGTTACAACGTCAAGCGCTCGAATTCAAATGGCGGACCCTACACGACATTTTCCTCACCAACCACGTCGAGCTTCACCGACACGACCGTCGCGAACGGAACGAAATACTTCTACGTTGTCTCGGCGGTCAATTCGGGGGGTGAGAGCGCAAACTCCGGGCAAGTAAGCGCTACTCCCACAGTGCCTGTCGTACCACCCGTTGCTCCCATGGGTCTGGCCGCAACGGCAGGAAACGCCCAGGTCAGCCTCGTGTGGAATGCGAGCACGGGTGCATCGAGTTACAACGTCAAGCGCTCGACATCAAGCGGTGGACCCTACATGACAATTTCATCACCAATCACGTTGAGCTTCATCGACACCGCCGTCACCAATGGAACGGAATACTTCTACGTTGTCTCGGCGGTCAATTCGGCGGGTGAGAGCGCGAATTCGGTCGAGGTGAACGCCACCCCTGCAGCGCCTGTCCAAGCGCCTCCTGCGCCTACAGGTTTAGTCGCGACCCCAGGCAATGACAGTGTGAGCCTTGGCTGGAACACAAGCCCGGGCGCAACGAGCTACCATCTCAAGCGCTCGACATCGAGCGGCGGACCCTACGCAACGGTTGCCTCACCCGCCACTGCGAATTTCACCGACACGACAGTGACCAACGCCACAACGTACTTTTACGTCGTGTCCGCAGCGAACGGCGCGGGTGAGAGCGCAAACTCAAGCCAGGTAAGCGCGGCGCCCACCGGTGGAACTCCCGCGGCGATTCAAGTCACCGTCGATGCGCTCAGCAATCGACACGCGATCAGCCCTTACGTGTACGGCGTAAATTCCCCGGCGAACACCGGATACATCACCGACAGCGGCGCGACGATGATTCGCTGGGGAGGTGACGCGGCCACGAATTACAACTGGCAGAACTTCGACACCAACGCGGCGAACGACTTCTACTACGTGAACCGTCCGATGGGAAGCGCGCCTCTGTACGCCGATTCCACGCAGTTCGTCAGCAATATCGCAGCCGCTGGCGGCTACCCGATTGTGACCATCGGGATGCTGCCGTGGGCCGCAAAGGACGCGACCAGCTACAGCTTCTCGGTCGTCAAGTATGGAGCGCAATGCGCGACCGATCCGTATCTGGCTGACGCTGGCAATGGCGTGAAACCAGACTGCGCGACCGACGTCACCGGCAACAGCCCCCAGGATGCGTACATTGCACTGCTGGACGGTCCACCAGCGGGAGGCGATCCCGCAGGGAGCGTCTATCGCAATCAGTGGCTTACGGCGCTGGCAACGGCTTACGGAAACAACCGGCCCCATTTCTACAACATGGACAACGAAATTGACATCTGGGGCAGCACCCATCGCGACGTGCACCCGAATCCCTCGGCCTACAACGAGATGCGCGACACTTTCATCGGTGAAGCGCGGGCCGTAAAGGGCTGGGATCCTCAGGCGATTCGGTTCGGCCCGGTGAGCTGCTGCTGGTGGTTTTACTGGAACGGTGCAAACAACAATGACAAGAACGCACACGGTGGCGTCGATTTTCTGCCGTGGTGGTTGAATGAGGTTCTCTGGTCTGACGAAATTGCCGGCACGCGATCGGTAGACGTCCTCGACATTCATGCTTACCCCGACCCTCCGGACGATCTCAGCAGCGATACTCTGGCGCAACAACGGGCCGCCGCGCTGCGCATCTTCCGCGATTACTGGGACCCCACGTACGTGAGTGAATCCAGCACGATCGATCAAATCTACGCGACGCAAATCCAGCCGCTGAGAACAATTCCGTTCCGCCTGCCGCGCTTGCGCGCCATGCTCAACATGATTTATCCCGGTACGCCGCTGAGCATCACGGAATGGAACGCGGCGTTCGCGGGCGAAACGGATTTCTCGACGGCGCTGGCCGATGCGGACGCCTTCGGAATCCTGGGGCGCGAGCGCGTAACGTACGCCACGCGCTGGGTGGCAGCGGATTCGACCGCTCCCGCTTACCAGACACTGAAACTCTACCGGAACTACGACGGCAACGGCGCCACGTTCGGGAGCACGTCCATTTCCGCAACAAACAACGCCGATCCGGATCTTTTCAGTGCGTACGCGGCACTCTCACCTGCGGGCACGTCAATGACAGTGCTGGTCGTCAACAAGGATCCGGCGAATATCGCACAGGTGGGATTCACGCTGAACAATTTCACTGCGACGAACTTCACGGCGTACACCCTATCGCAGGCTTCCCCCACTGCCATCGTGGCGTCGACAAGTCAGGGGTGGAGCGCAACCCAATCGTTTGCGCCGTATTCGGCGACGCTCCTGGTAATAAACGGAACGCCATCGAAAACACCGGCCGCCGAATGGGATTTGAATCCGGACGTCATCCAAGCGGCCGCGAGCAGCACGATCATGCTGGCACCGAGAATCGTTTCGGCGACCGGTAATGCGAGCGTAACGCTTGGGTCTGCACAATTCGACTCGGGCTCAAGCGGCGGTGGCACGATCTCAATCGCGACGGCATTCGTGACCACTGCGACAAACGGCGCGATTACGATTGTGACCGGAAGCACGCCGGGCTTTTATCACTTCACGGTTTCCGGACAAGACAGTTCCGGCGTGACCGAGACGCAAGGCGGATGGGTGCTGGTTGGAAATCCTGCGGCCACACTTGCGAAGAGCGGAGACAATCAGGCCGGAGCTTCGGGCACCAACCTTGCGCTCAGCGTTACGCTGAATGCGGGATCATCAGGGGGGACCAATACAGGAGCGAGCGTGCTGTTCACGACCGATCTTGGCAACTTCGGCGGAGCGACGCAGCAAATCGTGACGACCAACAGTTCTGGCGTCGCGGGTGTGACTTTAACGCTGCCGGCAAGCGCCGGAACCGTTCACGTGACAGCTCAGGGCCCT
>Ga0209624_10001202_pt1 | contig 21054 bp, 19 predicted proteins | sample JacPinW_OM2H0_O1_FD_188565 | JGI IMG/M metagenome (GOLD analysis project Ga0209624, IMG submission 188565) | Forest soil microbial communities from Algoma, Ontario, Canada - Jack Pine, Ontario site 1_JW_OM2H0_O1 (SPAdes) (version 2) | ecosystem: Environmental > Terrestrial > Soil > Boreal...
TCTTGGCCGTCTCGACTCCGACCTGGGTTACGCGCGCGATCTCCTCGATGCTCAATCCGGTTTCCTCGCGCAGCAGAAAGGCCTCGCGCTGCTCATGCGGCAGGGCGTGAAGCGATGCGAGCAGTGCGGAGCGCTGCTCGGCGAATTCCGCAATGGCGTCCGGGCGCTGATACTCGGGTACCTCCGGCTCGGATGTCTGTCCATCGTGCGCGGCGGCGCTCGCTGCGTGGTGCATGCGCAGATCGCGGCGGAAAAAATCCATGGTGCAGTTATGCGCTATGTGAAATAAATAGGTCGCGAACTTCGCACGCGCTTCGTAGCGGCTGCGGGTGGCGACCAAGCGCGACCAAACCTCTTGAAACACATCGGCGGCGGCGCCTGCGTTGCGCACCTGCCGCAGCAGATAGCGGTACAGCGGGCCCTTGTGGCGGGCGTACAGCGCCGAAAATGCATCGGCGTCGCCGTCCCGGTACCGGAGCATCAGCCTCGCGTCCTCGTCGAACGATTCCATAGCTCGAATATACCCGGCCCTCGAGCCATCCGGGGGCTTGGGGCCGCGAGCTCACGGCGTAGAAATGGTGCGATGCAATATGACCTTGGCCGGGTGGCCGAAAAATAAATCGACAAAATGCTTGCATGTACCAGTGTTGTATGTGACTATATCACCAAGTCACCGAAACACCTCGATGACTACCGACAGAACTCAAGGAGACTCACATGAACACCCAGATCTCAACCAAGCTTGCCGCCCTTGCCGTCGCCCTGATGATGAACAGCGTAATCATCGGTGGAGTGGCCTACCTGTTCAATGCCCAGGTGCACCAGCCTGTTGCCTTCAGCTCGCTGGCCCAGGCCGCTGCGCCCGCATCGGCCGACGCCGCCTGAGCACCGGCTCCACCGCGTTGCCTTAGACTAGCGTGCTATATGGCCACAACAGTATAGAGAGAGGAATGGACCCGAATTGGAACGACAACCAGCCCATCTATCGCCAACTGCGCGATCGAATGGTCGCCCTCATTCTGGAGGGTGCGCTCAAGGAGGGTGACCCGTTGCCCTCCGTGCGGGCGGTTGCCGCCGATTACCGGCTCAATCCGCTGACGGTGCTGAAGGGCTACCAGCAGTTGGTCGATGAGCACCTGGTCGAGAAACGCCGCGGCCGGGGCATGTACGTGAGCTACGGCGCGCAGCGGCTGCTGCTGGCGGGCGAGCGCGAACGGTTCCTGAACGAGGAATGGCCGCAGATTCTGGCGGTCATTCACAGGCTCGGATTCTCCTCGCAGGAATTGTTTGCGCAGACACCGGCCGTCACCCACCCCGCGCCCCCGCCTCGCGGCGGCGACACCAAACCGAATGAGACCCCAGAATGACCGCGCTCATCGAAGCCCGTGAATTGTCAAAAAAATATGGCGCGCACCTTGCGCTCGATCGCGCCAACTTCTCCGTGCAAACCGGCCGCATCGTCGGGCTCATCGGTCCGAACGGAGCAGGCAAGACCACCGCCCTGCGTGCCATCCTGGGGCTGACCGCCTATGAGGGGCAGCTGCAGGTGTTGGGCCGCGAACCGCTTCGCGATCGCACGGAACTCATGCGTGACGCCTCCTTCATCGCCGACGTGGCCGTGCTCCCCGCGTGGCTGCGCGTCGATCACGCCGTCGACTTCGTCGCCGGCGTGCATCCGCGGTTTCGCCGCGACCGTGCCGTGCAATTGCTGGCGAAGACCCAGATCACGGGCAAACGCCGCATGCGCGAATTGTCCAAGGGAATGAAGACCCAGGTGCATCTGGCCTTGACCATGGCCATCGACGCCAAATTGCTGGTGCTCGACGAACCGACCTTGGGCCTCGATATTCTCGCGCGAAGCGCCTTCTACGATGCCCTGGTCAACGATTACATGGACGAGACGCGCACCATCCTGATCACCACGCATCAAGTGGAAGAGGTGGAGAATCTTCTGACCGACGTGCTGTTCATCGACAAGGGCCGCATCGTTCTCGATTCGTCGCTCGACGACATCGCCACCCGCTACGCCGCGGTCGCGGTGGCCGCCGATCGGGCGGATGCGGCGCGAGCCGAAAAACCGTTCTTCGAGCGCCGCATGCTCGGCAAAGTGGTGCTGTACTTCGAACATCCGGACCTGGAGAAGCTCGCGGGCTTCGGCGAGGTGCACACCCCCAGCGTCGCCGATCTGTTCGTCGCCAAGCTGTCGGGGGGTGCTGAATGAATACTTACAACTGGCTCATACGCCGGGAATTTTGGGAAAATCGGGCGATCTGGATGATGCCGGCCGTCATCGGCGCGGTCATGATCCTGGTCGCGCTGTTCGGCCAGGTCAATCAGGTATCGATTCCCCTGCAATTGCCCAGCCAAACAATCGGCGGGGGATTCCTGCTGGCTGTCGGGGGAACGTTCTTCGCGGTGATGTCCATCTATTCGACCTGGTACCTCCTGGACTGCCTGTACGCCGACCGCAAGGACCGCAGCGTGCTTTTCTGGAAGTCGATGCCGATTTCCGACACCGTGACGGTCATGTCCAAGCTGGCCAACGCGCTCATCGTCATTCCCCTGGTTTATTTCGCGGCGGCCGATCTCACCGCCCTCGTCATGGCGTTCATTCTCTCGGTGCGCGCGAGTTCAACCATCGGAGGCGCCATGTGGCACGCCGACCTGTGGCTGCAGATGCAGGTCTTGTGGCTCTATGTGATTGCCGCCAGTGCCATTTGGTACCTGCCGCTCGCCGCCTACTTGTTGGTCGTGTCCGCCTGGGCCAAGCGCGCCGTCATGCTCTGGTCCATATTGCCGCCGATCGCATTGATACTCGTCGAGCGCTGGTTCTTCGGCACGCATGTGATCGCGAACCAGCTCGGGGAGCGCCTCCTGGGCATAGCAGGCCTGATATTCCGCGACCCTGAGGGCAGCGCTTGGGCGACCACTGTGGTGGACAATGACACCATACGCACGCCGGTCAGCATCTGGGGCTTCCTCAACCCCGGCGGATTCCTGTCGAGCCCGGAGACCTGGATCGGCGTCGCGGCCGGAGTCGCCCTCATCGCCGCCGCCATTCAACTGCGCAGGCGGCGCTCCGAAATGTAGCAGCTTGGGATTCGCATCCAAGCAGTGCAAAATAGCGCCCTCTAGAATTACGAACTCTCGAAGGAGCGCCGATGTACAAGTCCAAGATTGATCTTTCCGAGAAGATCCGCCGCAACGTCATCCTCGTACTCAACGATCGGCTGGCCGACGCGATCGATCTGCAGAGCCAGGTCAAGCAGGCGCATTGGAACGTGAAGGGCCCCAATTTCATCGCCTTGCACGAGTTGTTCGACAAGATTTCCGATCTGGTGCTGGAACAAATCGACGAGATTGCCGAGCGCGTCACGAGCCTCGGCGGTACCGCCGAGGGAACGGTGGCAGTGGCCGCCAAGCGCAGCAAATTGAAGAACTATCCGCTCTCCATCACGGCGGGCAAGGACCACCTGTTCTATTTGTCCACGCAGCTTGCCGCGTACGGCAAGTCGGTGCGGGCAGCCATCGAAGACACGGATAAACTGGGCGACGCCGACACCGCGGATCTGTTCACCGGAATTTCCCGCGACGTCGACAAGTATCTGTGGTTCCTGGAGGCGCATCTGCAGGAGAAGGCCTGATGAATGATCCCGCGCCGGGCGGCGCGCCGGAGCCGGGCCTCGACGCCGCGTTCGCCACGCTCAAAGGACTGCTCACATCGGGGGAAACCTTGGAAGCGTGGGCGGTCCAGCATCGCCTGTATGCGCTGACGCACCGCCGCGTCTGCATCGCCGCCACCAGCGGGCGCTTCATTTCGCTGCAGCGAAGATTGCTCGGCGGCTACGATTCCGCCGACATTCGTTGGCAGGATCTCAAGGAAACCCGCATCAGCGCGGGAATTCTGGCCGCGGATCTGACGCTGGTTGCGCAGTCGAGCTCCGACCTCAGCATGGGTTCCGAGGTGAATCGCGTGTGGACCTTCACGGGCCTGTGCAAGGATCAGGCGCAGAGCTTGTATCGCATCTGCCAGCAGCACGACCAGGTGTGGCGCGAGAAACGCCGCGTCCGGGATCTCGAGGAGTTGCGCGCCAAATCCGGCGGCGTGCAGATCGGGGCCCAGGGCGCCTTCGGCGGCGGGGATGCGGCCGGCGCGGAATCGGATCCCGCCCGGCGGCTGCGGCAGGCGCGCGAAATGCTGGACGCCAAGCTCATCAGCGACTCCGAGTTCGAGTCGATCAAGGCCAAGATCGTTTCCGGCCTCTAGGCTCCTATCCCAGCAGATGGGCGAAGTAGCTGTTGCGCAGCCGGTTGAGCGGGTCGGTCCGCTGGCGCAGCGCGCTGAACAACTTCACGCGTTCTCCGAACGATTTCGCCACGTGCTCGGGCTGCAGGGCCCGTGTCTGATTGAAGGTGGGCGTGCCGCCCATGCCGGATGCGAAATCGTTGAAGTCGATCAAGAAATCATCCCAGCCCTGCTCGCCGGTGGAGGATGGCTCCAGAGTGATCATGGGGCCCGCGTAGCTCACGCTGAACAAGGATCCTTTGTCCTGATGCAGGCGGCTGGCTCCGCTGATCAGGTTGCTCCGGTAGCGGTGCTCCTTGTAGTAGGACTTGCACAAGGCGAAGTATTCGGCCAGAAGCTTGGGATAGTCGGCCTGCGGAAACGCCCACAGACTGTAGGTGTGTCGGGCTTTCCACGCTTCCTGCGGCATGTCGCGCAGCCACTCGTGAGAATACAGCACCACTCCGCGCGCACCCCGATCCAAGGTGGCGCGCAGCGCGCGCTGTACACCCGACAGCATGACCGCCCGCAATCCGGGCGCGGCCAGGACGCTGCCCACGGTCGATCCGAAGGCGGGCAGCACATTGCGCATGACGGAATTGCGAACCTGCCAGATTCCCGAGCGGGTGACGGAAGCCGATTCGTCGAGCGTGCGGCGTTCGACGGTGATCTTGTCGGTGAAGGGCGAGATATGCAGACGCAACGCGCCGGGAGCATTCACGATGGAATTGAAGCGCGCCGAAAACTCCTTGAGCGGCAGCACTTGGTAGTCGATTTTCACCGGTATCATCGGCCGCACGCGCAGCACGACCTCATGCACCGCGCCCAATAAGCCGAAGCTCGAGCGCAGCACGCGCATCAGATCCCGCTGCCCCTCGGTGACGACCATCTGCTTGCCCTGCGGCGTGATCATCTTCATCTCGACGACGCAGGAAGACAGTTGCGCGACGCCCGCATCGAACGAAGCCTGCGGCAGAGTTGTGACGGCTGCGGCACCCAGGGAGATCTGGCCCATTTCCGGGGTCAGCGGCAGCTCGAGACCGCGCTCGGCCAGCGCCTGCACCAGGGTGCCCACGCGAACCCCGGCTTGCGCGCGCACGAAGGTCTCGCCGAATTCCAGGATCCTGTTGAGTGAGGCCGTATCGACTGTGGTGCCGCCGTCCCCGCCCACGCAGCGAGTCTGGGAGTAGTCGGCGCCGACCATGCGCACCGGAGAGGGATAGTTCTTGGTCTTGGCAAGAATCCCTGGAAGGTCCTCGAAGCGCTTGAGCTTGAGGACCAGACGCGGCCGGCGAAAAATACCCGACGAATCCGCGCCGCTCGGACGACCGACTTTGCTAACCATATGCTTCCCCCCGGAAGACGTGTGAAAAACGCTTGCTGTGGGGGGCACAAAACCGGATGGTTTCGGGGCGCTCGTGCGCTGAGAACTACTGGCGACCCCGCTATCGTCAGGCTTCCGTGGAAGCCCCTAAGACCGGTGGTTTTGCGTCCCCGCCTTTCGGCGGGTTTGCCCTTGAACAGCGCCACTACTATGCGATGGTCCGCATTTCCTGTAAAGCCCTTTTTTCAGCCCATTAGAAGCAGGGTTTCCGCGTGTTCCACGGCCTCGGGGGTGCCGCAAACCACCACCACATCGCCTTCCTTGAGCAGGGTCTCCGGGCTGGGTTCGCGGCCGACGATGCCGTCTCGCCGCACTGCACTAACCGAGGCCCGGGATCCGCGGGCATGGAGCTCCGCGATGCTGCGGCCCACCGCCCAGGCGTGGGGCGGCAGGATGACGCTGTGCAATTCCTCGCGAAAGGCGTGGCTCGAGTCGAGGGGCAGGGCGTCCGCGGAGGGGAAGTACTGACGCAACATGCTGTAGCGATGGCTGCGGATGTCGTTGACGGTCCGGATGACGCGCGGCACCGGCAGCTTTAGCAACAGCAGGAGGTGCGACAGCAGCATGAGGCTGGCCTCGAAGGTTTCGGGAACCACCTCGGTCGCTCCGGCCGCCTGCAACTGTTCGAGCTTGGTGTCGTCCTGAGTGCGGACGAGGATGGGCACGTCGGCGCGCAATCCGCGCACCGCCCGCAGTATGCGCAGCGCCACCTCCGGACTTGCGAAGGTGATCACCACGCAGCTCGCGTGCGCCACCCCGACATTTTCCAGCACCTTGGGTTCGCCGGCATCGCCGTAGATGACCGGATCGCCCGCCTGTCTGCCCGCACGAATCCGGTAGGCATCGACCTCGAGGGCGATGTATTCGAATCCTGTCTGCTCGAGCACCCGGGCGATGTTCTGGCCGACTCGGCCGAATCCGCAAATGACCACGTGATCGCGCTCGGCCACGGCCAGGGTGGCCTGGGCTTCGCGCATGGCCTCGCTCTTGGGCGGCCCGGACTCGCCGAGCAGTGCGCGGGTGATTTGCCGATTGTGCCGAATGAACATGGGAGACAGCACCATGCTGAGCACGGTGGCGGCCAGCAGCGGCTGGACGATGGCCGGATCCAGCAATTCCCGCCGCAGCAGCAGGGTCAACAGCGCGAACCCGAATTCTCCTCCCTGGCTCACCACCACTCCCGTGCGCAGAGCTTTGAACCAGCTTTTCGTGGCGGGCTTTGCGGCCAGCGTCACCACCGCCGTCTTGAGCACCAGCATTCCGGCGAGAATCGCCGCCACCAGCGGGAAATGCCGCACCAGCAGCCCGACATCGAGCAGCATGCCGACGGTGATGAAGAAGAGCCCGAGCAGCACCTCGCGATAGGAACGGATGGTCGCTTCGATCTGGTGACGAAATTCGGTCTCTGCGAGCATCATGCCGGCGAGAAAGGCGCCGAGCGCGAGCGACAGACCCACCGCTTGGGTCGCCCAGGCCGAGGCCAGTACCGCGAGCAGCACGGCCAATGAAAAGAGCTCGGCGGAGCGCACCCCCGCGATCATCAGGAACAGCGGCCGCAGCAGCCACCGCCCGGCGGCAAGCACCAACATCAATGCCAGAACGGCGATGCCGATGGCGCCGGCAATGTGCCGCGCATCGGCCGCCTGCCCGACGCCGGTCAGCACCGAGACCAGGGCGAGAAACAGCGGAAAGCTCAAGTCCTGAAACAGACAGATCGCCACCGCAAGGCGCCCATGCGTCCGGTTGTTTTCCGACTGCTCGGTGAGCTGCGAAATGACGATGGCCGTCGAAGACATGGCGACCGCGCCGCCGATCACCACGGCCACCGCGGGAACGACATCGAAGATCAGGATGAGGCCCGCGGCAACGATGCCCGCGGTGAGGAGCACCTGCGCGCCGCCCACGCCGAGCACTTCCCAGCGCATCGCCACCAGGCGCGGCAGGGAAAATTCCAATCCCAGAGTGAACACCAGGAAGACCACGCCGAAGTCCGCCAGCAGCTGGGTGGTCGCGCCGCCCACGCCCAACGCGAATGCATGCGGGCCGAGCAGCATGCCCACGGCGAGATATCCCAGAATTGCGGGCAGCTTCAGCTTGCGCACGCCTGCGACCACGCACACCGAAGCGGCAAGCAGGATCAGGATTTGTAACAGCGGGTCGCTGTGAGTCATGTGTTGCCTGCTAGCATATAGCCATGAGCGCAAGTATGACCGTCCTCGAGCTCGAAGGAGAAGGCGACGACCGGCGGTTGTACCTGAGCGGAGATTGGTCGTTGCCCGCCCTGGGACAAATCGAGGCGCAGCTGCGCGGCTTGCCGGGCGAATTGCGCGGCACCCTGGTCTGCGATTGGTCCGGGGCCGAAGCGCCCGCGATGGGCGCGGCTTGGGTGTTGCTGATGCGATTGACCGAGATCGGCGCCCCGCACCTCGACATTCGCCACGTAGGCGAGCCGCACTATCTGGAGCTGCTGCAAAATCTGCAAGCGTCGAAGGGCCGGGCGCCGGCGGTGCCCGACGCGGCGGAGTCCCCCGGACCGTTGAGCGAACTCGGCCGATGGTCGGTTTTGCAGGGGCGCCATGCGGAAACGGCGCTCGGCTTCTACGGCGGCATCGTCCGGGTGCTAGGGGCGGCGTTCTTCAGACCGCGCGCGTTGCGGGTATCGTCGCTGGCCCGCCATATCTACGAGACCGGCATCACCGCCATTCCCATCGTCTGCCTCATCGCCTTTCTGATCAGCGTCATCGTCGCCTATTTGGGAGCGCAGCAGCTGTCGCGGTTCGGCGCGGACATTTTCGTGGTGGATCTGGTGACCATCTCGGTACTGCGTGAAATGGGCGTGCTGCTCACCGCCATCATCGTCGCCGGCCGCTCCGGCAGCGCCTTTGCGGCCGAGATCGGCGTGATGCAGCTCAACGAGGAAACCGACGCCCTGCGCGCCATGGGCATGAGTCCGATCGAGCTGCTGGTCGTTCCCCGGGTGCTGGCGCTCGTCATCGCGCTGCCATTGCTCACCATCATCGCGGATGCCATGGGACTGGCCGGCGGCGGCCTCTTGTCGCTGCTCAATTTGCACATCCCCCTGGTGCAATTCACCTTCCGTCTGCGCGAGGCACTGTCGCCGACCACTTTCTGGGCCGGGCTCATCAAGGCGCCGATATTCGCCTTTCTGATCGCCATGGTGGGCACCTACCGCGGCATGCAGGTGCGGGATTCCGCGCGCGAGCTCGGGCGCCTGACCACCGTGGCCGTGGTGCAGTCCATTTTCATGGTGATACTGGCCGACGCCTTGTTCGCCGTCCTGTTCGTGAAAATCAACTTCTGATGCCGCAACCCGCCCCCCCGCCGGTCATTCGCGTACGCGGTCTCGTCAGCCGCTTCGGGTCGCAGGTCGTCCACGACGGACTCGATATGGAAGTGCACTCGAACGAGGTATTCGGCGTCGTCGGCGGATCGGGAACCGGAAAGACCGTGCTGATGCGCACCATCCTAGGGCTGCGCGCCCCGGACGGCGGCACGGTCGAACTGTACGGCCGGGACGTTCGCCAGCTGGCTGCCGTCGACCGCAGCTCGCTGGTGCGAAGCTATGGGGTGACGTTCCAAAACGGCGCCTTGATCAGCTCGCTGACAGTCGCTCAAAACATTCAGCTGCCGCTGCGCGAATACTATCCGGCGTCCGAGAAGATCCTCGACCAATTGGCGGAGTTGAATCTGGGCCTGGTCGGCCTCGACGTCGCGGACGGCGGGAAGTTTCCCTCGCAATTGTCGGGCGGCATGGTGAAGCGTGCTGCCCTCGCGCGGGCGCTCAGCTTGGAACCCAAGCTGCTTCTCCTCGACGAACCGACGGCGGGCCTGGACCCGATTTCCGCCGCGGCCTTCGATGAGCTACTGTTATACCTTCATTCCCAACTGCGGCTTACCGTCGTCATGATCACTCACGATCTGGACACGCTGTTTCGGACCTGCAGCCGGGTCGGGGTGATCGTCGACGGGCGCATGATCACCGACACCTTGGACGGCATGCTCCAGAACCAGAATCCGTGGATACGCGAGTATTTTCACGGGCCGCGCGCGCGCGCCGTGGAGAAGGAGGCGCATGGATAGGGATGCGAACTATGTGGCGGTCGGCGCGTTCGTGCTTCTCGTCATCGCCATGGCGGTGTCCTTCGTGTTTTGGTACACGGATCAGCGGGACAAACGCAGCTATGAGCGCTACGAAATCTATTTCCCCGGCACGGTGAGCGGCCTCTCCGCCGGCAGCTCGGTGCGATACCTGGGAGTCGACGTCGGCAAGGTGGTGCGCATCATGATCGACCCCAAGCAGCGCAATCGGGTGCTGGTCATCGCCGACATCGAATCCACGGCGCCGATCGACAGCCGCACCCAGGCTTCCTTGAGCCTGCAGGGCATCACGGGCCTTTTGTTCATCGATTTGCAGCAGGACCGCAAGATCACGGTGGCGGGGACGCTGCCGCAAGGTCTCGACTATCCGGTGATCCGGTCCGCGCCCTCGGATTTCGACGTGCTGCTGAGCAACCTGCCGGCGCTGACCACGCACCTCGTGGAATTGGCGGACCGCTTCAATCAAGTCTTCAGCGACGAGAACGTCCGCTCCTTCAAGATCACGCTCGACAACGCCCGGCTCGCCAGCGAGCGCCTCCCGGGCACGCTGCGCGACGTGCAGCAAATGGTGGCCGACGCCCGCAGCGCCGCCGAGGAGGTGCGCGGTGCCGCGGCCGGCCTGCGGGATATCGAGGTGCATGCCGCTCCCGACATTCAAGCCTCCGTCGCGAACATCAAGCAGATGTCGGACAATCTGGCGAAGACCTCGGACCGTTTGGAGCATTTCGTCGAGGACAACGAGCCCGAAGTGTCGCGCTTCACCCATCAGAGCCTGCCTGAGTTCGAGCAACTGCTGCGCGAGAGCCGGCAGGCGGCGCGCGATTTTCGCGACCTGTCCCGCAGTCTGAAGCAAAATCCGTCGCAACTCATATACGAACCCAACTACCACGGCGTCGAGGTGGCGAAGTGAATCGCCCGACGGCGCTCGCCCTCGCGCTCGCGTTGGTCTGTCCCGCGGCCTGCACCGGGTCCCTGTTCCAAAGCAAGGCCGCGCCGCCCACCATCTATGTGCTGTCGGCCGGGCCGGCGCCGCTCGCACCGCCGCCCGGCGACTCCGCGCCGGGGACGCCGATTCCCCTGGATCTGGCCATCCTCAAGCCCAGGCTGCCCACCGGCCTTGCGACCGATCGCATCGCCGTGCTGTATCCGGACCGGCATCTGGACTATTTCGCCGACGCACGCTGGAGCGGCCCGGCGGGCGACGTGCTGCAGGATCTCGCGGTTCAGGAATTCCTGCATTCGCGGCGGCATCTGCGGACCGTGAGCGGGGATGCGTCGGTGTTCGCGAGCGCCTACTGGCTGGAAATCGAAGTCACGGACTTCCAGGCCGAATACACGCCCGCATCGCCCGCCCCCACCGCGCACGTGCATTTTCTGGCGCGCATCGGCGGGTCCGGCGACCGGCGCATTCTCGGCCGGTTCGAAGCGGACGCCCGGCAGGCGGCGACGGAGAACCGCTTGACGGCCATCGTCGATGCCTACGCGCGCGCGGCCGAGACGGCGCTTTCCGAGATCGCGGTGCAAGCCGACGAGGCTCTCGCCAACGTGTCTGCGGCCCGTCCTTAGGCAGGACCGCCGGCTTGGCGTTCCGCGGCCTCGATCGCGGTGCCGATTTCCATCCAGCGGCTCTCCATGGACGCGGCATCGCGGTTGAGGTCGGCGTATTGCGCCTGGAGCCCGTCATGCATGGGATTCTTGCAAAGCTCTTCTTCGACCGCGATTCGTTCGGCGGCGATGGCCGCAATGCGCTTCTCGATGTCCGCGATTTCGCGCCGCGGTTTGCGCAAGGTGCCGTGCGCGCCCGACGTGCCCTTGGGCGGGTCCGCGGGATTGCCCCGCCGTGCGTTCTTGGCCGCGGATGCCGTGCCTGCCGCGGGAGCGGGCGCCGCTCTGCCGCGCGACCTCATCCATTGCTGGTAGTCGTCCAAGTCGCCGTCGAACACCCTTAAGCGGCCGTCGGCGACCAACCACAGCGAATCGGCGACAGTCTTGATCAAGTGACGATCGTGGGACACGATCACCATTCCGCCTTCGAAGCTCTGCAGCGCCACGGTGAGCGCGTGGCGCATGTCGATGTCGAGGTGATTGGTCGGTTCGTCGAGCAGCAGCAGGTTCGGCCGCCGCGCCACCAGCAGGGCGAGAGTCAGGCGCGCCTTCTCGCCGCCCGAGAACCGTGCCACCGCCTCGAACGCACGGTCGCCCGCGAAGCCGAAATTGCCCAAATGATCGCGCACGCGCTGCTCGTCGCCCTGCGCAAAATCCGCGCCTCCCAGATTGCGCAGATGCCAGAAGGCGTCGCAATCGGGCCGCAGCTGCTCGAGCTGCTGCTGCGCGAAATAGCCCACACTCAGGTCGGCGGCGGGAATGCGCCTGCCCGAGAGCGGCGCCGCGACCCCGGCCAGCATTTTGGCCAGCGTGGATTTGCCCGCGCCGTTCGGCCCGAGCAGCGCGATGCGGTCCAGGGGTCCTATCGAGACCTCGATGCCGCCGACGACGCGGACAGCCCCGTAGCCGCAGGAGGCGTCTTCCACCGCCAATAGAGGGCGCGGCGTCTTGAGCGGCGCGGCAAATTCGAATTCGAACGGGCTGTCGACATGGGCCGGGACGATGCGCTCCATGCGCTCCAGCATTTTGATGCGGCTTTGGGCCTGGCGCGATTTGGTGGCGCTGGCGCGAAAGCGGTTCACGAAGGAAGTGATTTGCGCGACCCGGCGCATCTGCCGAACGTGCAGTGTCTGTTGCAGCGCCAATTCCTCGGCGCGCTTCTGCTCGAACTGCGAGTAGTTGCCCGAGTAGGCGTGGACGGCGCGGTTCTCGATGTGCAGCACGCGGCCGATGATGGCATCGAGAAATTCGCGATCGTGGGAGATCATCATCAGCGTACCCGAGAACGCGGACAGCCAATCCTCCAGCCAGACGATGGCGTCCAAATCCAGGTGATTGGTCGGCTCATCCAGCAGCAACAAGTCGGCGCGCGAATTGAGCGCGCGCGCCATCGCCAATCGCACCCGCCAGCCGCCGGAGAACTCGGAGACCTTGCGCTCGAGATCCTGGGGCCCGAAACCGAGGCCGTGCATGATCGCCGCCGCCCGTGCCCTCGCGCGATAGCCGTCGATGCTTTGATACGCGGCGTGGGCTTCGGCCAGCGCCATGGCCGCATCGCCCCCGTCCGCGGCGCCGGCTTCCACGGCGCCGGCCTCCGCGTGCGCGATCGCGGCGAGGCTTTCCCTGAGTTCCGAGTCGCCGTCCAGCACGAACTCGATGGCGGCCCGGGGGCTCGCGGCGACCTCCTGCTCGACGTGGGCGATCTTCAATGCGGCGGGACGATCGATGTCGCCCCTATCGGCATGCAATTCGCCGAGTATGGCGGCAAACAGGCTTGATTTGCCGGAGCCGTTGGCGCCGGTGAGCCCGACCTTGTCGCCGCGGAAGACCGTGAATTCAGCCTGCTCGATGAGCGGCTCCGGACCGCGCCGGAGGGTGAGATCCCGAGCGGACAACACGGCGTGGGGCTAGGAGCCGGTCCGCATCGGCCGCGAACCCATGGGCGTGCACAGCGCCGCGTGATAGGCCGCGCCGCCGGCCTGGCCGGCGAGGATGGCGAGCATCTTGCCCGCTTCCATGGCATCGCCGAACAGCCGCCCCTGCGCGTAGTAGCAGCCGTGCTTGCGCAGGAATTCGAGCTGCTCGCTCGCCTCGACTCCCTCCGCGATGACCTCGAGATCGAGGCTCTTGCCCATGTCGATGATGGTGCGGACGATGGCCGCGTCGTCCGAGTCCACGGCGACGTCGCGAACGAAGGATTGGTCGATTTTCAAAGTGCCGATGGGGAACTGCTGCAAGGCCGACAGCGAGGAATACCCCGTGCCGAAATCGTCGATGGCCAGATTCAAACCCATGGCGTACAGCTCATTGAGAAGCCCGATGGTGCGCTTCGGGTCCGTCATCAACGTGGTTTCGGTGACTTCCAGCTCGAAACAGGCGGGAGAAACCTCGTGCTTGCGGAATACGTTGCGGCAGCGTGAGATGAAGCTCGCCTGCTTGAGCTGGCGCAGCGAGAGATTGATGGCAATTCGGCCCGGCTCGGGCACCGTCTTCTTCCACTCGCGGTAATCCGAGCACACGCGGTTCATCACCCATTCGCCGATATCCAATATGAGGCTGGTTTCCTCGGCCAAGGGGATGAATTGAGAGGGTGAAATGTCGCCGTGACCCGGGAGACGCCAGCGCAGCAGCGCCTCCGCGCCGACCACGCGCCCGTCGCGCAAATCCACCTTGGACTGATACAGGATCACCAACTCGTCCCGTTCCAGCGCGCGCCGCAGCTTGCTCTTCAGCATCAGCCGTTCGACCGCGGCGGCGTTCATCTCCGGCACGTAGAATGCGTAGGTGTTGCCGCCGTTCTGTTTCGAGTGATACATCGCCGCATCGGCGTTGCGGATCAGATCGATCACGTTCTCCGCATCGTAGGGACAGATGGCGACGCCGACGCTGGCGGTCAGGTACACCTCTTGTTGGTTCACATAGAAGGTGCGGCTGATTTCATCGAGCAGCGTGCGTGCGAGGTTGCCGATGGCGGCGCGATTGTCCACGTCCAACGGGAGATCGTCGACGAACATGGCGAATTCGTCGCCGGCGAGGCGGCCGATGACGGTGTCCTTGCTCAAGTTGCGGGTCAGTCGCTCGCTCAGGATTTCCAGGGTCCTGTCGCCGGCGGCATGACCGAAGGTGTCGTTCACCTCTTTGAACCGGTCCAAATCCAGGTACAGCAGCGCGAGGGAGCGTTGGTTGCGCCGCGTGCGCGCGATGGCCTGCTGCAGCAGATGCTGAAACTGCATGCGATTCGGCATCTTGGTGAGCGTGTCGTAGCGCGCCAGGTAGCGGATGCGCCGTTCGGCGCGCTTGCGCTCGGTGATATTGCGCGCGACGTAGATGTTGCCCTGGAATTGCGGATCCTCCGTCGTGATCGCGGAGCTCGCCATGGACACGGGAATGGTCTGGCCGCTGGCGGTGCGCAGCACGGTCTCGCGCGCTTCGGGCGCCGAACTCGTCAAATCGAAGGCATTGCGGTGCGCATCGTCGATGAAGCTGACCAGCGGCTTGTCGATCAGGTCCGCTTCCTGGTAACCCAGCAGTTTCTGCGTGGCCTCGTTGCAGCTTTTCACGATGCCGTCGGCGGAAGTCACCAGCACGGCGTCGCTCAGGCTGTTGAGCACCGTGTTCAGATAGTTCTTGGTGATGGTGGTTTCGTTCAGCTTCTGCCGCATGCGCTCGAGCGCGAATTGCAGATCGCCGAGCTCATCCTGGCGCATCACGGCGAGCGGCCGGGTGTAGTCGCCCTGGCCGATTCGATCGGCGCTCTTCACCAGCGCGGAGATGGGCCCCGTCAGTCGCCGAGCCATGAACCCGGCGCCGATCAACCCCAGGAGGAACAGCGGCACGGTGATGCCGGCAACCAAGCCGCGCATGCGCTTGACTTGAATTCCCTGCTGGTTCTCCAGCTGCTTGCGGATGCTCGCGAGGGTCTCCTGCATTTCCGCACGGCTCATCCAGATCTGCAGACTGCCCAGGCGTTGTATGGGAGCCGACACCAGGTTCGAGTGAATGGTGCTCTGAAAGACGAACCAGTCGCCCGACTGAAGAACGGCCGGATCGCCGCCGCTGAACAACACCGCGCCGTGCGCATCGAGGACTTCGACCCGTTCGATGTCGCGCTCGTCGAGCAGCCGCTGGGCAATCGATGTAACCGCGGCCTTGTTGCCCGAACTCAAAGCCGGCGCGAGCGAGGTTCCGGTGATCTCGGACAGGCTGCTGGCGCGGGTTTCCAGGTCAGCTTCCAGCTTCTGCGCGACCGTGGCGTAGGTGACCTGGTTGACGTCCGCGGCACTGACGCGGTGCTCATAGTAGGCCAGGCCCCCAAATACCAGCGACAGCACGGCGCCGACCACCAGTGCGAGCTGCAAGTACTTGGTTTTTAAGCTTCGAGCCATGGACTACACCGGCCAACTTCCCCGTCGAACCCGAAGGAATGATACTCGTTCACGCCAAACCCCATAAGGGGCCCGGTACAATCCCCCACCCGGATGGACGAGAAACATGCGCATTGATATCTATTCCGATACCGTTTGTCCCTGGTGCTATCTGGGCAAACGGCGCTTCGAGGTTGCGGTGGCCGCACGCCCGCGGTTCGAGCCGCGCGTGACCTTCAGGCCATTCGAGCTCAACCAGGACATGCCCAATGAGGGGGTGGACCGCACAGTATACCTTACCGCCCGAGTCGGGGGCCCTGAGCGCGTGGCGCAGGTGCATGCCGAACTCGAGCGCCAGGGAGAGGCAAGCGGCATCAAGTTCCGTTTCGACCTCATCAAGCGCATGCCGAATACCCGCAGATCGCATCTCTTGATTGCCCATGCGGCCCGATCCGGCCGTCAGGCGGCGGTCGCGGAGCGCATCATGCGCGGCTATTTCGAAGAGGGCTGCGACATCGGCGATATCGAGGAATTGGTCCGGCTCGCCGTCGATGCGGGCCTTGCGGAGCGGGAGTCCCGGTCCGCGCTGGTGCTGCGATCCGGGCAGGACGGCGTCATTGCCGCGGAACGCCATGCCTCCGTGCTCGGAATCACCGGCGTCCCGACTTTCGTATTCGACGGACAGTACACCGTGTCGGGCGCGCAGGAGGTGGCTACGCTGGCCCGCATCTTCGACCAGGTCTCCGATTTCGCCGCGGCCCGCGACATGGCTTCATGAATGCGGATGAGCTGACCGGCCGGGTCCCCACCCACATAGCCCAGGTGCCGGATCCACGCTGCGCCCTGCACGCACAGGCGATCGCCCCTTTTTTGAGCATGCGCAGCGCAGCCCGGGCGGACGGATTCGACCTTTTACCCGTCAGCGGCTTTCGCGATTTTTCGCGGCAGCTGGCCATTTGGAACGAAAAATTCACGGGTGAGCGGCCGATGCTGGATGCTGCGGGCGGGCGCGTCGATGTGCGCGAATTGGACGCAGGGCGGCGCATCGACGCCATATTGCTGTGGTCCGCCCTGCCCGGAGCGAGCCGCCACCACTGGGGAACGGATGTCGATCTGATCGACGGGCGCGCGACCCCGCAGGGATACAGTCCGCAGCTCACGCCCGGGGAGTTCTCGCCCGGCGGACCTTATGCGGCGCTGGCCGAATGGTTGGAGGCCCACGCGGCCCGATTCGGATTCTTCCGCCCGTATCAAGGCGTACTGTCGGGCGTCCGGCCGGAACCCTGGCATTTCAGCTTCGCACCCATTGCCGAAAATGCCCGACGGAGTTTGAGCGCGGCGGTGCTGCGCGAGGCCATCGGGACGTCGCCCCTGCTGGGAAAGGACCAGGTTCTCGCGCGGCTCGAGGAGCTGCATGCGCGCTACGTCGCGGCCATCGACTGGCCTTGAGAGGCCGCCGGATTTTGCTATCGGGGAATACCCGAAGGGGTCAGGCCCAGAGAGCCTTGAGATGAGTCAGCATGAGGCCGCGCACCTGCCCCAATTGATTGTCGTCCGAGGTGAACAACGGGGGATTCCGCCGCAGCAGGAGCCAACGCTCACTGCGCAGCACCCGGTGCAGGAAGATGAGATTGCGGTCGATGGCCTCGAGATAGGGATTCTTGCCGCCGAACAGAGGTTCGACATACCGGTAGGCGTGCTCGAACTCACCCTCCAAGCGCTGCACCCGCGTCTCGCGCACGAACTCGGGAGTTTGCCGCAACAAATCCAAACCCGAACTGTAGCGAACCTGTAAGGCGCCGTCGGTGCCCGTGGCGGCGGCGATCCCACCCAGCACGAATTCCGGATACAACCGGTCGCGGCACTTCTCGAGGTAGCAGCGATCCGCCATTTGGGCGATCAAATCCGCCGTGCCCAACAAGTGTCCGAGTTTGCGGTCGCGGGGATCGGCCAATTGGATCTGGTCGAGCTTGATCTCGTATCCCGTGAAATGCACGATGCGCGTCGAAATCGGCACCCAGCTCTCCATGCCGATGCTGGGCAGGAAGCGGGCCAGGAATCGCGCGCTGCGGGTGACGTGGTAAAGAGTGAACTCGGCGCCATTGCGATGCTGGCGGTCGCCGAACTCGCGGATGTAGCCCGCATCGTGAAACAGCGATGTGACCAGCGCCATGACGGCCCGCTCGGCGCCGATGCGCATGCGGCTCTCGACGGTGCGCTCGTAGCCCATCAGCAAGCGCGCCATGGCGAGCGTCATGTCCAGCGAGTGCTGACGATCGTGGTAGACGGTATCGACGCCGTGATATCCCGGCATGCGGCCCGTGAAGAGCTTGTCGAACTCTTCGAAAGAAATCGCCACTTTATCGAACGACTCGCCGGGGTAGGCGGCCGTGAACAGTTCTCGGACCGCGGCGGTCACCGCCGCCGTGGAACTGACTTGAACGGAGTTCGTGACGTCGTAGTCGTTACGGCGTAGGTCATGCATCTGAAGCAGTTTAGGCCCTTAACGCCCCCGGCGCCATGTGCCTGGTTCTCCTTTGTTGCATTGCTCCCCGCCCGGAACGACGGATATGTAAAGCCCGCGGCTCGCTGCGGGAATTAAGTCAATAGACCTTAATGCCGCCGAATTTGTTCCTGACGCGCCGTGCCAGTGTGGCGTACCCCAGCCAGAAGCCGCAGGCGAGCGCCGCCGGCACGGCAATGAGCAGGATCCAGGGGCGTCCCATGGCGCCGCCCGGCGAGGCGTTGCTCGCCGCCTCGCCCGCCACGGGGGCGCCGGAAGCGGGCGCGGGTGCCGACAGCGCCTGACGTGCGGCGTCGAGTTCGGATTGCTTGTTCGCAAGCTCGCTCTTCAATTGCTCGAGCTCGCTGCGCGCGGCCGCGGCGGCGAGCCCCGGCGTCGTCGCGCGGTTGCGGTCCACCTCTTCCTGGAGCTGTTTGACTCGCACCGTCGCGGGCTCCTGGGTCGTGAGGTAGGCGGATTTGACCCAGCCGGTGGTGCCGTCGAGCAACCGAACCTGGGTGTACTCTCCATTGACGGCAAGCGTCTCGACGGTGGCCCCGGAATGCAGCGTGGCCAGGCGCTGGCCCTGGCCGGTCTGCTCGGCGTAGACGCCCAGCACGAGCTCATCGCTGACATAGGCGGTCGCCGCCCGCAGCTGCGCCGCCGGCAGCCCCGACAGCAAGGCGAGCAGTGCGAGCAGCGCGAGCGTCGGCGCCGCCGCGGCCATGGGTTTCACGCCGCGATTCCCGTTTGCTTGAGCAGCGGCCGCACGTCGGGCTCGCGGCCGCGAAACTGCACGAAGGCGTCCATGGCGTCGAGGCTCCCGCCCCGCGCCAGAATCGAGTCGCGAAAGCGCGCCGCAGTCGCGGAGTCGAATACCCCGGCCTCCTCGAATGCCTCGAAGGCGTCGGCGGCGAGCACCTCGGCCCATTTGTAGCTGTAGTAACCCGCGGCGTATCCGCCGGCAAAAATATGCGCAAAGCTGGCCGGCATCCGGTTGAAGGGTGCGGCCGGCACGACGGCGACCCGCCGCCGAACCGCAGCCAGCGTCTCGGCGACCTTCGCTCCCGCCGCGGGGTCGAAGTTCGCGTGCAATTCGAAATCGAAGCTCGCGAGTTCGATCTGCCGCAGCGTATCGAGCGCCGCGTTGAAGGTGCGCGTGCCCAATAGCCGCTGCAACATGTCGACGGGCAGGGGTTCGCCGCCGTCCACATGGGCGGAGATGAGCGGCAGTACCTCGGGCCGCCAGACGAAGTTCTCCATGAATTGGCTGGGAAGCTCCACCGCGTCCCAGGCCACGCCGTTGATTCCGGCGATGCTGGGGTAGGCCACGCGCGTCAGCATGTGGTGCAATCCGTGGCCGAACTCGTGAAACAAGGTGGTGACCTCGTCATGAGTCAGGAGCGACGGCGCGCCGCCCACCGGTGCTGTGAAGTTGCACACCAACTGCGCCACGGGGAGCGCGGACCCGGTGGGCAGGGATTTGGCGATGACGCATTCGTCCATCCAAGCGCCGCTGCGCTTCTCGGAGCGCGAATAGGGATCGAGGAAGAATCCGGCCACGATCCTCTCATCCTGATCGAGCAGATCGAAGTAACGCACGCTGGGATGCCAGACGCCGACTCCAGGCCGTTCGCGTACGCCGATGCCGTACAGACGCCGAACCAGGATGAACAAGCCGGACAGCACCTTGGGCAGCGGGAAGTAGGGACGCAGCGCCTCCTGAGAAACCTTGAATCGGCTCTCCTGCAGCCTCTCGCCGTAGAACGCCATGTCCCAGGCATTGAGCTTGCGGCCCGCGAATTCCTCGAGATCCGAAAACTCCTGGCGTGCCGCGGGCAGGCAGCGGCGCGCCAGATCGTCCAGAAAACCGAGTACCTGCTTGCTGCTCTTGGCCATGCGGGTGGCCAAAGCGTAATCGGCGAAATTCTTGAAGCCGACGAGGTTGGCCAATTCGTGGCGCAGCGGCAGGATCTCGGCGATGACGGGGGTGTTGTCGAAACGTCCGGCGCTCGGGCCGAGCTCCGAGCCCCGAGTGATCCAGGCTTCGTAGATGTCGCGGCGCAGCTGCTCGTTCTCGCCGCTGGCCATGACCGTCATATAAGTGGGCTGATCGAGTTTGAACAGCCAGCCCGTCTGATCGGCCTCACGGGCGTCCGCGGCGGCGCGGTCGACGGCATTGGCCGGCAGGCCCGCGAGCTCGGAACTATCGGTGACGCTGCGCGTGTAGGCGCGGCCGGCGTCGAGCACATTCTCGGAGAACTTGGTGGCCAGCTGCGCGAGGCGCTGCGCGACCTCGCGGTATCGAGCCTTCTGCTCGGATATCAGATCGACTCCGGCGAGGCGAAAATCGCGCAGCGCGTTCTCCACGACTTTGCGCTGGGACGCGTCGAGCGCGGCGCCCTCGTGCTGCAGAACGTAGGCGTAACCCGCCTGCAGCTTCGCGTTCTGCCCGAGTTCCGAGGAGTAGGCCGTGAGCAGCGGCACGCATTCGTTGTACGCCTCGCGCATCTCCGCGGAGTTGGCGACCGCATTCAAATGGCTGATCGGGCTCCAGACCCGGCTCAGGCGATAGCTCAATTCCTCGACGGGCATGACGAGCGACGCGAATGTCGGCGTAGGGTTGGCCGTCAATTCGTCCAGACGTGCGTGGTTCTCCGACAGCACTCGCTCGAGCGCCGGCCGCGCATGTCTTGCTTCGATACGGCCGAAGGCCGGCAGCGTATCCAATTCCAGAAGTGGGTTGTTCACACCGACAATTCTATCAGACGTTCAACAGCATCCAGGCGAGAGC
>Ga0209624_10001203_pt1 | contig 21052 bp, 22 predicted proteins | sample JacPinW_OM2H0_O1_FD_188565 | JGI IMG/M metagenome (GOLD analysis project Ga0209624, IMG submission 188565) | Forest soil microbial communities from Algoma, Ontario, Canada - Jack Pine, Ontario site 1_JW_OM2H0_O1 (SPAdes) (version 2) | ecosystem: Environmental > Terrestrial > Soil > Boreal...
CCCGGCGGTTTATTTTCCCATCGCCATCATGCTGCTGGCGCTCATTTTCCGTGGCGTTGCGTTCGAGTTCCGCTACCGCGACGCCGAACATCGGACGTTCTGGGACCGGGCCTTCAACTACGGCTCCATCCTTGGCGCCTTTGCGCAGGGTGTCGTGCTCGGCGCATTCATTCAGGGCTTTCAGACGGAAGGACGCCACTTCGCGGGCGGCTCGTTCGACTGCTTCACGCCGTTCTCGCTGCTGACCGGCGTCGCCTTGGTTTTCGGCTACAGCCTGCTCGGCGCGGGTTGGCTGATCTTGAAGACCGAGGGCGCGCTTCAGGATTGGGCGCGGGCGCTGGGGCGCCGGTCGTTCATCGGCGTTCTGATCGGCATCGCGCTCGTGAGCCTGTGGACGCCCTGGGCGAAGCCGGAGATCGCCGAGCGGTGGTTCGCCTGGCCCCATATTGTGATTCTGGCGCCGGTGCCGATCATCACCGCGCTGATCGCCTACTGGGAATGGCGATCGCTCAACAACCGCTCCGAGGCGGCGCCGTTCATCGGCGCGGTCCTGTTGTTCGTGATGTCCTATCTCGGCCTCGCGATCAGCCTTTTCCCGCTAATCGTGCCGTACAAATTCACCCTATGGGACGCGGCGTCTTCGCCATCGACGCAGGCCTTCCTGCTGGTGGGGACGGTGTTCCTGCTGCCGGTCATCCTCATGTACTCGGGCTGGTCCTATTGGGTGTTTCGGGGCAAGGTCCGCGGCGACCTGGGCTATCACTGACCGACCCGTCGGCTGAGAATCTCGCGCCTGGACAGGCAGCGGTGAAGCGCCGGCGGCGCTGTTTACGCACGCCGCCGGCGCTCTCAGGATCCGCTCCTTACGGAACGACCTCGACTATCCTGCGCGTCGACGGATCGACCAGCACCGGCGTATCGTCGACGACCGTATATTGGTAGCTTGTCACACCGTATTCACGCGGAACCGGGCGAAGTATCACGCCATCGGCGGGCAGAACGTCGCCAACGACGACGCGAGGATGCTCCGCCCAAGTGTAAGACGGGACATTCTCCTCGACGACGTAATGGTGGAACCGCGGAGCCTCCGTGCCGGTCAGGCCGCCGACGATGCCAGCCGCAGCCTCACCCGGCGCGCGTACGATGGCGCCGATCGCGCCGCCTCCCTCATCGGCGTAAGCCGCCGCCGGCAATCCCGCGAAAAGAAGCGTTAGTATCAAGGCTTTAGACATCACAACCTCCTGCAATTGCGAGCCGGCGCAAGGCCGGAATCCGAATCTAACGACCGAGGACGGGATTGGTTCCGACAGCTAATTGATGGTCGATGCTCTTTGCAAACCGGCGCGGGTCAAATTGCAATTTGACAATTTGAGAGCGCCGCGCTGTATGCTTGCCTGGCGCGAAACCAGTTTGGCGCTTAGCGGTTTTCAATGCCGGACGAACAATGGGATTTTTGGGAAACGCTTGCCACCACAGGCAGACGCGGAGTTATCCTCTTAGCCCATTTCGTACTTGCGGTCTTGTTTATAGTCCTGCTCGCGGGTGTCGAGCGCGTTTTTACCTTCTTCGGGGATCCTTTGGTCGTGCCGCCTTCTTTGGTCACGCCCAATTGGCTTTTTCGCTTGTCTGACCTTTTCCACCTTATGGACATGGGTGTGTTTATCGTTTTCATGTGGAAGGGCATTGCAGAAATGTTCCGGGATTTTTAAGTGTTCGCGGAGGTCGTCTCATGCATGCGCTAATTGGCTTTCTTCAGGAGCCTACTGAGCCCTTTTCCTCACCCCTCAGAGAGTGGCGTCTCAGCTCATTTGTGCCAAATAAGCGCTGGTTCTTACAAACCGCCCTCCTTTACGCGACCGCTGCCGTCGTCGTTGGCATTTTCGGTTTGCTTCTTCCCGTCTGGAGCCGCGTTTTGGGAGCATTGGGAGGTGACCTGTCGCCTGTGCAAACGGTCGCGGCTCCACTCGTTTTAGTGGTGCTGGTAATTCACCACCTCACTGCAAAAGCCTTAAAGTAACGGGGTCGCGCGTCGGCGCTCGCGGCGGTAGCGGTCAACGGGGGCCCCCGTATGTCCTGCCTCATGCGCCGTGACTGGCTTGCGCCCATCGACCTGCCCGGCGAGGTCGTCTGGCTGATCTGCGACAAGCGCAACCGCAAAGGCCGCTACCGACTCGCTGGCCTGATCGAGCGCCAATGCGTCGACGCCAAGCTGACCGATTTGCGCCTTGAGATAGCGCAAGAGACTGACTTCGCGCCGGCGATCGGCCGCACTGTTGTCGGGACGCCGCATTGTCGCAATCAACGAAGACCCTCTTGCTGATTGGCGCCGTGTTCCTGCTGCGGCAAGGTCCGCGGCGACTCGGGTATCACTGAGAGGGCGGGCTGGAGCGGGGGCGCGGCGACAGTGCGGCCATGGGCGTCAGCGCATCGAGGCGACCAATTCGTCGAGCTGATCGAGTGTGATCCGCATGCCGCGCTCCATGCCCGACGCCAGCGCGCCTTCCAAGGCTTCCTTGCTCGGGAAGAGCTGATGGAGAGTGAGGCGAGTCCTGCCCTGGCTCTCCTCAAAAGCAGCCGTCACGACCACATCGCCGACGTGGGCCATCCGCTCATAGACTTGCGTCAGGACCACCCGCGAGGGCGGATCCACCTCGAGGTAACGCCCCGAAAACACCTCCGGATTCTTTGGGTCGCGCCCGAACGCGAAGCGATATGCTCCGCCCACGCGCACGTCCTGCTCGCACTCAAAGAGCGACACGCCGAAGGACTTGGGCGCCCACCATCGTTTCAGGAGCGCCGGCTTCGTCCATGCGTCAAAGACGATATGCGCCGGCGCATTGAACGTGCGGGTGACGGTGAGCTCCCGGTCGGATGTCCGCTCCACGATCGTTTCGTTCTTCATGGCGTTCTTATCTGTCGTTGCCTGCTGCATCCGACTGTTCCTTCCGCTTGAGTTCCTCGACGACCTTGTCCAGTTCTTCGAAACGCTGTTCCCAGATGTGCCGATAACGATCGAGCCACTCGTGAACCTGCTTCAGGGGCTCGGGGCGGAGTCGGTAGAACCGCTGCTGCGCGCGCGGCTCCATCTCGACCAGGCCCACATCCCTGAGGACCTTGAGGTGCTGCGAAGCCTGCGATTGTCTGAGCTCGAGCCGGACATGGATGTCGTTCACCGGTCGAGGTCCCGCGCGAAGCAGCTCGATGATCCGAAGTCGATTGGGTTCGCCCAACGCGGCAAGCGTTTCAGGGTTCATCTCCATATATTAGTATACACGAATATTCGTGTCAACGAATATTGACAAATCGCCACGGCCGGAGAAGTTCGGCACGGCGCCGGCGGCGCCCGTCCTTAAGGGCCCATCGAACCTCGCGCTCGCCGACTCGGAAATGGCGCCGCAAGCCCTTGAAAAGATGAAATCCGGACTCGGAAATGGCGCTGCGGCCCAAAAGCCGGTATGGGATTCCCCATCCGTCCGACAATGAGCCGGAAGGAGGCGTCCGCAATGGCCGAACCCGCTCCCATCTTCGACGTCGTCATCGCCGGCGGCGGCGCGTCCGGATTGGCGCTTGGGGCCGCGATCAAGCAGGCGACCGGGCAAGGCGCATCCGTCGCAGTCGTCGATCCGGGGGCGCAGGCTGGGCCAAGCATAAGCCCGTTGCGCACGGTCGCGATTGCCGACGGGCCCCGGCGCCTGCTCGAACATATCGGCGCCTGGGAGGCGATCGAGCGACACGCGCAACCGATCCTGTCGATGGCGATCATGGACGGGGAGGTGCGCGACGCCGTGCGCCTGCCCCATCTCAGTTTCGACGCGAAAGACCAAGCGCCGCTCGCCCATATGGCCTTCAATGACGATGTCGTCGGCGCGCTCGCCGCGCTCTGCGATCGCCTGGGGGTTCAGCGCATCACGGGGTCGGTTGCGCATTGGGTCGCGGGCAAGCACATCGCGGAGCTCGGCCTGGCCGACGGGCATATGTTGCGCGCGCGCCTCGCGGTCGCCGCCGACGGAGCCCGCTCGAAACTCAGCCAGCTCGCAGACATTCAGACCATCGGCTGGGACTATGACCAGGCTGGCATCGTCGCGACGGTCGCGCACGAGCGCGATCACGAGGGACGGGCGGAGCAGCATTTCCTGCCGGCCGGTCCATTCGCTTTCCTGCCGCTTCCGGGTCGCCAGTCGAGCATCGTCTGGAACGAAAGTCGCGCCGACGCTCGCGCATTGCTGGCGCTCGACCCCGGCGATCTGACGCGCCAGCTTGAATACCGTTTCACGCCGAAACTGGGCGCGATCAGCCTTGCCTCGCGCGTCGAGGCCTTTCCGTTCCGCTTCCAGATCGCGCGTCGCTTTGTCGGCGGGCGGCTCGCGCTCGTCGGCGACGCGGCCCACGTCGTTCATCCCGTGGCGGGACAGGGTCTGAACCTTGGGTTGCGCGACGTAGCCGCGCTCGCCGAGACGATCGTCGGTGAAATGCGGCTCGGTCTTGATCCCGGCGCGCCCGGGCCGCTCGCCGCCTATCAGCGTCAGCGTCGCTTCGACGTCGCGGCCAGCGGCCTCGGCCTCGACGCGCTCAATCGCCTCTTTTCCAACGATCTTTCCGCTCTGCGCTTCGTGCGCGATCTCGGGCTTCGCATCGTTGATCGCGCGCCGCCGCTCAAGGACATGCTGATCGCGGAAGCGGGCGGCGCGGGCAGCGGCGCACCGAAACTGCTTAGGGGTCTCGCGCTATGAGCAAAGCACCTCCTTTAAGTCCGCGCACGCTGGCCGCTCAGGCCTTGGGGACCATCGACGAACGCACCCGCGCGATTGTGCCGCCGATCCATCTCGCCACCACCTTCGAGCGCGATCCCGACAACCTCTATCGCAGCGGCAATTCTTATGGCCGCCCCGACAACGAAACCGTTCGCGAGGCCGAGGCTTTGATCGGAGCGCTCGAAGGCGCATCGACGACGCTCGTCTTGGGCTCAGGCATGTCGGCGGCAATCGTCCTCTTCCTGAGCCTCGGACCGGGCGCCCATGTGGTCGCGCCCAAGGGCATGTATTGGGCGCTCCGCGCCTGGCTCACCAATGAGGCGCCAGCCTTCGGGCTCAGCGTCGACTTCGTTGATGCCGAGGATTCGCAGACGCTTACACGGGCGCTAAAGCAGGGAACGACGAAGCTCGTATGGCTCGAGACGCCCAGCAATCCGCTGTGGGGCGTGAGCGACATCGAAAGCGCAGCGCACGCGGCTCACGCCGCAGGCGCGATCCTCGCGGTTGACTCAACTTGCGCGACGCCCGTTTTCACGCGGCCGATCGCGCTTGGCGCCGATGTGGTGATGCACTCGGCAACCAAATACCTCAACGGGCATTCCGACGTCATCGCGGGAGCGCTCTGCTTCGCGCGGGACGACGCCCTTTGCGCGCGGGCGCTGAAGATTCGCCAGTCGCACGGGATGATCCTGCATCCGTTCGAGGCGTTCCTGTTGATCCGCGGTTTGCGAACGCTCGACGTGCGCGTGCGCGCAGCGGCGGCGAACGCGATGGAGCTCGCGAACCGCCTCTCCAATCACGCTTCCGTCTCCGCGGTGCTCTATCCGGGACTCCCGCATCATCCGGGTCACGACGTCGCGCGCCGGCAGATGCAGGGCGGCTTTGGAGGCATGCTGTCGATCCGCGTACGCGAGGGCGCAGAGGCAGCGATCGCGACCGCCGCCCGCGTGCGCCTGTGGAAGCGAGCGACCTCGCTGGGCGGGGTCGAGTCGCTGATCGAGCATCGCGCTTCGATCGAGGGCGCGAACTCGCCGTGTCCGCCCGACCTGTTGCGGCTCTCCGCCGGAATCGAAGACGTCGAGGACCTCTGGCGCGATATCGACGCGGCGCTGAGCGGATCGCCCTGACTCGTCGCGAGCCATGGAATCGTCGAAAACGAACCGCCCGAAGCGTTCAAGAATCGTTAGCCACGTCGTGTCTCTCTGCGTCAGCGGCAATAAACAGTCTCGGATCGTCGCGCCGACACGGAACAATTGGGCCGGGTTCCGGGATCTCTGATTGTTCGCCACTGAGACGGACTTCGCCTCCTGGGGCAGGACCCGCATACCAGAGGCGTCGTCTCGCAGCGGGTTGGAAGGATATCGGATGCGTCACTTCCGTCGCGCTCTTGCGGCGCTGGTCATCGGAGCTTGCGCGCCGATTGCGCTCGCCGCGCCGACTTTCGCTCAGACCTGCGCGTGCGCGCCGGAAGGCGGCGCCTCCCAAGGCTACTTCATTCAGGCCGACGAGCCGCCGCCGCCCTTGCCGGAATACGACCAGCCGCCCATTCCAGCTCCCGGCTATTACTGGACGCCCGGCTACTGGGCATGGAACAATTACGACTATTACTGGGTCCCCGGAGCGTGGGTCGAGCCGCCTCAGGTGGGGCTATTGTGGACCCCGGGTTACTGGGCTTTCCTGGGCGGCGTCTATGCTTTTCGACCCGGCTACTGGGGCCAGCGCGTCGGATTCTACGGCGGAATCGATTACGGATTCGGTTACTCCGGCGCCGGCTATCAAGGCGGCCGCTGGGACAATGGGCGCTTCTTCTACAATTCAACGGTGAACAATATCGGCGCTGCCCACATCACGAATGTCTACAATCAGCCGATCGTCGCCAACAGGACCATCAACCGCGCCAGCTTCAATGGCGGAGCCGGCGGCGCGGCCGCTAAACCTACAGCCGAAGACCTCCTTGCGGAGAAGGAGCAGCATGTCCGGGCGACGAAGCCGCAAGTCGATCAGGCGCGTTCCGCCGGCATGAGAGGCGAGCAATTCGTGTCCACGAACCGTGGCAAGCCCGCGATCGCCGCGACCGCGCGGGTAGGCGAATTTAAGGGCAAGGGCGTAATCCCTGCCAAGGCTGCAGGGAAAGCCGCCGAGGCGACCCCTGCCGCCCCCGCGCCTAGCGGGAATGCCGTGCCCGAGACAAAGGAAAAACCGCCAGTCGCCGAGAAACCAGCTGCGCCACCGTTGGCGCCCAATGTTCCGAAGGCCGGCGAGAAGCCGCCGGTGGTCGAGAAGCTGGTTAAGCCGGAAGCCGCCCCGAACGTTCCCAAGGTTGGCGAGAAGCCGCCGGCGCTTCAGAAGCTGGTCAAGCCGGAGGCCGCCCCGAACGTTCCCAAGGTTGGCGAGAAGCCGCCAACAGGTCAGAAACTGGCGAAGCCCGAGCCGACCCCGCCGAAAGTCGAGGAGAAGCATCCAGCCATCGAGAAACCTGTAAGGCCCGAGCCCCAGAACGCCGCGCAAAGGCCGCTCGAGCACCAGCCTGCGCAACTCGCCCCCAAACCAGCGCAGCCGGAGCATAAGCCGGAAGCGCGAGAATGCGGCCGACCCGGCCTCCCGCCCTGTCCTAAGTAAAAGCCTGGGGAAGAAGGGACTACGCTCGTTCGCGCGAGCCTCGATTTCAGCCGCGCCGCGAATCCGGCTAAAGCGGGCGCAATGTACCGCAATATCTTTCTGGTCGGCGGCTGGACGGTCGCCTCACGACTAACCGGTTTTCTTCGCGACATGGCGCTCGCCGCGCTCATGGGCGGGGGCGCGCTCAACGACGCCTATGTCGCGGCGATCAAGCTGCCCAACCAGTTCCGCCAGATCTTCGGCGAGGGGTCGTTCAACGCCGCTTATCTGCCGACCTACACGCGCGTCCTGAAAGCTGGAGGCCGGCAGGAAGCAGACAAATTCGCGAGCCACATCTTCACGCTGCTCATCCTGTCGCAGCTCGCCCTGCTCGGCCTCGTCTATCTCGACATGCCCCTGCTGGTGCGCCTGACTTCGCCGGGCTTCGTCAGCCAACCCGACAAGTTTGCGCAAGCGGTCGCGATGTCGCGCATCATGTTCCCCTATATCGCTTTCATCGCCGTCTTCGCGCTGCACCAGGGGACGCTCAACGCCAACAACGCCTGGGGGACGCCTGCTTTCGCGCCCGCGGCGGCCAATGTGTGCATGATCGGTTTTCTCGCCTTCGCCGCTTTTTTTCCGTCAGTCTCGCCCGGAATCGCAAGCATGGCGAGCTGGGGATTTCTCGCTTCCGGCGTGACCCAACTCGTCATCGTCATGGCTGCCGCGCGCCGACGCGGCCTCTTGGAGCGGCTGACCTGGCCGCGTTGGACGCCCGAGATCCGGCGCTTCCTGTGGATGCTCGGGCCGGCGATCGGTATTTCCGCAAGCTACCAGATAGGGGCGCTCGCCGACCAGATCGTGGGCTCGCTCTTACCCACCGGCGGTCTCTCCGCCATCAGCTACGCCGACCGGCTTTATCAGTTGCCGGGCGGCGTCATCGTCATCGCTACCGGCTCGGTGCTGCTCCGGGAAATGTCGGCCCTCGTTGCGCTTGGCGACGACCGGGGCGCGCTCGCCGCTCAGAACCGCGCCGCTTCGCTGACGCTGGCGCTTGGCGCTCCCTTCATCGTGGCGTTTCTTCTCATTCCCGACCTGATCGTCGCGGTCGCCTTCGAGCACGGCGCCTTCAAGGCCAATGCGACCCAGCAAGCCGCAGGCGTGCTCGCGGCCTACGCGGTCGGCATGCCCGCTTTGTTGGTCGACCGAATCGCCACAGCGAGCTTTTTGTCGCGCGGGGACACGGCGACGCCGCTCAAGGTCACGCTGGTCGGCGTTGTGGTCAATGTGGCGCTCAAGATCGCGCTGTTTCGGTCGCTGGGCGCGCCGGGCTTGGCGCTCGCGACCGCGGCCGGCCTTTGGATCAAGGTCGCCGGCATCTTTGCCCTCGCCCGCCGGCGCGGCTGGACATCCCCCGACCCCTGCCTGCTCGCAACGGGCGCGGCGACGCTGTTCGCGGCTGGCGCGCTGGCGCTTGCGTTGACGCTGTTCGACGGACCGCTCATCGCGCTCATGGCGCATCTCCCGCGCTTCGCTCGCGAGGCTCGCCTGGTGAGCCTGACCGTGATCGGGGTGGTGGTATACTTTGCCGCGCTGGGCTTCGGGCTCTGGCTCACCCGCGCAATGCCGGCGACTCTCGTCAACCGGGCGCGGCGCATGCTTCGGCTTGCCCCATGAACCTCGCGGGATCTACAACGCGCTTAACCATTCCAACGATGTTGCTTGGATGAGTTGCGTTCAGGCTCGCTTGACCCAGGGGCCGGCAGGGCCTCCCGTTCTTCGCCGATGGGAGGACTTCAGATGAGCGTTCAGGCGCGCGACCTTGCGGTCGAGTTCGCCTATCGGTTTGGTCGCGTGCCGACTGTCAGTCGCGCCCCTGGCCGCGTCAATCTGATCGGCGAGCATACAGACTATAACGACGGCTTCGTGATGCCGGCGGCGCTCGAATTCGCCACGCTGACCGCGGCCTCGCAACGGCCTGACCGGCGTCTGCGAGTCTATTCCATGATCATGGACGAGACGTGCGAGTTTGACCTCGATTCTCCGCCTCCAGGCCCGACTGGCGAGTGGTCGGACTACATCCTCGGGGTCGCGCTAATGCTGGAGAGCACCGGGCGCAACCTTTCCGGCGCCGATCTCATCGTCTGGAGCGATGTTCCGATCGGAGCGGGCTTGAGCTCCTCGGCCGCGCTTGAAGTCTCGTGCGCGCATGCGCTGCTCACCGAAAGCGGCTTGCCGTTCGATCCGATCGAAATCGCCCAGCTCTGTCAGCGGGCCGAAAATGACTTCGTCGGCATGCGCTGCGGGGTGATGGATCAGTATATTTCGTGCTGCGGCGTCGCTGGACATGCGCTCTTGATCGATTGCCGCAGTCTCGAGTCGCGCAACGTCGCCATCGCGCCGGACTTAAGGCTCCTCATCGCCAACAGCAGGGTCCGCCATCAGCACGCTGGCGGCGAGTATAACCTGCGGCGCGAGGCTTGCGAGGAAGGGGTGAGGCTGCTCAGCCGCTATCTCGGGCCGATCCAGGCCCTGCGCGACGTGACCCCGAAGCAACTTGAGGCCAAACGTCGCAAGCTGCCCGATCTCATCTACCGCCGCTGTCGCCACATCGTCACCGAGAACGCGCGCGTGCTCGAGGCGGAGCGCGCCCTCGAGGCCGGCGATTTCGTCGCCTGCGGCCGAGCCATGAACGCTTCCCACCTCTCAATGCGCGATGACTTTGAGATCACGTGTCCCGAGGTCGATATGCTGGCCGGACTGGCCCAGACCGTTAAGGGCGTCTACGGTTCGCGCATGACAGGCGGCGGCTTTGGCGGTTGCACGATCAGTCTCATCGAAGCCTCCGCCGTCGACAAGGCGTCGCAAATGCTGACCGACGGCTATCGCATCGGAATGGGTCGGGATCTGGACATCTACGTCTGCGCGCCGTCTGACGGCGCCCGCCTGATCCCGGTTTGAGGAGGCCGTCTTGGCGAGCAAAGAGCCGCTACGCGCAGCCTCGCACCGCCGGTTCAATCCGCTGACTGGCGAATGGGTCTTGGTGTCGCCTCACCGCGCGCAACGGCCCTGGCAAGGCCAGCGCGAGCCAAAAGCGGCCCCCACAGCGCTCGCCCATGACCCCAACTGCTATCTCTGTCCGGGTAACCTGCGTGTGGGGGGCGCCCGCAATCCCGACTACCCGCACACCTTCGTGTTCGATAATGATTTTCAGGCGCTGCAGACTGACGCGCCGACCACTGTGGAAAGCGATGGACTGCTCGTCGCCGAGGGCGAATCGGGACGTTGCCGCGTTTTGTGCTTTTCCCCGCGTCATGATCTGACGCTCGCCGGCATGGCAGTCGCCGACATCGAGCGGGTGGTCGACGTCTGGGTCGAGGAGACGGTCGCGCTTGGCAACCTGCCGGACATCGGCTCTGTCCAGATTTTTGAGAATCGAGGCGAGATGATGGGCGCCTCGAATCCTCATCCGCATGGCCAGATCTGGGCGACCCGCCATCTCCCGAACGAACTGGAGAAAGAAACCTATCGCCAGAGCGAGTATCTTCTGCAGCACGGCCGACCGCTGCTCCTCGACTATCTCGCGCAGGAACTTCAGCACGGCGAGCGCGTCGTTCTCGGCAACGACGATTTTTGCGTTCTCGTGCCGTTTTGGGCGAACTGGCCGTTCGAGACCATGATCCTGCCGCGCCGCCGCATTGGCGGCTTTGACGAGATGAGCGCGGGGGAAAGGACCTCGCTTTCGCAGGTCCTATCGCAGCTGACCAAGCGTTATGACAGCTTGTTCGACGCGCCATTCCCCTATTCGATGGGCTTCCACCAGAAGCCGACTGACGGCGCCCTGCACGCCGAATGGCAGATGCACGCGCATTTCTACCCGCCGCTGCTTCGCTCCGCGACCATCCGGAAGTTCATGGTCGGCTTTGAAATGCTGGGCTCTCCCCAACGGGATCTCACCCCCGAAGCCGCAGCCGCAAGGTTGAGGGAGGCGGCGGGATAGCGTGCCCATCCAGCCGCGCAGAACGGGTTTGGTGTGGTGGTGAGATTGGCGCGCCGGAGAAGACGAAAATGAGAACCCTTCGCAGTGGCGCGTGGTAATAAAATGCTGCCCAAAATGACCGTTAGCCAAAGCAGTCATTCGTTGGCCCAGTACGAATGCGAAGGTTCTACCCGTTACTGCGCTTCAACATCGACCCCATGAACGAGCGCGAAGCACGAGAAAGCGGACTTTGGCTGAAGGCGGTGGTTGCACAACTCCGGACGGTCGCCGGAATCAGGGCGAACAGTTCCAGTCGATCCGAATGAAACCTTCCGCAATCGCTTTTCGCGGCGTTCGTGGCAGATGGCGAGAAATGGACCTTCGCGCGCCTGCACAAGGCTTACGTCGAGTGGCAGAAGACCGTGCGCACACGCGCCGCGCCTCAGCCGACGCCGGTTAACCGCTTCGGCGAAGCGCTGGGGAAGGCCGGGGCGAAGGTGAAGAGAACGGAGACCGCCAACGTGCGCGTTTTACCCGCGCGCGAGCCTCTCTTGGCTGGGGAGGGCTGAAAAATGGGCTGGTCATGGTTTGCGGGAGGCAGCCGGAGGGGCGGTGCTCCCATACTTAGCCATTTGTTTTTGCAGGGGAAACGGCTTTCGATGCCCGTTGGAGGCAGGAGTCTCTGCTCCCCTCCCCAATTGGCTACCGACACGCACACGGACGCCCACTTTAATAATTTAAGTTAAATTTAACTCGTGTGTGCATGCCCCTCTCTTTCTCAAACCGAATACTATATTCTCCTTCCAGTAATATAATTTATATAAAAATGTATATAGAACAAAGGGTTAAGTATGGAGGCAGAGGGCTCCGGGCTGCTTCCCCTCCGGCATATCCGCATAGCCCTTCCATCTTCGGCCGAGCCCAAACATCAAGGGCGCGCGAGCGCGACAGCCTGCGCCAACCCGAGCCATCCCGGCTCGACCATCGAAAGAAAGGAACTCGACCAATGACCGACTTGCATCAGGCTCTCGGGCTCGACGAACCCGTCCGCATGGCCGACTACCTCCGCATAACTGAACTGGTCTCTCCCATAGCGGAGGCGACGATCGATTGCTTGATTGGAAAGGCGTCCGCCGAAACCAAGACTGAGAGTGAAGTGCCCGACCTGGTCAGGCTGAAAATGATCCGACTTTACGCAGGCGTAACAGCTCAATTCACCCTAGCTCTGAGCGACATGGCTGCGCTTAGCCGCGAACTCGCCGAGCGCTCCCGGACCGTAGACGCCGAAGGAATGAACCAATGACCGCCACAGATGACGATTTCGACGACGAAGCGGCCCCAGCGCGTCGCCCGCTGCCGCTCAGGGCGCAGCCGGCCGAGCCTATCCCTGACGCGATAAACGCCGACTTTCTCGACGCGCTGGCGGTCGAACGGGCGCTGAGCTCGGCCCGCAACCTCGCCAGCGGCGTCAGCGGGACCGCTGAGGCCCGTCGGGCGGTTTGGGGGCATGCGCACACGCCCGACGCCGCCGCGGCCGTCCTGGCCCACGCCTGAGGCCCGGCGCCACCTGAAGGGAAACCCGGACAATGAACATGCTCACCCCGATCGAAGCCGCCCCTGTCGCTTCAACGCCCAATCCGCATCGCCCGAACAGGGAGGCGAGGCTCAAGGGCGAGATCCTAGAAGCGCTCACCCGCCTCGACGGCGGGGCTGGAAAGAAAATCTCCCGCGGCGTCTTGCGCGACGATCTTATTGCGAGTGGCGCCCTCGAGACAGACGGCCGGGGCAATATGACCTCGAGCGCTCGTCATAAGTTTAGCCGAGCCATGGTCGCCTTGCGCGGGAAACACGGTGCGCTGAGGGAGCACAACGGCGTCGTGTGGCGGGTCGGAGCAGCCGCAAGGCGCGAGCGCGCCGTCGCCAGCGCGCGATCGCCAAAGAGCGGTTTGCCAACTTCGCCGCCCTCGCCGAGCGCGACCGGGCGATAGAGGCTTGGAAACGCGCCGGAGCCATCGCAAAAGATCGGGAGGCGCAAATCGTCGCCGACCTCGGAGCGGAGGCTTACTCAAGCCGGCGAACGGGCAACCATCGCGGAACAGAAGTTGGCAGACGCCGCGGCGCGCGAGCGGATGGTTGCGGCGCTCGTCGCCGAATTTGGAGGGCGGCTGGCGGTTTTGGAGTCCAAGCCCCGCGACGGGGAGCCATCCTTTCAGGATTAAAGGCGACCAGCATAAAAGCCCACAGTAAGCCGCTGAGGCAGCCAGCGAGGCGCTGTGTGGCCGTTACACCGGGCGCTCGCCCGTCCGTCGAAGCCGCCAAGATCGAATGGGAAGCCCGGCGCAACGCGCGGGTGGACGCAGCTTTAGCGGCCAGCGAATTTCGTTTTTGCTCAATTTCCGTCGCCCTGACCCCGCGGGCCCGGACGACCTCGCCGCGCCGCTCGCCCTCGCGTCGCGCTTTAGCGGACGCAAGCGCGCTCACGACGCCGATACATTCATAGCCGAGATCGTAGCAAAGCGGCTCGTCGAGCATTTGGAGCGGTCGCGATTTGTGGTCATGAAACGCCCGCCGGTCGTCGGTCATTCGTCGATCGGGCGCGGGTTTGAGGGCTAGCGACTTCGCCTCGCCGCCACCCTAAACCCCGTGCTAAGTTGGGTGGCGGCGCGCCGTCATTTGAGGCCCTGTCTCGGCGTCGTCTGTGGTTGGGCAGCGGACGTTGGCGGAGCCGCGTCAGATTTTTCAGTTTTGGGCAGGCCGTGGACACCGAGCGCGATCGTAACAGCTATTCCTACGACAATCAAAATCGTCGTAACACAGAACCTCCGCCTCTCTTGGGCGTCTTTTCTGTTTGCCTCAGAGGCGACAGGCGCCTCGCCGCGCGTCTTATCGAATGAGTAGTAGAAGCTACACGTCTTTTGCTTCAAGAACCCTAGCCTATCTCTCAGAATTTCGGGGTCTTTATTTTCGTCCCATTGTTGATGAAAGCAAGCTAAATAGTCTCGTTCCGGGGCGTCTGGCCGTTTTGGCATCCCATATCTTTCTGCCAGTCGATTTTCGTCTTTAGGAAAGATACCAAGACCATCTAGGTTTTCGAGAACCGTCCCCTTGTATTTTTGCTTTTCCTCTTCTTTCTTTTGATCTAATCGTTCGTCCCACAGTTTCGCCTCTCTAATTGCTTGTCCTATGAAATCATCATTTCCCTTCTCTAGGGTGGCTCTCTCGGAAGCACTTAAACTATTTTGCACGTAGCGCCATTGTGAAAGCTCAGGTTTATAAAAGTGCGAAATCCATAATAGTCTCTCTTGCGCGTACAAAATGCGCAGGTCAGGCAGCTATTTCTTGGCCCAAACAACAGTGCTACCCTCGAAATCGAATCGTGATCCCCGACGCGCCCATCGGGCGCGTTTGTTGCAGATTGCCACCAAATTTGCACCGATTGCGACCGCAGGAAAAAGGTGAGGTTACTGCGATGGCTACGCCGCCGGTGGGTGCGGGGCGCCCCGATCGCCGGCAGCTCAAGGCGCGCCTCCGCATTTGTGCCGATTGGCGTGCCCGTCGATCGTCTTAGAGACCACGCCCTCAAAACCGAGCTTGCCGGCGTGCTCGACGTTACGCGCCAGGAAACCGCGGCCTGTGGCGCAAAGCCAAATGGCTCAACCGCCAGGAGTTCGTCATCGTCGGCTGGTCGGACCCGGAAGGATCGCGTCCTCATCTCGGCGCGCTGCTGCTAGGCTACTACACCGACGACGGCAAGCTCATCTATGCCGGTCGCGTGGGCACCGGGATGCCTGTCAGGGTTCTCGCCGATCTGCGCCGCCGCCTCGACGCGCTGGCCCGCAAGACGTCGCCTCTAAGCGTTCCGCCGCCCCGCAGCACGCGCTTTGGCTCGCCGCTAGTTCTTTCGCGCGTGCATTGGGTCGAGCCGAAGCTCGTCGCCGAGATCACCTATCTGACCTGGACGGCCGACGGATTGCTTCGTCATACGGTTTACGCCGGGCTGCGCGAGGACAAACCTGCAGCGGACGTCCGACGGGAAGCCGCGGGCGCCCGATGGCGCTTCATTGGCAGCATGGGAACCTTCCTTTGGGCGGCAACCGTGCCTATAGGGGTTGCCTCGGGAAGGACCGGAGTCCGCGTCATAGCCGTCGTTCAATTGCGAGCGCGAAACAGCCTTCACCGCCCTAAGCGGGCCTTCCGGGGTGCAAAGTTGAGAGTTGGCAAATGTGGTGGCCGGCGGCGCGTGCGTAACGCTTGCAACGGAAACGGCGTCCGAGCCGTTGATCGACCGCGGGAAGGCAGTGCCTCTCATGCACGGCGTCGGACGGTAGGCCGCCTTTATGAAGTCGCTTCAGGGCTGACTGACGAGCCGGCCTTTAGGTGTTCGTCAGTCCGCATTGAGCGCGTCGAGCGCGCGCCAGTCGTCCTCGGTGAATCCGGCGACGCCAGGACATGCCTCTCGATTTTTGCGCCCCTCCTTCATGCGGTCGCGGACGACATTCAACTGTTCGCCTAACGTCGACAAACGAGACTCCTTCGTGAAGGACGTAATAGAGAAGTACCGTGGTGCGACTAGCGCGCGAGCGACATAAGGTGCGCCGTCAACCGTACACGCGAGGTCGCCGAGGATCCTCGCCAATCGGCGAAGGTGCAGCGGGCCGGAGGAGGGATCATGTTGGACTGACACTTCCCGACTCCACCTCGCCATGTCCTCATCGTCTTGTTCATCTGCCTGAAAGTTGGGTTTCAGACGAACGAAACGTGCTGCGATAGCGCCCTTTTGGAACTCAGGCGCGAACTTAATCGCAGTTGAGCGCCATTTGTCGACAACGCTCTGCGTTAGGGGCTCAAAATAATCCGGCATCGGCGAAGAAAAAAATTGGTAACCCATTTTCGATAAGTGGTCGAAGAACTGGTCCGCTAGTTCCCAGCGGTGGTCTTGCACCTCCGAGAGCAGGCGCAGTACAGTCGAAGACTGGCAGCCGCAGGGATTCAACATAGGTGAGTCCTCGGTAGGCTCGCCCGCTCTAGCTACAACAGACCTGATGGCCGACGTTGAGAGCTCCGCGTCGTTTATGTCGGTCCTAAAGACAATGGTCGCCATGAATTCGCTGTCAGCCAAATTCGCGCCTTCGAGGGACGCGCCCTGCAATCGCGCGAACCTAAGGGCGGCCCCCTGCAATTGGGCACGGCTGAGGTCTGCCCCCTGCAACTCAGCAAAGGTGCGGTCTGTCGCTTGTAACTGCGCGCGGCTAAGGTCGGCACCCTGCAGCTGCGCCATTTGCAGTAAAGCACCCTGCAAATACGCACCTTCAAGATCCGCGCCCTGTAACTGAGCCAAATCGAGGTAAGCGGCCTGCAACTGCGCACCCTCAAGATCGGCGTCCTGTAGCTGTGCCGAATGAAGGTAAGCCCCCTGTAATTGCGCCCCCTCGAGATCCACGCCCTGTAGCAGCGCCGAAAGAAGGTGAGCGCCGTGCAACTGTGCACCCCTGAGATCAGCGCCCCGGAGGTTCGCAATCACGAGCTGCGCGCCGTCCAATCCGCCAAAAATCAGGTTCGCGCCTTGCATCGCGGCACCGTTAAGTGAGACGCCGCGCAGATCGGCGCCGCGCAAATCCGCCGCCTGCAGATCGCGGCCGTCGAGGTTGATCGTTGGAACAAAATTGCCACCCCGCGAGGCGATTTCCTTCTTTGTCTCATCGAGACGACTTTCGCCGACGATAGTGTCGATAGGTAGGATCAGCCGATTTGGAAACAGGCCGAATACAACGCCGTCCTGTGTGGCGGCGTAGTCCGGATTAACTTCGGGGGACGGCGGCAGCGCCCCCGCCATCCACTGCGCCCATTCGGCGACAGATGACGGCCAAGGCTCGCCGGCCCAGCGCCCCTGCCTGAACGACAGCCAATCCCCGAGTGTAGACAAGCCCACCGCCAGGAGGATGCAAAATGCCATCGCCGTCGCCCAGCGCGGCTTGCGATTAAGAGTACCGAGCACCAGCGGCGCCTTCCTCAATCCGCGAGGGAAGAAAGATCGGGAGGTCATCACCAGGATCAGCACGAGATCGGTGAAGACGACTCCGCGATGCCACCAGGTGATGCGTAAATGGTGATAGGGCAGGAACATCATCTGCATGAGGATCAAGGTCGCGAGCGGCGCGAGCACGATGGTTATGAGGCCGATGAGGCCCAGCAAAAAAGCGTTCACGCCCGAGCGCTCGCCTTTCATGCCCACCAGCAATTGCAGAAACAGTGCGTTGTCGATTCGCGCGCGGTAACGCTCGCGATCCGCCTCATCCGGGATCGTGGTCCGCAACTGCTTGTCGAACTCGGCCGCGGTGCGGGCGAGCAACGCCAGCATCATCAAGAGATAGAAGTGGAACACGAGGTAGAGCAGCGGCCCAATGACATAGAACGGCAGCAGCTCGACCTTGATGTTGAGGATCGGCAGCGTCTGCGGATTCTTCAGCAGCAGATCGCGATGCGTGGTCGTCAGCGCCGCAATGGCGAAATAGAGCGTGAGGCCGAGGAACGAGAACCACAGCGACTGAAAGCGCTCGGCCGAACCGTTCAGCGAATCGAGCAGCGCGTCGAGGTCCTTCGTGTCGGGTTCGGGCGCAAGCATCTCCTTGCCCGGAATTCGGTCAGCCGACGCAATTTTGATCTCCGGCCCTGCCATGCCTCAGCGCCTTCCTCACCGCCGCAATCTGAATTTGAAGGTACGCGTTGTCCAGAGCCATGGTGGCTTATCGCGGCAATCCACGCCGCGCCGATGAGTCGGCCCACTATGAGGCCCAACCGGGTATAAGGCCCAACCGAGACGCGACCGGCTTCTTAGGCGACCTTATGCCTTCAGCCGAAGACCGCTTTCGCGCGCTTCCCGCTCGTTCATAGGGCCGATCTCGAGGGGCAGCAAGGGTCGATTCCGGACCACCGACCCTTAAAGTCCTCTCCATCGTGGATCTTGACGCCTGAGAACAAAAAAAAACGAACAATCCGGCATGGACAACCGGGATTGCCTCGCCCATCATCCCTTTGTCATCGGTCCGTATCGCCTGCCGTGTCTGCTCGCGGCGCGGGGTTCTATCGCCTCGCTCGATTGGCCGCGAAGATCGGACCGGCGAGGCGGCGAGGCTAAGCGAATTCGACGTAACGGCGAAGCCCGGCGGACAAGTTGAAGGCCTCGAGGTCCGGTCGAAGGCGCCCGGCGGCGAACTGATGCACCTGAAGGGCTATTGCGTCGATCATCGGCTCTTGCGCACTGGCTCAGCTAATTTTACCCGCTCGGGCGAGACACGCAGGACAACGACCTCGTAGCTTTACGAGGCGCATCGGTGTGCGCAGGCTTCGAGGCTAAGTTCGACCGACCTCCAAGGTGGCGAAGGTGACGATCGCGAATTTCGAACTCTGCAAGCGCTCGCCCTATGATCGAACGCTCGGCGACCTCATCGCCGCCCTCGAGGCGGGCGGCGTTCAGTTCATCGCGGAGAATGGCGAAGGACCAGGCGTGAGATTGAGGCGGCGGTGACGAGGTTCCACGAGCGCTGAGACCGAGAACCGCTCTCCGAAGCGAGCTACGCCGCCTCTAAGCCGCCTCTAAGAGGTGTTGAGGATCTCCGAGTCACCGTGGCCCGCGTAGCCAAGGAACGATTCTGCCTCCGTCACTGACGGCCGATCATTGCAGACCTCCGAAACGCGAGTAGACTGACGGAGCGATATTGGGCAATTTTTAAATGGTTGGCCAAATACCGGGCCGGATTTTCATCTCTTATTCGCGCAGGGACGGCGCGGAGTTGGCGCGTGAGCTTCGGGCGCAGCTTGAGACGGAAGATCTCTCCGTATGGCAGGACCTCGTCGCGCTCGAGGGCGGCGAGGACTGGTGGACCCAGATCGAGAGAGCGCTGAGGTCGAAAGACCTCCAGCATTTCATTCTTGTCGTCAGCCCCGCCGCGCTCGAAAGCGCCGTCGTCAAGCAGGAAATCCGCCTCGCCCGGCAGGAGGGGAAGTCGGTCTCTCCCGTCAGAGGACCGGGCGTTCTCGACCTCAACAAGCTGCCGCGCTGGCTCGGCCATATTTATGATCTCGCGATTCCGGAGCAGAAGAACGCGCTATTCGCCAAGCTGAAGCGGGACGCGGATCCGCGGCGCGCGCCGACCATGGCCCCGGCGCCTCCGGAGGACTTCGTCGCCCGTCCGAAAGAGTTCGATGCGCTGAAGGCGCGCCTACTTGACCCGGAAGGCGATTCCGTCGCCGGCATCACGGCGGCGCTACGGGGAGCAGGTGGCTACGGCAAAACGACGTTGGCCAAGGCGCTGGCCCGCGATCCCGACATCCAGGACGCTTACTTTGACGGAATCTTGTGGGCCGAGCTTGGCGAGAAGCCGCAACGGCTTATCGCTACCCTGTCCGACATCGTAACGATGCTATCCGGCGAGCGGCCACAGCTCGAGACGATCCACGCCGCCGCGGCCAAACTAGCGGAGACGCTGAGCGATCGCCGCATCCTCATGGTCGTCGACGACGTTTGGCGCAAGCAGGATCTGGAGCCGTTCCTGCAAGGCGGTCGCCACTGCGGCCGGCTGGTCACAACGAGGATCGACGGCGTTTTGCCGGCGAATGCCGCTCGGGAGAAAGTCGACGCGATGCAGGGGGCCGAGGCGCTGAGCCTTTTGTCGGGCGGCCTGCCTGGGGATCAGGCGACACGCGAGCGAGCTGGCCTCCGGGACCTCGCAGCCCGCCTTGGCGAGTGGCCGCTCCTCGTCAAGATCGTCAACGGCTTCCTGCGCAATCGTGTGAAGGATGGGGAGCCGCTGCCGATCGCCATCACGGGAGCCAACACGCGGCTCAACAAGAAAGGCCTGACCGCCTTCGACAACCGTGACGAGAGTCAACGCGCCAACGCCGTCGCGCTCACAATTGGTGTCAGCCTCGACCTTCTGTCCGAGCCCGAACGCGAGCGGTTCGGCGAGCTGGTCGTGTTCCCAGAGGATGCGGAGATTCCCATCGGCGTTGTCGCGCGCCTTTGGGCCGCGACCGGCGGATTTGAGGATTTCGAGACCGACGACCTATTAGGAAAGCTGTTCGACCTGTCGCTGCTGCTCGAACGCGACCTCGAACAAAGGTTCTTTCGGGTTCACGACACCGTGCGTCACTTCCTGCGCGATCGGGCCGGGAAGGACGGCCTCATCACGCAGCACAAGCAACTTGTGGCGACGCTCGACGGCGCCGCGAGCGCGGACGCCGACGCGCGCATGCGCCGCCATTACTACCTCTATCTTCCGCACCACCTCGCGGAGGCATGCGAGCGCGAAAAGCTCGACGCGCTGCTACTCGATCCGGGCTGGCTGAAGGCGAAGCTCGACGCGACGGGCAGTCCCCTCGCTCTCTTCGCTGACTACCAGCTTTATAGCCCGGGCGAAGCGCAAGGTCTCATCGGCAGAACGTTGCGGTTGATCAGCGGGATTATCGCGCGTGATGGCCGTCAACTGCCGGTGCAGCTGGCCGATCGTCTCGCGCACGTCGAGAAGGCTGGTCTGCCGGATTTCGTTGAAAAGGCGCGTGTCCCTAGAGCCCGAGGCGAGCCCCCCGTCCGGGCAGGAGGCAAAAGACATCAACCCCGTATGTGGGCCAACAGGGTCGTCTGGCATTTCATTGCGCCAGGAAAGCCGATGCAGAATGGCTTCTGCGAGAGTTTCAACGGCCGCATGCGCGACGAGCTTCTCAACGA